>ENA-ORXC01001482-ORXC01001482.1-marine-metagenome-genome-assembly--contig:-NODE-1482-length-13773-cov-5.708017_pt1 | contig 13773 bp, 21 predicted proteins | sample MGYA00237865_ERZ511478 | MGnify/ENA metagenome assembly ERZ511478 | reverse complement strand
GGACACCCGCCCAAGGGGGCTGTCCCACGCTACCCCCCTAGGGGGGTGTTACGTGACTGGTCACGACCCGTCCCCGGTTCATGCCGGGGGGTCGTGTCACCCTTGACAGGGGGTCTCCCCCAAAAGGAAGCACATGCGGGGGCGCCATCGGTCTTCAGGAAGTCCTGTGAAGAACCGAGGAAGGTTGTTCTGCCGGACCCAAATGGTTTGGGATTTACCCGGGTTGGCCGCCGTAGGAGAGGCAACAGGGGGCTCCACCTCACCATGGAAATCACCGAAAAACACGGCCATGCTGGACGAGTCCTCGGGGTCATCGAGAGACGGCGGGGAACAAGAAAAAAAGACGGTGTCGACGGAGCCGGTCCGTCACGGGCCAGCGTCATGACCTGCTCTGCCGCCTTCTGCTGTCCCGACGTATAGGTCACCATTTTCGTGAAGGAACGGGCCAGCGATTTGTATTCAAGCGCGTCCGTCCGGATGTATGCCGGTAAGCGTTTATAATGTGTTGCTGTTTCATGGTCCCTTCCGTGTGGAGGTTCCCACACCGGTCCCGCAGGCCCCGCAAGCGGGCCGAGAAGGACTCCATCGTCTCTTTGGGATCGATGATCGCCCGACTAAAGGTGTCCTGCGCGAGAGCCAGTGTGTGTGGCTCCGCGTAGGTCTGCAGGAACCAGTTCACTGCCGCATAGTGTGAAGTGATACTAAAGACGCTTGGCGCGGTCTCAGAGTCCGGTAGCTCGCGGGTGTATCGTAGTTCCGCGACGCCCGAAAGTTAGTGGGGAATCAAGTAGAGGACCATCCCTTCGGACGCGTTATTCTCATCACAGGATTTGACCATCTTGAGCAGCCAGGAGTAGACCTTGAGGGGGTCTTTTCCCGAGAACGGCGGGAGCCCGCCGAAAAGGTGCTTCATGTCTTTGGTTGTTCCGCCCATGTTTCGCGCTTGGGCCGCCCCATAGCCCGTCCGACTGTTCTGTAGGCGATAGGTCTTGTAGTCGAGCACATGCGAAAACCGATCGTCCGAACATTGTAAAACCAGAACAGAAGGGACCGCCAGATTGGTCCCTTGGGGAGTAGTAGCCCACCTGACCTCTCGACCCTCGGCCGACCCGAAGGAAGATTCGTCCGACGAAAAAAAAGAGGAGGATGGACGGCGACGCCGGGAGTGGTGCCGCCTCTTTTGGGACCGGCTGGTCCCATCTTGTTCCGACGCTTGTCCACCCGACTCATCCCGTCGAGGTGACTCTCTCAGGGCCACGTCCCATCGGCTAGCATGTCCGATCGGAACGCGTCCAGCGCAGACCGTAAATCATACGGCCTCAGGGACGACCCACCACGGCCAGGCGGGTCGTAAATACCGGCAGGCCGGGGCGGGGGCGTCACACGAGTGGGAATCCCTGTCTGACACCGGTCGGAAGACGTACATCGGAGACCTGTCTCGCCCCCTTGGCAAGCAGGAGAAACTTGAGACACCTCCGGGGGGGCACCCCGACGCTGTCCGCCAGCGAGAGGGTCCGGCATGTTGGCCCCACGCCACTTGACGGGTCCCCTAAGAATACCAGAGGTAAGAGAACCCAAACGGACAAAACAGAAGAGGGTTCCGGACAAAGAAAGATGAGGGGCATCCTGATACGGGAGAAAAGTATGTCGCTCTCCTTCTGCTTTACCAATAATGTAGCGGCTCTCTCTCTTCTGTCCGGAGAAGAATTCAACAACCCCTGGGTCCCAAAAGTGGGAGGCCCAGAAGGAACCGGCCACGAAAAAGTGCAGTCCACGCCTGTCCCGAGGAAAGGGACAAAGGAATTAGGGCACAAACACGGGGCAGAAAAAGACCCAAGGAACGGTTAGATTGTCTTGTGGACGCGAGGGGGACGCTGAGACCTCCCCTGAACAGCCCCCACGGCGGCCACCCAGCGGGGCCACAGCGGGCTAACGCACCCCAGCACGCCTGTCCCTAGTGGGCAAACGAGGCCCCTTTGCTGGGTGGCAGCTGTTCGATCCCATCCTGCGTAAATATGTGGATGCAAACGACTCTCAGGAGCCCGTAGCTCTGCCTTGAGTCGGAGCTGGCCAATGCAGGCCATCCTGAATGCAAAAAGCAAGTCCTTCGGAACAATGCGAAATACAATCACAGAAACATCAAGTCCGACAACCGGCACAAGCAGCGGCCAAGATATCCACGCGCACGTGGGCCAATCACACGGCGACATCACAGCCACGATCCGTCCGCGAGGCAAGGCCATTGTAGGGCCCAGTAAAGCCGTCCAGCCACTGGCACGGCCGATCCGCCGGTCACGTACGCCACCATCCGGGCCGTCCCGCCACCGGAGGGTCCCAACCGCCACACCCTCCACGCAACTGCACAAGCGGGGAGGCCTGAGAAATCCTCTTTACCTCATTCAAGGCCCAAAAACCCTGCTCAAGGGGTCGTACCAGCTGGTGCGCGTGAGCGCCCTCTCCCATCACCGGGTGCCTGCGTACCCACCGGGACCGTACCTGCAGTGAACTACAAACGTTCTCAGAAGAGGGAGTCAAGCATGTGCTAGATGTATGAGGTTCGCGTGCTGATGTGCGATGCATACTTGAACGTGACTCTTGATGAAGTCAACGAGATGAATCGCCCAGAGAAAGATCTGTGGGAGGCCATCAAAAAGCTGTGGAAGAAGAAGCGGCTCAAGAAGGGGCCATTGCGCGCGGACCGCGAGAGGGTTCGAGAAGGACTTCAAGCGCATCCGAGCCGGCGTGAGCGTCTTTGTGTCTCATTACACCGCGGTCAAGAAGGCACCAACGAAGGAGATTCTCTCGGAGGAGGACGTCATCAGACGGGCGCTGGCGCGCCGCTGCACGCTGGACGTCTGCGAGGCCACTAGCAAGGCGCTGAGGGCGAGAAAGGCAAAGGGAACGACGGGCACACGCAATGCCACTGTCGTTTATTGCACATGGGTGGCGTGCTGGAAGATTCTGAGGGTGTCAGACACGTTTTGCGGCGCCGCCAACTCTGCCTGAGATAAGAGCGCAGACGTGTACCTGGAGCGTTTTCATAACTAGGACGGCAGTGGAAGCGAGAGTGGCCGCAGCCAGGCTGCCGGAGGTTTCCAGCGGAGGCCCGAGGGCACAATGGAGGCCAAGGCGAGGGGTCTGGAGCACATGAAGATGGAAACGCATATAAAGACAAGCACAAAAGCGCTATACATGCTCACAGACGCACAGCCCGAGCGCACTGCCCCGTGCGTCTTCGAATCGCCGGATTGGGACACCACGCGTGAGGCCCCCCAGTATCGTGGTGTGGTCATGCGCAAGATGTTGTCTCGGGCTGGCGTGCTCTAAAACTCTGCTACTGTTGGAGGTCACAAAAGCTTTGAGGGAGCTTAGAGTGCTATCGGGAATGCAACTCGCAGCCGACGCGGCCACCAGCCGCCGCCAGTGCCGACAAATATGACGCGCGGCCGACAGGGGAGCTTCCGGCTGAGAACCGATCGGCTCAGGGTGCGCAGGCGGCAGCAATGGCGGCTCGAGGCCGCGCGCTATGTGCGCAGGCGTCCAAGAAGAGGGCGGCTTCCGTTTTTCTTGGCCGAAAGCTCTCCGCCACTTGCGATCTGGGGGGGGCTATCTGCTTGGTGTTATGTGATGACAGGGACGAAGAGGACCAGGAGCGCGGTACTCCCTCGTCCTTTGTTGTGAGTGCATTCCATTTTTTGTGTTTGTCACCTGAGCAACATGGTTCCTTTTCTCCACTATGCAGTTCTTCTTTCCCCATATTTATTCGTGCATCTTCGGTAGCCCACCGCTTCTAGTTGTGAGAGAGAATATATAGAGGTCCTCGTCCACCTTAATTTCTGCCGCGAGGCAAAACAGTCCGCACACACAAAAAACAGACGTCCTCTCTAAACATCACCCACTTTGCGCCTCCTGCTAGCAACTCCATCAACACCGCCGCCGCGCGCCCTCCCAACAACGAACCCGCCTTCACCGACGACTCGGCGCGACCAAAAAGAGCCGCTTACAGCTCTGTAAACTCGCGGCCGCCCGCGGTCGGCGGCACCAAGGGATCATACTCGCCGCCGCCCGCACGCGTCGCCGCTGACACCGGCGCGAACTGCAAGGCACACGCGAGGCTGCGGCCGCGATGGGCAGTGGGGTGGCAGTGGCGTTGTGGCTGGTATTGGGCGGATCATTGGGCAACGCCAAGTCCCACGCCTTCCAAAGCACCGAAGGCGCGCTTCGTACGCGCGGGGGACACTTGCGCCTTTGGACACACAACGGCTGTGATACACCGGGAGAAAAAAGGACGAAAACTGATCCTGCCCAACGGTGAATCAGAAACCTCTTTGCGCATTTTCTAACCGTCTACTTCGTGTATGGAGCGAGAAGCTGATCCCTGTCGTTCCAATAGTGCGCGGGCAGGTCCGCAAAAAGACGCAGGTGCTCGCCTCGGTCTCCTGCCGTCACCGACGCTTCAAACACGGCATCTGTAGTACAATGGATCGCGATCACCTCGGAGAGGAGGGAAGTACCGGCCGTCCTAGCCGCTCGTGCGTCACCCGCTATGGGCCTCGAGGTCCAGGAAGTCAGGCCAACCGAAAAGCCAAGACAAACAAGCACGGTTTACGTGCCGGAGACGACGGTGCCTCCCACCGTCGTCACCCTTCGTCCTCAAAGAGCGGAAACCGCAGCGCAGGGACCGGGGCCACTAGCTGGCCCGATCCCGCGCTGCCAAATACCTACGATGCAGATAAGTCCCTCCAATGCATGACACTCCCCAGTCTGGATTGACCCGACCCGCTGTCAGCCCATGATTAGCTGACGAGCACACCTGGGAACGTGCGCCGAAGGCGCTCACAAGCCGCAGCGGCAAGCCACAAAGGCTACACACCACCAACCACCCGGCTGCCACGCACCAGCGCCCAGAGCCACCAGTACGGCGCCTCTGGCGAAATATTACATCCATACTGCCGGAAGGCGATTGTGAGACGTGTTCCAGGGTGGGGGGCGGATTTGGGGCGGTATAGATGGCGCTCAAAGCAGTCGCGGCGCTGAAGCGGCCGCTTTCAGCTGCAGAACTCCCGGTGGCATCAATGCCGCACTTGTGCGCCCCACCACTTTGCTCGCACCCGTCTCCCAAGCCATTCTCTCCATTTCCTCCATTCTCACTCACGTCGACGCCCCCGCTGGTGTTTGAGCCAGAGCCATGCTCACTTCCCACTCCACCGCTGTCAGCGCCAGCACCACCACCTACCTGCCCCACTTCCTCTCCCCCACTTCGTCGGCGACAGATCCGAACATTATCCCGGCGGTCCTCGACACACCGGCTGTGAAAAATGCTGGCGGCCTTGTATCTCTTAATCAGCTGTTTGACAGACGGATACCGTCGCGGGTGTAGTGCGACATGCAAGTGCTTCTTCTGGACGCCAAACGCGCGCTCAACGTCCTTGCGCACAGCCTCTTGCAGGCTTTTGAACACCTGCTTCTAGTCCGTGGTTGGCTGGAGATGTGTTGACAGGAAACAGTGTAGCGGGGGTAGATCCCGTTTGTGAGGTTTCAGGGTAGCGTGCGCGTCGTCTCGTTTATCGTGAAAGAATGGTTGCGCGGAGGCCATTGGCAACAACAGTGAGCTCCGCAGGCGTTTTTCGTCGCTGGTAGGTTGGTCTCAAGCGCTGGACGATGAAATGCATCATATTCTTGGTGCACATGGAGCTGACAGTGCGAGAGAGCCGGACATACTTGTGTGCACTCTCGGCCGCCTCCTCATAGGCGATGACACGAGACGCGGCCACGACCGTCTGCAGAGAGGGGTATTTCAGCTTTTTAGTCGCGCTCGTGCGCCAATGGAAGAATGGATCGCACATCACCGCCTGTTAGATGCGCTTGAAAACAGCTGGAGAGAAACGTAACCGCGTGTCAAAGTCTTTTTCATCATAAACAGGGTCCTCCCCTCCAACTCCAAACTAATCTCTCATCATGGCGTGAGAAACAGCGTCACAGTCACGGTGTTTGTTTGGCCGGCGGCCAGGAAGAGAGCCGAAGTACCATCGGCGGCTAGAGATATGACCAGCGCGCGGTCGTCGACGTAAGGCCAAAATATGGTTGACGTGGGCGTGCACAGCGGCGGCGACGTCGGCGCCATCGTCTTCTTCCAGGAAGACGGCCGACTGGGCAACCTCATTGCCATTCCCGTCCATGTAAAGCACGGAAACAGACACGCGCTAGCTTGAGAAGCAACAAAGGAGGTACGGCACATCAGTGGTGGAGGTCGGAAGACGAGCTCATTTAGGGACGAGGAAAGGAGGGTGGGGGGGAAGAGCGGGCGAGGAGTGCGAAGAATGATCGGTGGGAGCAGGCTGGGAGAACATCGGGCCTGAGTGGTCGCGTGGTGTGGTTGAGCCCCATCGGCCAGGTCACCGCATGTCATGCCGACCCACCTCCTGTGCCCCGACCCAGGTCAGGTCTCAGCGGCCGTCTGCCAGCCCCGTTCCCCCACACGTGCACTGTGCGCCTGCCTCCACGGCATGGTGGTAATGAGCGGCCTACCCCTCGCCCATTGGCACAGTGCGGCTCCGCTCCCGTCCAGAATCGCACTGTGCGCACACCCAGGCTTGCACTGGAACTGTGGGGGGCCCCAGATCGGCTCCATGTGTCGGTCCAGTGGCCCCCCTCCGCTGCACAGTGCCTATTGCGCGGTCCCCAGCCGTTCAAGAGCCCGGAAAGTGCGCCACTCACAGCGAACAGTCCCTATTGCTCAAGTGTCATCCTCCATGGCGCCCCTGTTGGACCACCACTAGGGAGAAACTGAATACCGTACGCCCACGACTCTCATGAAGGCGGCCCGCCCGAAGCACTCGTGATAGCACGTGCTCTCACAAGCCCTGTAAGAACTGCATGATCCGTCACCGCATTCAAACGAGCCCCCGCGGCCCTCTCTGATTCATGCACTGCTCAATTCTTGAATAACTCGATCCACAGAATCGTGTGAGAGTGCTGCGCCAGTTTTGCGCGGAGTGGTCCGCATCGAATGTCAGATCGTGCGCAAGGCGTCCTCCAACAGTGCGTTTAAGCAACAATGCACACTTTGCGTCTCTAACTGATACTTATAGCTGTCTTCCCAAATTTGGCCGATCCCGTCGATGTCAAGAAGGGGGATCAACAGTGTGAAGCTGTGTCTCAGACCTGGCGTAGGAATACCCCCGATTCTCCGGCACGGCGCCGTCGCCTGGGCATACGGGCTCCATTGTCTGCGTCTCCGGGACCTGAGAGCCTTCCGGAACGCCGCGTCCGCTGCCGAGGAACGCCCGTGCCATCGCGATGGCCAATCATGTGCCTTGATGACTCCTCCCCCAAGGCCCCTGGGGCTCACCCTCCACGTAGGCGAAAATTGGCCGGGTCGTCACAATTATACCTGCCCCTCACGACTGTGTTCATCACAGGCTTCAGAAATTTGTGACCGCCCCTCCTTACATTGGAAAGGTGGACCGTGGACCGCCTGCGCTCCAGTATGAGTCCGTGTTCCCCATAAGCGCGCGCGCTCCGGGCTGCGTGCCCGCCCTGCACAAGTGCCTGTGGTCACGCTCTCTGACAACCGACCACATCCCCACCCGTCCTTCCCGTCTTTCTCCGGCGGCCCGATACCGAATTGTCACAGGCCGCACCCCCCCCCCTACACAACCCCCAACGTCGGGGGGTGAAGACTCACGCTCTGCCCACGCGGTTACCTCCCCCTCACCCTTCCGGGCACTGTGAAGTGTACTTCCGCAGTCCCCCAGGGACAACTGGCCCTTGCGTATGTCGTAGTTCGTTGTGTTTGTCTGGTGACACTGCATGTATTTGTTTGTAGATCTTTCGGCGGGGACCCATTAGGGGTTGAGCTCCGGGGGAGATTCGTGTGGGGAGCGGCGTCTTGAGTGTGAGGCTGTGGGCGCCCTCCGGATGTGCGGGTGCTGCCCTGGGAGGTGCCGTGCGGGCCTTGTGGGCCAGGCCATTGGGGGTGCCTGGGAAGGCTCTGCGGCCGCGGTGGCCTGCGGGATGTCAGGCGCGCCTGCGCAGGCCTGGGAGCGCCGTGCATAGTAAAACAATGCACCCACTCAACATCATCGACTTCACACACGGCCTCCGTTTCCTTCTCGTTTGACCAGGCCACGTCCAACTTGGTCTTGACGCACATCTCCGATGTCCCGTTGCTCTTGGTTTCCTCCAGGTGCGCCGCGGGTGACTCAGAAAACGTTGTGAACGACCTCATGGCATTCTCGATCCCTTTGATTATGTCCGTCTCAAACTGCGCCATTGACTGTGCCCCCATCTCGTCCGTCTGGCGGCGGCGGTCGACCCTAGCGTAGAGGTCGTCAAGGGTGCCAGTTATCGCGGCCACCTTCTTCTCCACCCGGTCCGGCCCCGCCTGGAACGGGGAAACTCCGACCCTCACGGCCTCCATCACCTCTTTCTGCAGCCCGGTCCGGGGCTGCTTTCCCGATGGGTACTTGCGTGCGAAAGCAGCCTCGCCTGTGGCTGTGGAAGCCAAATTATGAATCCGGTTGCCAATGAAGGACAGTGCGGAGGTCTTGCGCGCCGCCTGAGCAGAGCGCTCGGCGGCGCCGCTGAACTGGGGTCGGGGAGGCAATTCCACGGTTTGGAATAGCAAGCGTGACGGCGGCGGAGGGATTCTGGCATTGGGAGAAGAAGACAATTGAGGCGGCGTTGTGGCAGTTTACGCCCTAGTCACAGACGGGGGAGCCGTCCCCGACCCCACACGGGGATAGATGGTAGTTCCCAGAGCACCAGCAGCTGCTCCCACACGGGGCGGCACTTGACACGTCGCCGCACCCCCTGCAGTGCGGAGACAACGAGCCGTGTGCGACGGCGGCGGAGAAGACGCCAACACGCGGCGCGAGCCACCGACCACCAGGCCCGCAGAGTTGCGAGGCTACGATGACATACCCAGAACCGGGACGGGCGGACGTGTGCCACCCACGCACGCCAACGTGGCTCTCCCAGCCGGCATGATGAGGGCCACGGGCACGGTCGTCGATGAGCTGGCCGTCGAAGCGACAGCCTCGGCTCAAAGTGGGTGCCCAGTCTGCAGGGGCGTGTATTCGGCTTGATTAGCCGGCAGGGTTACCAAGAGCTGCGGTGCTGCCGCAGGGGCAGCCCGCTCAACACCATCCAACGCTGCGGCAGCAGCGCCGAGCGCAAGCAAGCTAGCGCTGTTGAAATTCTCGGGGAGACTCTGTTCCGCGTGGAAACGGGGGGGTGGCGGCGGGGACTACGGAGCGCCGTCGCTAGCATCGGTACGGCCACCAGGCGAACCACGTGCGCCCGGGTGGTTGGGAGCCATGGAAGCGTTTCGGTCTGGCAGCAAACGAGGGAGAGCGTCGGGGGCAGTCAGTGGTGCTCTGTCACTCAACAAGGCAGTGCGGGTTGCGCGCGAGGGAGGCAGGTGGTGGTGGGGACGGAAGAGGCAGCGTCGACATCGCCACTTCTGCATGGCAACCCTTATACACAATTTGTGGGCGGTCCTGTGCGTGTCCGTCCTCAGTCAGCCATACGTCGTAGGTAGTGGGTGTCGAGCCCGTGTCGAGCCCTTTACGAAAAGGCCGTCACGGACCTAATGTAGCTCGCAAAGAACAGAGGCTACTTTATGAAACGGTTTGCGGAATGCGACGGCGACGTTGGTGGTTGCATCTCTCCGAACTGAACCCGTGAAGCACCGCACGAGGGAGGCCGCGTGTCGCTCGTCGATCATCTTCATCTTAAGACGAGATCTGCCATCGATCGTCCTTATATCTATGACAGGAAGTAGGTTCATGCGTTCATTTTAGCATGAATATGCGGTCGTTGAGGGGATCGAACCTCTCCTGAGTGCCACGTTTGGGGTCGCAGCGTGCCTCAGATTTCTGGAAGCGTCATCATCGGATCAGATAATCGCTTGCCTCCGACCTGACTTGTTTCCGAGGACGATGCAGGCAGCTACGTTGTGAGAAAAGGCGTGGGCGTAGATGAGCCCGAGAGAATCTCGCAAGAGACCAATCAGGGCGGCCCATGTGCAAGGCAGCTGATGGTGATGGCGGCACCGCCGAGAGTCTGTCAGTGCGTCGAAAGAGAGTTCCGGATAGGCATTCCTGTCCGTTTCTTGTGGGGGTCCCGGTGGTCCTCTCACCTTCTGGGAGAGCAGGGCGATTGCCTCGTAGGGGTCTAGTGGGATTTTTCGTCAACCCGCGACAGCCAGGGGGATGCCTTCGTGACACGGCGTGCAGTCAACGTCCAGGCAAGCGCCACGCGGGGTTACCCAGCACGAATGCGGGCCCAAGTGGGAATCCCTCTGCTCTGCATCTGTGGCGAGGTGACCACAAGGCCGCTTCCACCCGTTCGAGGAAGATTTCTCGACAAGACGCCACAGAGCTGCGGTCGCTGTCACGGTTCGCTGCCGACGAATGAGGTGTCGAAATAGAGTCTCAGTGGACGAGATAGAAAAATGTGAACGGGCTCGGGAGGCGTTCGTTCCTTTCGCAACACGAGTCGGATCAAGTGTTCGGATCAAGACACTGGGCGCCTGCACAGGCCAGGCTCCACTCCACAATGAGGTGGCCCGACTTGATTCGAGGATCTTTGAAGCCAAGTACGTTGCTGGAGGGGAAGGTTCGGGGAACGTTGGCCGAGCGAGGGGGTCCAGCATCATCCAGAGGGCCAGGCACGAGCCAGATACAGATGCTCGGAGATGCACTCAGGAAAGATTACGCGCAGGTCTCTTTACATGGCTGGCGGCCGCGCGGCAAGGCTGATAGCCTGCCCCGAGAAACTAGACGTGGACCAGCGCCTTTTGGCACTGTGTGGCGTGTTTGCTGGACCACGCGCCCTTATAGAGCTGACACTGCGTCGCGTCACAAAATTCGAGTGCACAAAGGCAGTGAGCACCCACAGTGCGGCGGTGCTGGCGGCGCGCGGTAGCCTGATTCGCAGGCTTCTTAGCAGATCCGCTCCTTCGACAAGTGAGGACGGCGCACATACAGCACGGCATCACCATTCCCCCTCCTAGCACCCCGCAACCGTCCCGCACGATTCACATTCACGCACACGTGCCCCCGTTGCACGCAATCCCCGTCGTCACGTCGTCATCCCCTAGTGCTGACGCGGGCCGGAAGACCAGGGAGACACGCGACTCCCCTGTGGCCACGCGCATGGCCAGCGTGGGGCGTGCACCTCAGGAGCGCGGCGATGGCCCTCGCAATGACGGCTCCATGCACATGGAGGCCGCACCGGACCACGTAGGGGCTGCGGCCCGCGCCGAGAAAGAAGAGGCTGGCATCGGCATCACCAACCTTAAAGACGCTGTTGAGACGGCCGCCGCCGTGTCGGCCGTGGCTGCTGCTCTGCAAGACGTACCCGGAAAGGCGTGCGACCAGGCAGCCGTCATCTTTCGCGCGGCCGTGCACGCGGCCGCTGACGGCGTTGAAGATGTCGCCTGCGCCGGCCTGAAGGCGGACTGCGCGCCTGCCGGTGACAAGGGCAGCGGTCTCAAAGACAAGGCCGACGGCGGCATGTCCCTTGTCCAAGGATCTTCTTTCTTCATTTCAATGGCAAGCACTGCAGCGGTCTCGAGCGTGGCCGTGGACGGGAGCAAGGGCAAGGCAATTGACGGCCTTTCGAGAAGCGAGAACGATCTCGGAAAGAAGATAAAGGTGGAGAGCGCGGAGGACTGGAACGAGGCCTGTGCGAACTCCCCCGCACACGGCACTCGGGAAGATCATGAACAAGGGCCGCATGGCAACCTCGACGCGTACGTGGCTGCCGTCAAGGCTGTTGAGGATATGGGCACCAGCTCTCTTTCGTTTGAGGTGCAGCTGCAGAACCTTCGTGGTTCCGCGCTCGAGCACGGGACTGTTCCGCGCCTTCTCATGGACAAGACGCTCTCCGTTCACAGGTACCTGGCGCGCACAGGAAAGATGTACCGGAAATCTGTGCTCTGGTGTTGTGCTTGTGTGAAAGCCATAGAGCTTATGGAGGCGACTACGAGTGCACGCTCGCTCGCGCAGATGTGGCGGCGGCCAGGAAAAACACGGCCACCACGAAGGCCGCCTCGTCCTTCAAGTGCGTTACAGGAAAGGCCGGCTCGGCCTCGGCGCGGGACGCAGCGATTGGCCGCTCGCCAGACGGTGGCCCGGCGGCAGTAGAGGGCACTGACAACGACGTCGTCGTCGTCGGCGTGTCTCTGGGAAAGGACAACTCGAGGGTGCCCACGGCCAGCTACATAGCCGGGCTCGCGGCGGCGGAAAGCACGATTGGGGACTACGGCCCCGTGGCGGCCGCCGAGGGCATGGCCGCGCATGCTGAAGACGTGGCGGCGCCCAACAGCACGGCCGTGCACGCCGGTGGCGTGGTGCTGGCAGCGGGCACGGCCGAGAACGCTGGCACCATCGGGAATACCTCTGACACGGCCCAGTACGCGGGCCGTATGGGAGTGGCCAAGAGCGCGGCCGTGGGCACGGGAAAGATTGGGGAATCCAAGAGCACTTCCGGGCACGCGCGTGGCCCAGGGGAGGCTGGCTCTAACAACCGCAATTGCAAGTGATGCCTGACGAGGAGGGCCCTGGCCGGGCCCGTCACGGCGGCCCACGCAGGGCCGATGTACCTGTTGTCCTCCAATGATCCAGTCTGCTCTGGATGGAACAGCTGTTGCCACCCATGCTGGGTTGACGTACATCATGTCGTTCTTTGTTTCTTCTTTGCATCTTCATGTTGGTAGGAGGGAGGGGATAGTCTTGAGTTTCCTCTATCTTCCGTGGCGTGGCTAGTGTTAGATTGCGCATAGAGTATGGGTGGCGTACGGGGCGTGGCGGAGGTAGAGATTCCGCGACCGTCCGGCCTCGCACCGAGGCCGAGCACGTGCCTCTTTGTTTATCAATCCTTGGCTGGTCTCATAGAGCTGGCTGTGACTGGGGTCAGTTCCTTTAAACACCCTGTATCTTTTATTGCGCTAAAACGAGTCAGTAGATGACGAGGGGCAGTATTGGAGGGCGATGGGAGGAAAGGGAGGGGAATGATATCGAATCGAGGGAGGGAGGTAAGTGAAAGGGAATGTTGAAGGCTTCCGCTCCGCACTTCTGTCGTTGCTGTGTCGCCTTCTTCCTCTGTTGTATCAGGCAGCCGAGATGGATAAGTGCCTTTCTCAGACAGTAGGTAAGTGCCGGCCATATCCTCATTTTGTGGGAGCACGACATGAGGTTGGGACAGGTAGAGTCCCTCATTGAGTGGAGTGCGCAAGGCTAGTGATGCTAGAAAGTGCTGCCGAGTGCACGAGACGAGCAAGTGTAAATTGCGGTGGGTGGGGCACAGGCTCTGCGAGCCCCACAACTCCCCAGGCGAGGTTACATGGCTGTACTCCACAAGACGGCAACAGTTTACCCAGCACTCTCCAGGCGAGGTTTCATGGCTGTACTCCACAAAATGGCAACACTTCATATATGTGTGGAGAATTCAAGTGATGCGGATCAATGGTTTTAATTTTACTGATACTAGTGATCCCATTGGCATTCAACAAGGGAAACGAGTGATGGCATTGGCTGAGGGGCCAGCAGCACAAACTCGGGGACGTGCTCAGGGCGCCCTGAGTGGGTTGTGTGACGCAGTCATGGCCAAAACGGTGTGTCAATCTGCGTGCGTGAGTGTAGTTGTGTTCTTTTCTTCGAGATTTCGTGTCGGGGGTGCATGCGGCGCCGCATCGCACCGCTGACTTGTGTATGGTGTGGCGGGCGGGACGGTCGGGCACTCACCGCCCGCCACGCTCCTCTC
>ENA-ORXC01001481-ORXC01001481.1-marine-metagenome-genome-assembly--contig:-NODE-1481-length-13793-cov-3.760134_pt1 | contig 13793 bp, 15 predicted proteins | sample MGYA00237865_ERZ511478 | MGnify/ENA metagenome assembly ERZ511478 | reverse complement strand
TGGCGTGCCGGATGCCCCGGTCCCGTGCGGCGATGCATCTCGATACCGTCTTCTCGTTCTGCGACCGCGATCTGGTGACCAGCTTCGTCGGCGTCGCGGAGCAGGTCACCTGCCACAGCCTGCGCCCCGACGGCCGGGGCGGCATCGATTTTCGGGCCGAGGAAAGACCGCTCTTCGACGTTGTTGCCGATTGCCTGGGGCTGGCGGCCCTGCGGGTCGTTCCCACGGGCGGCGACACCTACGAACAGGCGCGCGAGCAGTGGGACGACGGCAACAACGTCCTCGCGATCGAGCCGGGGGTCGTCCTCGGCTACGACCGCAATACCCACACCAACACGCTGCTGCGCAAGGCAGGGATCGAGGTGATCACAATCCGGGGGGCCGAACTGGGCCGGGGCCGGGGCGGCGGGCACTGCATGACCTGCCCGATCCGGCGCGATGCAGTCGAATGACGGAAAAGGAAGACGACCATGGCCTACAACCTCAGGAACCGCAGCTTCCTGACGCTGCGCGATTATTCGGGCGACGAAATCCGCTTCCTTCTGAAGCTGGCCGCCGACCTGAAGGCCGCGAAATACGCCGGGACCGAACAACTGAACCTCAAGGGCAAGGAGATCGCGCTGATCTTCGAGAAGGATTCGACGCGCACCCGGGTCGGCTTCGAGGTCGCCGCCTACGATCAGGGCGCTCACGTCACCTTTCTGGGGCCATCGGGCAGCCATATCGGCCACAAGGAAACGATCAAGGACACCGCCCGCGTCCTGGGGCGCATCTATGACGGGATCGAATATCGCGGTCACGGGCAAAAGGTGGTCGAGGAACTGGCGCGCTGGTCCGGGGTGCCGGTCTTCAACGGGCTGACAGATGAATTCCACCCGACCCAGATCCTCGCCGACGTGCTGACCATGCGCGAGCATTCGGAGAAGCCGCTGGGCGAGGTCGCGTTCTGTTTTCTGGGCGATGCGGGCAACAACATGGGCGACAGCCTGCTGATCGGCGGGGCCAAGCTGGGTATGGATGTGCGGCTCTGCGCACCGAAGGCATGCTGGCCCGATCCGGAAATCTTCGCCTATGCGCAGGAGGAAGCAAAGGCGAGCGGGGCGCGGCTGACGCTGACGGAAGATGTCGTCGAGGGCGTGAAGGGGTGCGATTTCCTCTATACCGATGTCTGGGTATCGATGGGCGAGCCGGACGATGTGTGGCGCGAGCGCATCACCCTGCTGACGCCGTATCGGGTAACGGCGCAGGTCATGGCCGCGACCGGCAACCCGGCGACGAGGTTCATGCATTGCCTGCCCGCATTCCACAATGCCGAGACCGAGGTGGGCGCGAGGATAAAGACCAATTTCGGCCTCGACGTGATGGAGGTGACGGAGGAGGTGTTCGAAAGCCCCGCTTCCATCGTCTTCGACCAAGCCGAGAACCGCATGCACACGATCAAGGCGGTTCTCGTCGCCACGCTGGGAGGGTGAAGGCATGCTGATCGTTATCGCCCTGGGCGGAAACGCGCTTTTGCGCCGGGGAGAGCCGCTGACCGCCGAGTCGCAGCAACGGAACATCCGCCGAGCCGCCGCAGCTCTCGCCGGTCTGCTCGCGCGGGGGCATCGGCTCGTCGTCACCCATGGCAATGGTCCGCAGGTTGGATTGCTCGCGCTGCAAGGCGAAACCGGGGCCGGGGCCTTCCCGCTCGACGTGCTGGGCGCGGAAACCGAAGGGATGATCGGATACGTCCTGCAACGCGAACTCGACAATGCCTTCGAAGGCGATGCCGAATTCGCGACCCTGCTGACGCAGATCGAGGTGGACCCGGCCGACCCCGCCTTCGCCGATCCGACCAAGCCCATCGGCCCGGTCTATACCCGCGCGAAAGCCGAAGAACTGGCGAAGCAACGCGGCTGGACTATCGCGCCGGACGGCAGGGGATACCGCCGCGTCGTCCCCTCGCCGCGCCCGGTGACGATACTCGAGCTGGGCGTGATCCGCTTGCTGGTGAAGCGGGGCGTGACGGTGATCTGCGGGGGCGGGGGCGGCATTCCCGTCGCGCGCCGGGCCGATGGATCGGTCGTCGGGGTCGAGGCGGTCATCGACAAGGACCATGCCAGCGGCCTGCTGGCCCGCGAACTTAAGGCGGACGCGCTCCTGATGCTGACGGATGTCGATGGCGTCCATGCGGGCTGGGGTACGGCGGAGGATCGCGTGATCGAAGAGACGACCCCCGACGAACTGCGCGCCATGACCTTCGACGCCGGCTCGATGGGGCCGAAAGTGACGGCGGCCTGCGATTTCGTCGTGGCAACCGGGGGCATGGCGGGCATCGGCGCGCTGGACGCGGCGCAGGCTATCGTCGACGGCACCGCAGGGACGCGCATCCGCCGTGCGACCGGGGAGCCATGGCCATGACAGACCCGCATCCGCTCAACGGCGAGATCGTCGCGATCCATGGCGGCGTACTCGACATCCGCTTCCCCGGCGCGCTGCCCCGGGTCCACGACCTGCTGCGCGCGGGCGGCACGCGGATCGAGGTGGCCGCGCTGGTGGGGGAGGGCGTGGTGCGCGGCATCGCGCTGGGGCCGGTTCAGGGTCTTGGTCTGGGCATGGCGGTCGAGGCGACGGGCGCGCCCATTCAGGTACCCGTCGGCGACGCCGTGCTGGGGCGCATGCTCGACGTCTTCGGCGAGCCGATGGACGGCGGCGAGCCGGTCGAGACGACGACGCGGCGCTCGATCCACCAATCCCCGCCCCCCCTGATCGAGCGTGGGGCCACCGCCGAAATCTTCGAGACGGGGATCAAGGCGATCGACCTCCTCTCCCCCATCGAGCGGGGCGGCAAGACGGGCCTGTTCGGCGGGGCGGGGGTGGGCAAGACGGTGCTGATCACCGAACTGATCCACAACACCGCCAGCAACCACCACGGCGTCAGCCTGTTCTGCGGCATCGGCGAACGCTCGCGCGAGGGGGAGGAGCTGTACCGCGAGATGCGCGAGGCGGGCGTGCTGGACGATACGGTCCTGCTGTTCGGCCAGATGAACGAGCCGCCGGGCGTGCGCTTTCGCATCGGCGATACCGCCCTGACCATCGCCGAGTATTTCCGCGACGCGCAGCACCGCGACGTGCTGGTGCTGATCGACAATATCTTCCGCTTCGTCCAGGCGGGGGCGGAGGTTTCGGGCCTGCTGGGGCGGATGCCGTCGCGCGTGGGGTATCAGCCGACGCTGGCGACGGAGCTTGCCGCGCTGGAGGAGCGCATCGCCTCCACCCGTTCGGCGGCGATCACGTCGATCCAGGCCGTCTACGTCCCCGCCGACGATTTCACCGATCCGGCGGCGACGCATATCTTCTCGCACCTGTCCGCCTCGGTCGTCCTGTCGCGCAAGCGGGCGAGCGAGGGATTGTACCCGGCGGTCGATCCGCTCGCCTCGACATCCGTGATGCTGACGCCCGGCGTGGTGGGACAGCGGCACTACGACATCGCGCGAATGGTGCGGCGGACCCTCGCCGAATACGACGAATTGCGCGACATCATCGCGATGCTGGGGCTGGAGGAACTCTCCGCCGCCGACCGCCTGACCGTCGCCCGCGCCCGGCGGCTGGAGCGGTTCCTGACGCAGCCGTTCTTCACCACCGAGGCTTTCGTCGGGACGAAGGGGCGGCATGTGCCGATTGTCGATACCCTCGACGGCTGCGAGCATCTGCTGGCGCAGACCGGCTTCGACCGGCCCGAAAGCGCCTATTACATGATCGGCGCGATAGGGGAGGGCGCGGCATGACGGGCGCGAAGACGATGACCGTCGTGCTCGTGCTGCCGACGCGGGAACTCTTTCACGGATCGGCGATCCGATTGACCGCGCGGGCGGAAGACGGGGCTTTCGGAGTTTTGCCGGGCCGTGCGGATTTCGTCACCGCTCTCGCGCCGGGTATCGTGTCGCTGATCGAACCGGATGGAAGCGAGAGGCTTTTCGGCACGGATGAAGGCATCTTCGTCAAGCAGGGTGCGCGGGTGGAAATCTGCGTGCGCCGCGCCATCGAGGGATCGGATCTCGCGTCGCTGAAGGACGAGATACGCACGGCCTTTTCCGAACTCGACGAGCGGGAACGACGCGCCCGCACGGCGCTCGCGGGGCTGGAATCCGACATTCTGCACCGCTTCGCCGAAATGAAGGGGGCATCGTGATGGCCGCGACACCGGACGACCCTGATGGGGCCACGGAAGAAATCGCGCGGGGGGCCGAGCGGATGCGTGCGGCCCGCGACAACCCGCCTCCCAGCCCGATTCGGGGAATCGGCGTCTTCGGCATGGTCGGCTGGGCCGTTGCGGTACCGACCGTCGGGGGGATCTTCCTCGGCCTGTGGCTCGACCGGGTCGCGCCGCAGGGATTCTCCTGGACCATCACGCTTCTGTTTGCCGGGGTCATCGTGGGCATCGTGATCGCGTGGCGCTGGGTCGGGCGCGAGTGAACCGTCGAATGAAAGGAAACGGCATGACATGGATCGACTTCATCACCGGGGTAGCGTTCGGGATCATCGCGGCTGGCCTGTACTTCGCCACGCTCGCGCTGACCATCCGTTTTGCGCGGGATGTCCGGCGACCGGGCGCGCTGTTGCTCGGCGGGGGCGCGCTGCGCATCGCCTTGCTGCTGCTCGCGGGGTGGAGCGCGGCGCAGATCGGGGCGGCGAGCGCGGCGGGGTTTGCCGCCGCCTTCCTCGCGGTCCGCACGCTGGCCATCGCCCTGGCGCGGATGCCGGATCGGGCGGCGGCCTAGGGATGGAGATCACCCCCGATGCCCGCATCGTCCTGCATGTCTTCGGACTGCCGGTCAACGCGACCCTCTTCTACACCTGGGTCGTCATGGCCGCGCTGACGGCGGGAGCCATCCTCGCGACGTGGCGGCTGGACAGCCGGGCGGGCGGGCGCTGGCGCATGGCGCTGGAGGTCGTCGTCACCGGGATCGAGGCGCAGATCGCGGAGGTCACGACCCAGCCCGCGCGCCGCTTCGTCCCGTTCGTCGGCACGCTCTTCCTGTTCATCGCGGTGTCCAACCTGCTGCTGGTCGTCCCCGGGTTCGATCCGCCGACCGCCTCCCTCTCGACCACGACGGCGCTGGCGCTCTCGGTCCTGATCGCCGTTCCGGCCTTCGGCATTTCGAGCAAGGGCATCGGGCGCTATCTGCACGGCTATCTCGAACCCACGCCCCTGATGCTGCCCTTCAACATCATCGGCGAGTTCAGTCGCGGGCTGGCGCTGGCGATTCGCCTCTACGGCAATATCATGAGCGGGGCGGTGATCGCAGCCATCCTGCTGGGCGTCGCGCCGTTCTTCTTTCCGGTCGTAATGGACCTGCTCGGCCTGCTGACCGGGTTCATACAGGCGTACATCTTCGCGGTGCTGGCAATGGTCTACATCGCGGGCGCGACCGAACCGACCCCCCGAAAACCCGTGGAAAGCGAGGACTGACATGACAGATCTGGGCCTGATCGCCGCCATCTCCATCTTCACCGCCGGGCTTACGGTCTCGTTCGGCGCAATCGGCCCGGCCCTGGGCGAGGCGCGCGCGGCGGCGGAGGCGCTGGCGGCCATCGCGCGGCAACCGGACGCATCGGGCACGATCTCGCGCACGCTGTTCGTCAGCCTCGCGATGATCGAATCGACCGCGATATACTGCTTCGTCGTCTCCATGATCCTCATCTTCGCGAACCCGTTCTGGACGGCGGCGGTCGAGGCGGCGAAGACGAGCGCGGGCGGATAGGCACGATGGGTGTGGACTGGATCACCGTCGCCGCGCAGGTCGTCAACTTCCTGATCCTGATCTGGCTGCTGAAACGCTTTCTCTATCGTCCGATCCTCGACGGGATCGACCGGCGCGAGGCGCAGATCGCCGAGCGTCTGGCATCGGCTGAGGAGGCCCGGGCAAAGTCCGCCGAAGCCGAGGCCGAACACAGGGCGGCACACACCGCGATCATCTCGGAACGGTCGGCTATTCTCGATGCGGCGCGGGAACAAGCCGAAGCGGAATGCGAGGCCATGCGTGCCAAAGAGCGCGAGAGCATCGACGAAGCGCGGGCAGGCGGGCGGCGTCGGGACGCGGCGGAGCGCGCGGCCTATCTGGCCCGGTTGCGCGACGGGGGCGCGAAGGCGATCCTGTCGCTCACCCGAAAGGCCGTAAACGATCTGGCCGATGCGCGGCTGGAAGACCTGATCGTGGCCCGGGTCGAAGCGCGACTCGCCGATCTGGGGCCGCAGCTTGCCAGAAACGCGGATAAGGATACGCATGTCGTCGCGACCAGCAGCTTTCCGCTCGACGCCGCCCGCCGCGAGAGCCTGCGCCGGGCCTTGGGCGCGGTGGCGGAGGGCGTGTCGCTGGAATTCGCGACCGACCCAGATGCGCCCCCCGGCCTGACCCTGCGTCTTGGCGGCACGTGCATCGACTGGACGGTCGACGGCTATCTCGACGGCCTCGAAGAACAGCTCGACGCGCAGCTTCGCACCCTATCCACCGCACGGGGAGCGAGGCCATGACCGATACCCTTCTCGCCGATGCGGCGGCGGACGAGACCGCGCGCCTGATCGGGAAACTGGCCGCTGGACCCCGCCCCGGACTGCGCATCGAGGAGGTGGGGGCCGTGACCGGCATCGGCGACGGGGTCGCCTTCGTCTCCGGCCTCGACCGGGTTCTTTCCGACGAACTGGTGCTCTTCGCATCCGGCGCGGTCGGGATCGCGTCGGATCTTCGGCCCGGTCGCATCGGCGTCATCCTGCTGGGGTCCGGAGGCGACATCGCGGTCGGCGATGCCGTTCGCCGCAGCGGCGCGGTGGCGGCGGTCCCCGTGGGCGAGGCGCTGCTGGGCCGCGTGGTCGATGCGCTCGGTCGTCCGCTCGACAGCCTCGGGCCGGTGGCGGCGCGCGAGACGGCACCGATCGAGGCCGAAGCGCCGACGATCCTTGACCGCGCCCCCATCACGCGCCCCCTTTCCACGGGGATCAAGATGATCGACGCGGCGGTTCCCGTCGGGCGGGGGCAGCGCGAACTGATCATCGGGGATCGTCAGACCGGCAAGACCTCCCTCGCCATCGACACGATGCTGAACCAGAGGCACTCGGGCGTCCTGTGCGTCTACTGCGCCATCGGCCAGCGTGGCGATGCGGTCGCGCGGGTGGTCACGGCCCTGCGCAAGGGCGGGATGATGGCACGATCCGTCGTGGTCGTGGCGCATGCGGAGGAGGGGCCGGGACCGGGCTTCATCGCCCCCTACGCCGCGACGACCATCGCCGAGCATTTCACGAGGGCGGGCCGCGATGTCCTGATCGTCCACGACGACCTGACGCGCCATGCCCGGTCCTATCGCGAACTGTCGCTGCTGCTTCGGCGTCCGCCGGGGCGCGAGGCGTATCCGGGGGACATCTTCTACATCCACGCCCGCCTGCTGGAGCGCGCGGGGCAGTTGTCGGCGCGGCGGGGCGGGGGGTCGCTGACGGCGCTGCCGGTCGTCGAGACGCAGGCCGAGAACCTGTCCGCCTATATCCCGACCAACCTGATCTCGATCACCGACGGGCAGATCTACCTGTCGCCCCGGCTGGTGCGAAAGGGGCAGTTTCCGGCCATCGATCTGGGCAGGTCCGTCTCGCGCGTCGGCGGCAAGGCACAGGCACCCAGCTTCCGCGCCATTGCGGGTGGCATCCGCATCGCCCTGTCGCAGTTCGAGGAACTGGAAAGCTTCGCGCGCTTCGGCACCCGGCTCGATGCCGACACGCGCGCGCGCCTGACCCGGGGCGCGGCGATGCGCGCGGCCCTGCGCCAGCCCGAGCGCGACCCGATGCCGGGGGGCGAACAGATCGTCGTGTTGCTGAGCGCGATGAACGGGTTGCTGGACGGCATCGCGCCGGAGCGGATGCCCGGCGCATTGCACGCGCTGAGAGCATCGGCATCGACCGGGATGGAGGCGGTCGGCGCGAGGATCGAAGCCGGGGAAAAGCTCACGAAGGAAGACGAAACCGCGATCCTCGCACTGGCGCGCGCGGCGCTGGATAGCATGGGAGGGAGAACCGATGCAGACGCTTGAGGGCCTGTCCCGGCGCACGGCGACGCTCGGCAGCATTCGCAACGTGGTGCGCGCCATGAAGATGCTCGCGGCGGTGAACGCGGCCCCCTACGAACAGGCGGCGACGTCCATCGCGCGCTATCACGCCACGGTGCTCACGGGGATGCAGGCCCTGCTGCACCGGTCGGACATGCCGGATCGGGTCGGGCCGGAAGCAGGATCACGCATCCTCCTCGTCTTCGGATCGGACCACGGGCTATGCGGCGGCTACAACGAAACCATCGCCGAGGCCGCGCTCGATGCGGCGGAGCACGGATATGCCGTGATCCATGCCGTAGGCGCGCGATTGGCCGCTGCGCTGGAGGCCCGGGGTCTTGCGATAGCGTATCGTTTCACGCCCCCAGCCTCGGTGGAGGGAATCGGGCGGCTTTCGGGCGAGATCCTGATCGCGCTGGACGAGGCGCGTGCAGCGGACCCCAGTGGCGAAATTGCCGTGACGAGCATCCACATGCGCCCTGAAACCGGCAACGGCCACGCCCCGCATGTGCAGAATCTGTTGCCCCTCGATTCCCGATTCATCGAAGTCCTCAAGGCAAAGCCGTGGCGCTCACGCTCGCTGCCTATGGGCGCGATGCCGGTCCCGGCGCTGTTCGGCCGGTTGATCCGCAATCACCTGTTCGCGAGTCTGTTCGAGGCCGCCGCCGAAGCCATGGCCGCAGAGAACGCCGCACGCCTCGCGCTGATGCAGCGGGCGGAACGGTCGATAGACGACCGCCTCTCCGATCTCATGACAGCCACCCGCGCGGCGCGCCAGTCCGAGATCACCGGCGAGGTGCTGGACGTGATATCCGGGTTCGAAGCCCTTCGGGACTGTCGAGGAAAGGAGCCGCCATAGTCGGTCACAGGGCTTTCCTGAGGGCCTTGATCTTCGATTTCCTCGCCGTCGGTCCTGATCTTCCGTTGAAGTCGGGGGAAAAGTCGCAAGGCGGGTCGTATCAGCGGCGATGATCGGGGTGCAGGCTCTTGCCCAGAATATGGTCGCTGCGCCCGATGACATGGGCGCTCGATCCGATCAGCAGCGGGTCGGGCAGGCCGACGACGCCTTCGTCCTTGTCGGGATAGGGCAGCGAGGCCAGGAAGTGCCGCATGCAGTTGAGCCGCGCCCGTTTCTTGTCGTCGGATTTCACGATGACCCAAGGCGCATCGGCGGTGTCGGTATAGAAGAACATCGCCTCCTTCGCCTCGGTATATTCCGCCCATTTGTCGAGCGATTGCCGGTCTATCGGCGACAGCTTCCATTTCTTCAGCGGCTCCACTTCGCGTGACTTGAAGCGGCGAAGCTGTTCTTCTTGCGTCACGGAAAACCAGTACTTGTAGAGCCGGATGCCGCTGCGCACCATCATGCGCTCGACATCGGGGGCCTGGCGCATGAATTCGAGGTATTCGGTCGGGGTGCAGAACCCCATCACCCGTTCGACGCCCGCCCGGTTGTACCAGGAGCGGTCGAACAGCACGATCTCGCCCGCTGCGGGAAGGTGGCGGATATAACGCTGGAAGAACCATTGCGACCGCTCGCGGTCGGTGGGCTTGTCCAGCGCCACGACGCGCGCGCCGCGCGTGTTCAGGTGTTCGGTGAACCGCTTGATCGTGCCGCCCTTTCCGGCGGCGTCGCGCCCCTCGAACAGCATCACGACCTTCTGCCCGGTGTCGCGCACCCATTCCTGCGCCTTGAGCAGCTCGACCTGAAGCGCCGCCTTCTGCTTTTCGTAAGCCTTGCGCCCGATCTTCCTCGCGTAGGGATATTCGCCGTTCTCGAACAGGAGGCGAATCCTTTCGGCATCGGTCCCTCCCGTTACCGGGATCGCGCTTGTTTCGGTCATGGGGCGGCGTCCTCGCATGGTGGCCGGTCGGAAACCGTGAGAGTGCCGGTCGCGGGGCATCTCCCGCTTGATCGAGATCAACCTTCCGCCCGAATCGGTCAGACGACGATGCCCATCATCCGCAACAGCGCGGCCGAACCCGCCAGGATGCTTGCAAGCACCGCCACCGAAAGGCCCAGCCCGACCCCCACGATCACCCCGTCGCGCTGCACGAGGCCCCAGGCCAGCACCACCAGCGCGACGGCGATCGGCACGTTTACCAGCGGAATGGGCAGAAACAGCAGGATCGACAGCCCGAGGCAGGCCAGCCCTGCCAACCGCTCGCGCCGCGCCACCGCCGCCAGCCTCGGGTGAGACCAGCGCTCGGCCCGGGCCAGCACGGGCGCGATGCGGTGCGAGATCACCTCCGCCACCCGCTTCGGAATGCGCCAGCGCAGCACCCGGCGCGGCAACTGTCCGCCTTCGCCGTAGAGCGCGAGGTGGGCCGACACGACGATCAGCGGCACGCCCAGCACCATGCCCACGCTCGGGATCGGCAGCGGGATCGTCTCGGGCAGCGCGAGGATCAGGATCGCCGCGCCGTGCGCCCGCGCCCCCAGCCGGTCGAGCGCGCGTGCCAGTAGCGGCCCTTCGGAACCGTCCGGCGCCAGGGCGGACAGATTGCCCAGAACCTGCGAAAAGGTGTCGGATGACGGAGGCGACGGTAAGGGATCCGGCGATGCGTGCCCGTCCGGCAGTCGCCCGGCGCCGTTGTCCCGCCATCCGCGAATGCCCTTGCCCATGCGGCAAGCCTCGCATTTCGGACCGGGCGTGTCCACCTGCCCTTGACCGGGATCAAGGAAACCGGGCGGCGCGTCATGCAGTCTTTCGGAAACGTTCCGGCGACCGGAACCCTCTCGAAAGGCGGCAACCCGATGAACTGGACCGATGACGCCTCCGGACGCGATCCGCTCGCCTTGTTCGCCGACTGGCTCGGCGCGGCGGAAGCGACGGAACCGAGCGATCCGAACGCCGTGGCCCTCGCCACGACCGACGGGGAGGGCATGCCCGACGTGCGGATGGTATTGCTCAAGGCCGTCGACGGGGGCGGGTTCGTCTTCTACACCAATCTCGACAGCGCGAAGGGCCGCCAGATCGAAGGCGCGAACAAGGCGGCGCTGTGCTTCCACTGGAAATCGGCCAGGCGTCAGGTGCGCCTGCGCGGCAGGACCGAAATCGTCGGCGACGGCGAGGCGGACGACTATTTCGCCTCCCGCGCACGCCGGAGCCAGGTGGGGGCATGGGCCTCGCTCCAGTCCCGCCCGATGGACCATAAACGCGATCTGGTCGCGCGGGCGGGGCGATATGCTGCCCGGTTCGGCGTCTCGCCGGTTCCGCGCCCCCCTCGCTGGACGGGTATCAGGCTGATCCCGATGGAGATTGAGTTCTGGCAGGACGGGCTTTTTCGCATGCATGACCGGCTGAAATTCGAGCGGTCGGATGCGGTGGCAAATTGGCGGACGACGCTGCTGTATCCCTGAGGCCACTGCGTCACGCTTCGGGTTCCGACGGGTCCATCAGGTTCCGGAAACGGCGCGCGAAGGCGAAGAACAGGTTCACCGCTATCGCCCTCGCCGCCAGCGGATAGAGCGCGAGCGACAGCCGCCCCCCGCCCCGCGCTCACCGGCGCGATACCAGCAGGCCGCCCACCGGCAGGGCCACGACCAACGCAACGGATGCGCCGAGGAACCGGTATCGGCGGTCGCGCTATGCGCCGTGCGGCACGGGACGGTCGAAAGCGGCGGCCAGCACCGGTCCGACCGGTCGCTCCGGGGCCGCGCACGGACCTTCTCCCGTTGATCCAGATCAAAACGTTAGGCCCTACGCTTCGATAGGCTGCTCTCATCCCGGCTATCGGGGGAACGCAGCATGGCGGGAGAGCTTGGATGCCGGTGACGATGATACGATTGACGGCGTGGGGAGTGCTGGCGTTCCTCGCCCTCGTCGCCGCGCAGTTCGGGCGCGACGCGGTCTATTCCTTCCACATGGCGCTCGCCTCCGTCGTCGCCGCGCTCTTCTTCCTCGATGCCTGCCGCGAGAAACCGACGCTGGCGGGTCTCTTCGCCGACGATGACAGCGGCTACCAGATGAACATCGTCCGGCTGGGGGTCGTCCTCACCGTCTTCTGGGGCGTGGTCGGCTTCGCCGCCGGGGTCGGCGTCGCGTCGCAGCTGGCGTGGCCGGAGCTGAACTACGAACCCTACCTCACCTTCGGGCGGCTCCGCCCGCTGCATACCAGCGCGGTCATCTTCGCCTTCGGCGGCACGGCGCTCATCACCACGTCCTTCTTCGTGGTCCAGCGCACGACCTCGGCCCGGCTCTGGGGCGGGAATCTCTGCTGGTTCGTCTTCCTCGGGTATCAGTTCTTCATCCTACTGGCGGCCACCGGCTACGTCATGGGCGGGACGCAATCCAAGGAATACGCCGAGCCGGAATGGTATATCGATATCTGGCTCACCGTCGTCTGGGTCGCCTATCTCGCCGTCTTCCTCGGCACGCTGATCAGGCGCAAGCAGCCGCATATCTACGTCGCCAACTGGTTCTACCTCGCCTTCATCGTGACGGTGGCGATGCTGCACGTGGTCAATGCGCTGGCGGTCCCCGTCTCCTTCCTCGGCTCGCGCAGCTATTCGCTCTTCGCCGGGGTGCAGGACGCCCTGACGCAATGGTGGTACGGGCACAACGCCGTCGGCTTCTTCCTGACCGCCGGGTTCCTCGGGATGATGTACTACTTCGTCCCCAAGCAGGCGAACCGCCCCGTCTACTCGTATCGTCTGTCGATCATCCACTTCTGGTCGCTCATCTTCCTCTACATCTGGGCCGGGCCGCACCATTTGCACTATACCGCGCTGCCCGACTGGGCGCAGACGCTGGGGATGGTCTTCTCCATCATGCTGTGGATGCCGTCCTGGGGCGGGATGATCAACGGGCTGATGACCCTCAACGGCGCGTGGGACAAGCTGCGCACGGACCCGGTCATCAAGATGATGGTGGCGTCCCTCGCCTTCTACGGCATGAGCACCTTCGAAGGCCCGCTGATGTCGATCAAGGCGGTCAACTCCTTGAGCCACTACACCGACTGGACCATCGGCCACGTCCATTCCGGCGCGCTCGGCTGGGTCGGGATGATCACTTTCGGAGCCATCTACTACCTCACCCCCGTCCTCTGGCGGCGCGAGCGGCTCTACTCGATCCACCTCGTCAACGTCCATTTCTGGCTCGCCACCATCGGCATCGTCATCTACGCGGCGGTCATGTGGGTCAGCGGCATCATGCAGGGCCTGATGTGGCGCGAGACGAACGAGCTGGGCTTTCTGGTCAACAGCTTCGCGGAGACGGTGGACGCGATGCACCCCTACTACGTCGCGCGGGTCTTCGGCGGCCTCCTCTACCTCGCGGGCGGCATCGTCATGGCATGGAACATCTATCGCACCATCCGGGGCGACCTGCGCGAGGCCCCGGCCCGCCGCGACGAACCCGCCCCCGTGGCCGCAGAATAAGGAGCGCACGCATGTCCTTCTGGAACCGTCACAAAGCCGTCGAGAAGAACGCCACGCTCCTGCTGGTCCTCTCCCTCGTCACCGTCAGCATCGGCGGCATCGTCGAGATCGCGCCCCTCTTCTACCTCCAGAACACCATCGAGGAGGTGGAGGGGATGCGCCCCTATACCCCGCTCGAACTGATGGGGCGCGAGGTCTACCGCCGGGAAGGCTGCTACAACTGCCACTCCCAGATGATCCGCCCCATGCGCGACGAGGTGGAGCGCTACGGCCATTTCTCTCTCGCCGCCGAGAGCATGTACGACCATCCGTTCCAGTGGGGGTCCAAGAGCACGGGGCC
>ENA-ORXC01001479-ORXC01001479.1-marine-metagenome-genome-assembly--contig:-NODE-1479-length-13799-cov-5.701501_pt1 | contig 13799 bp, 23 predicted proteins | sample MGYA00237865_ERZ511478 | MGnify/ENA metagenome assembly ERZ511478 | reverse complement strand
GGGGGGTGGGGAAGCGGGGTGTTGGGCGCACCGTTGTGACCGAAATGGCACCGGAGCCAATCATTTTCACAGAATCGGTGAGCGCGACGACGACGGTGGGTGTGGCAGCGACGACGACGGGTGCGACGACGGTGGGTGCTCCCATAGAAAGACTGTCAGCACGACTTGTTGCAAGTTTTTACAAGTCGTTCCAATTCGTAAGTCTGAGCGACGTGGGACGATCGCTGACGTGGACAGCGACTGTCGATCGACCTGGGTCCGTTGCTATCCACCCCTGGATAAGAAAGGAAGCTACAGGAGTGAAGAAGGACTGTACCGACGACCGCGTGAAAATGCAACACGCTGAAATTTCTCATGCCCCTCTCCAGATCGGAAAAGCACTCACTGTCACGCCATTTCTTTAGCAGTCCGTACGCAGTTTACAGTTCACCAATTACTGGACACTTTAGATGAGCGCGAACGCCTTGGCCATGCCTTCGATGATTACGGCGGCTAAATAGTTCACTGACTCATCAGGGAAGAGTCCCGTGTTCCCCGCCTTGCTACCTCCTGCACATGCGCAATGAAGAGCACGAGGTGGCTCCTCCCGATGGCGTCTGCCTCGTCCGAGTAAGATACGGTCCCCGCAATTGGGCCATTGCGAGTCGCGTGAAAAAGTATGTTTTTGAGAGCATCGTTTCAAGCACGTTGGCGGCGGCTTCCAAAGCCTGCACCACATGCATATCCGTTGGAAACGAATATCCAGCAACGGGACTGTGATGAAGTCTCAATCTCGTCTGCATCTGAAAAGAAAGATATGCCTCACCTCAGGAGCGTCCCGAGAGGTAGATGGTCTTTTCCGTTAACGCTGGGGCGCTTCCGTTCTCATGCTGGAAATGCACTCCAGAGAATGACAGTACCAGTTTTAGACACGATGATTTTTCATACGAGAGCGGCTCGGAATGGCACAATACAGTTACCAAAACTGAGTCAGTATCAGAGTTTGTGGCAGCTATTGACCACGTGGGCGGTGTGAGACAGAGCGGGGCAGTCTCGTGAAGGTTCAGTCGCGCCGGGTGACACACCTGGCTGTGTCATTGTCCCGCGCACATCTCCTCCGTCCCGCTCGCCCGCCATTTTGGCCCGTTGCCACTCCCCTGCACTCCCACCTTTCCTCGACTCAGCCGGACGCAAGTTCATGGGCGACCACGTCCATCCCCTAGGACTGGCTTGGTGTGCGGCGCGGCTGCCCCCATCAGCTCGGCCCACCTGATGCTACAGCCGGGTCCCAAAAGATAAAACTGTGATAGTATGCCACCTACCCTGGTCACCTGTCCAGATCTGGCTCGACTAGAGGCCCAGATCGCGGCGAACTACACGGGCGCACTGTCACTTGCCCAGCCAAGTCATCAGGAGAGTTAGGCAGAGGACCACTAACTAAGTGTCCGACTTAACGGAGTAACACGCAACTAGCTGGAATACAGAAATTCGGAAGTGTATACCAAAATCGTGTAACCGTTACATCTTCCGAACCCCCCTGGGTTTTCATCCTGCCCTACTATTGTTTGGATTTACGCCTTGCTTATTTACTGGGCTTTGTATGCGCGGGGGCGATGCGTGGTTTACTACCTTCCACTCCCAGTGGGAGTGGGTGGCTCTGGTGGGTTGGGGTGCGTGTGTCTGTTGGGATCCCCATCTGCGTGTTCTGGGTGGGGTCCGCGAATGTATAAAACGGGGGCGGTCTGCCGTGTTGGCCCCGACCCCCTTCGCCCACCAAGTAAACCTTCGGCTCCAACAACGCTGTGTCGTGCTCAATCGCTACTCAAAAATACTTGTCCACCCTGGGAGGCCAATTCCAGCACCGTTCAGATTACAGTCAAGATCGAAAAAGCGGCCTCTGCGGCGCTGATCTGACGCATTCTGGTGACTGGGGCGCAGACACGTTCCTCAGCGTCCTAAAAAGAAGGGCTCACAGAGTCGCTCCAGAAGCGAGCAACAGATCACAACCAACATGACAGCGAAGGGACGGAACCCCCTAAGCCCCCAGCAGGTGAGCTCGTTCAAGGAGATGGTCGCGCACAAGATGTCGAACGGCGCCATCGCGGTGTCGCTGAAACTCAAGACGAGCACCGTCGCCTACGTCGCGGCCAATGCGCGGCGGGCGGACGGGGGGGCGCGCAAGGACAACCGGGGTCGTCCTAAGCTTCTGAGCCCCCTTTAGTTGCGGGGGCTCCGCCGGCTCGTGGAGGAGAACTCGTCTGCCTCCCTGGCCGAGATTGCCGAAAAGCTCAATGCTGAACGCGAAAACCCTCCGGCTGGACAATCCCTTCGCCTAGTGTCTCCGAGCACGGTCCGCCGAGCGGTCAAGGGCATAGGAATGCGGTCGTGCCCCGCACAAGCGGCAAATGATGGAAAAAACCAGACGACGGCAGTCGGGGCAGAGGCAGCCCTGCCCTTTCAAAGGGAAAAGGGCGGCAGCTTCATAGACGACTTCGGCGTTGCTCATTGATTTCGAGGCGCGTGTACCTCCACGAATTTCCGCTGGCGGCGGCGGGCACGCCGATTCAGCGTTGCTGTTGCTGCGCCGACTGCGGGCGCGGCGGGGCCTGCCACGCCAGCCTTTGGGTCTCTCGGAGCGGGCACGCCAACCTCCCTGCCCATCGGCCTCCTTGCCACTGTACATGGTGCGAGATGTGACCCGGAAGTGTCATCCGACACGGCACTGACACGGCCAGGCCTCGGATTGAGCCTCGGCTCTCCGTCGGGCGTCACAAAGGGCGGTGCGGATGCCCCACCTCCACCCCCGCCCCCGGACGGCGCCACGCCCGACGGCACGGCAGCTACCACGGCGGGACGGCCGGACAGGGCGTCGATACCTGCCCTGGTGGGGCCGCGGACCGCCTGGCCGGCTGAGGCGCCGTGCGCCGCCACTGTCGCTCCCTCACCGTGCCGCCACTCATGGCAAGCGATGCCGACGGGTGACCGCTACCAGTCGAGCCACTCGTGTGCGTCGCAGCGGCTCCAGTTGGATGCGGTGGCGCACAGCGGTGTACCTTGTGACGCGCACCCAGCCGCCCAAACAGGCGACGCAGCGAAGTTGACGGCTAGGTTGTGCAGGCACCGGCGCCCGCAATGCCCCCCACCTCATCTGTGCCTCCATCTGCCCCTCTATTGAGCCCTGACACGTCTGCCGGCGGGCTGCTTCTGGACGCTGCGCCCCCCCCCCTGCCCCGCGGCTCGCCTATGACGCCTCGTGGGCATACTACAGTGGTTAGCGCGAGGGAGGCGTCGCCCTCAGAGTGTCGCACTTTTGAGGTTGTCGCGGTGGTGGCAGGGTCGGGCCCCCCTCCCGTCGTGCCGCGCCTTAGTGTTCATGACCACGTCGGTCCGTTGATTGAGTTCCTGGGCGTGACGCGGACGCCCACAGCTATCGCAGCTCTGGACGTCAAACTGGTTTCATCTGCCATCTTGGCAAGAACCTGTGCATCTGAGGTGCCTGTGCGCATCTCCAAAGGGCTCTTCAGCGTATTCGGAAGCCCACGACATTGCTGAAAACGCAGGTGCGGAGGGGCCGAAGAATCAAGCGCCTAGCGGTGAGTGTACGCCCCAATTCGGATGCGACACGTCGACGGGGCAGTCGGAGACTCCCGCTGCGCCCGACTGCCGCGGAGGAAGTCGGGCTGCTGGAATCCATTGGACCGAGCGATGCGACGTTCAATCGTGTACGGGTGTTTCTCGGCTGTGCGCTGAGCCAGATGGCAAATCTACCCGCTCTGTGGGAGGCTCCAGCATCTCTAGTGACACTTCCGGCGATGGAGGTCTCCGTATTGGACACTGGCGCCCATCTGGCCCACCTCTCGCGGGCAATGGAAGGGCGTCTCGCCGACTTGTGGTCTGCGGAGCTGTTCATTGCACGCCCCGCTTTTGATCCACAGGGTGTGGCCATCCCTCAGACTGATGATTATGAGATTCCAAGCAATGGGAGACCCTCATGTTGCAATTTCTGCCCTCCAGCCCACATGCGGGAAATCAATATCTCCATTGGCTTGGACAAATGAAGTGACCCATGTTCTGTGAAGGTTGCTATGGGTTGTCTAAGCGAAAAACATCCGAGCAGAAATGGAAACACCCTTCTGGTGGCAGCATCCCCAACGTCCAAGGACAATTACCCTGAGGTGGCTGCCATACTGGCTACACATTTCGCACAGTTACTGCGACTGAACTACACTAGGGTGGTGGCGGGCGGCCACAGATGGGCGCTGCAGTTATTTGTTGACAGCGAATTCCCGGCTATAACCAAGACGGTTGGCCATGAGGGGCACAGCGTGTTCATGCCGTGCCCCTGTTACCTTGGCATAAAGTACCCCACAGAGGCCCACTCTTGGCTGAAAGCTGCATTTGGGACCCTGCAGGACTTGGACTGCACTCATCCTCCCCGGACGGCAGCGCACTTGCGGGAAATGCAAGGGGCGTATGACGTCTTGGGACCAACCCCAGCCGAACTTGGGATGGCCACGCACATGTCGGTGGAGCGGTCACCGGTCATTGGTGTGCCACCCTCCCAAAATGTGCCCCTGCTACTGCATCGCACACCCCCAGTTAAATGGTGACATTGTGATCTGGACACGTTTCTTCATAACAGTGGACACGAATGGCGTTTGTGGCCTGTCATCGACATGTTGCACCGCCTTTGTACCGCCTGCGACCAGCGCCTACCAACTCCTCACCCCCCCGCTCCCTGTCCTACGTACTTCGGCAGAGCTATTGGGGGGTCGCTACAGAAGTACGTGTACACTTACCCTGGTTTGTGCTTGTTTGAAGGGGTCTAGTCACCCCGCAGGCATTGCGCCATCATCTGAGCAACCTCCCCCGCCGCTGTGCACCCGATGGTACGTAAACGCAGGACAAAAAAGCAACAAAAAAGCAGCACGTTTTTTTCTGTTCCTCCCGGCACATGAGCGAGGCAATCACAGGGTACACTCGGATGTGAGAAGATAAACGATGCTGACCTCAGTCTCGTTTGTGCGGCAGATGAGCGCTTGGGTCGCTTTACAATTTGGTACGGTGCCTAGATTTGCACAGCAACTCGGTGGCTGCCACCCAACGTACTTTGTTCGCACAGCAGGATCATTTTTTGTGTGTGAGTGGTGCCATCAAGCCTGTCTCCGCCCAAGCGGGGAAACCGAGGCCCGGATTTCTCGGCGGGACGCCGTGTTGCGGCACGACATCGCTGTGCTCGAGTTTCTCAGCGTAATGTCAGTACAGCAGTGCGCGGAATCGGACTGGACTGACGCGAGCGGCGTGCACGGGGGCAGGTGCCTCCCGTGCTACAGCAGAACCCCACCCATTTCAACCAAGCGTCGTGTCACGTGCTTATCGGCGATTCACTGCGACCTGTCTATCGACAAGAAACCCACGCTGTACCCATCGCCAGGGGTTCTTCCTCTCTTGTGGAAACGGGAAAAGGCAGCAGACCAAGCTGTGATTTCGCGGCTCAGTCGCGAAAAGGTGTGCCCAGCCTGTCGCACGCTGGCGGAGAAGCTCCACCGCGCAACGGCGCCTACCCCGCCTGGTACTGCGGCAGCTGGAGACTGTGTGCCAGCAATGCCGGCGGTTTTGGTACCCGCGGCTGTCATCGAGCGCGTTTTTGAGGTCTCCCATGGGAAACTTGGAGGACAGTGCACGAGTCGCTGCGGCGGAACGAACAACCGGCACGGCCGACGCTCCCACCGGTGGCAGTGCGGACCTGGCGGTTGGCACGGTCGGGGAGAGTGAAATGTCAGGCGCTCTCATAAAAACCCCCCTCGCGTCCGCTGCTTCCACCCGGGAGATTGCGCTCCAGGCAGCTGGGAAGGCCGAGATAACTTTCAGACTGGCCATTGCCTCTGTTCCTGCTGCCTACGGCACGATGGACCGGATCCAATGGCGGTCAGTTGATTCCATCGTCTGTGCGCAGCTTGTGGCTCAGAAGGCCAAGGAGCTGCGGTCCAGGTCGGCCACATATCGGGATCTACTTTTCACCCGTCAGCCCGTGCCCCAAGAGGCTGTCGTGGGCTTTAGGCACGCCCGCCGGCGGTCTCTTGAGGCCTCTGCAACAGTCGCTCAACTGTGCCGAGAGGAAGAGGCAGCCGTGTAGTCTGTCCTAAAGAGTGTCTGCCAGAGTGCACGGGACGCTGGTATTATAGCAGTCGTCCCGTCGGCCGCGCTTGCGGCGCTTCCAGTAAGATTGCAGACCCAGTCTCTCGGGGCTAATATCATTGGCAAAGAGACTTGGGGGCGGATTCGTCGCCTGATGCGGGGGCAGATGAGCGGGATGGCCACTTCCCCTGCTATTCGTGCGGATGGAAGGGCGGTATTTGCAGCTCAGCGCAACTGCGTGAGCTCAACGCCTGTGGGCGCCACGCTTATGAGCGTGCGAACGGCCCTGGACGCACTGGTGGCGGATCTGGTGGCGCGAAACCAGTTCATCGAGCGGCCGGTCGCTGGACGTCCATCGAGAGAGATTGTCCTCTCTTTTGGACCCGACAAGGGTGAGCGACAGAGCACCTGTACGGCCGTTCTGGCGTGCATCCACTGAGCTGCATCCCTGCAGCAGGGACAACACTATCCGTTTTTGGCTTATCTCTGTGCCAAGAAGACGACAACACGTCATCGGCGGCCATGGCTGAGCTGTACGCACCTGACCTTGAGGACATGCGGTCCAACGGAACCAGTGTGGCGGGGGTCACGCGACCAGTCCACCTCACCCTTTTGGGGGACAAAGCTTGCACTACCTCGTTTGACGGACACGCGGAGGCAACGTGCCGTTTTCCCTGCGGGTACTGCTGTTGCCTCGCTCGGTCGTCCACCGCAAACATCAAGCTCACCCCTAAATATGCCGAGTATGGCACTTTATAAGACGGTAGCCGCGCAGCGCGCCTGCCACGCACGCTCGCACCAAAGACGGCCGTTGCGGAGATGTACGCCAGCGGGCCGTTAGCGACTCTGTCCGAACCCCCTGCGGTGGCGGTAACGCTGTCGATTGAGCGTCGGCCGCTGATGCTCTTTTCTCCCGAAGATATTGTGCCCATGCCCTCGCACATCACACTGGGCCTGAGCTCTTTAATGCTGTCGCTGGCCGTGGAGGCGGTTGCTTTAGAATCTGGCGCGTAACGGGCGGAAAAGACTCGGCGGCTCTGACAGCGACCCTTCGAAGCGACGTGTGCGTGTCGCGAGCTCCCGACTGGTGGGCAGATTTAAGAGCAGGGTGTGTCACAAGACCTGGCGGCGCCTTGAAGCGGATAGCGCCGTGCTCGATGGATACGTTCCACCCGCGCGCGCCGCAGCCTATCGACGGTCCTGCGAGCTGTGGGCCTATTTTCTCCCTGTCCTGAATCGGGCGGCAACGTTTGGTCCCCCTGCGAGGGAGACATTTCGGCGGCAAGCGAATGAATTAGTGGACCTTCGGCGGTCTGGCTTCGAGTGGGTCAGCATCACTCCGAAGATACATATACTTTCATGCCACGCGGCGGATTGGCTTGGCCTGTTTGGCTCGCTGGGGCTATTGTCGGAGCAGGGACTCGAGGCTTAGCACGGGAATGTCAATCAGAATGTCAAGGTGTTTGCAGCGCGCTCGTTTTTGTACAGTTGCGTGCTGCTGGTGCAGCGGGCGGCGGTTAGTCGAGGCCCGGGCGACTCGAAATGGAACCGGGGAAAGCGCAGGGCATCGGCCGCCCCAAACGCTCGGTGCGCCAAGCGCCCCGAAAATTTGCGGGTAGTTCGGGCCCGAATCTCGGATGGCCTTGGCACCCGGCAGTCGGCCTCGTGTGCGGCCACCGCGGGCAAAAACGCGGACAAGTGGGCCAGCAATATCTACCTGTCGGTGGTGTCCAAAATTGTTACCTTCCGTGGTGCTACCAGATCCGACCGTGGGCCAGCGGCCGCCGGGTACGTCGCCAATGCAGCTGCGGCAGCTGAGAACGAGGCACTTCTCAGAGCAGCAGAGAAGATTTTTTTAGAAGCTCTAGTTGAGGAGCGGCACGAATAAACAAGTAGCTTTCATTGTGTGAGCACACCAAAAAAGAACAACCTGCTCTGCTTTCTCGAGCTTTTCGTATCTCACCAGAGAACGAGCGAGAAGATGTAAGAGCAGGAGTAGACTATATCACTTCAGCAGCGCAAAGCAGGGGCATCCCCCTGCGTTGTCGAGCCGGTTTGGCCCTCGCAGTAGTCCCACGCTTCGCCGTGTTCCCCATGTTGAGCGTAGATGTACTGAAATTTCCGCGGTCGACGGCAGAGTCATCACGGCGCGCTCGAACTCCACGCACGTGCGGAGAACAGCGGCCTGAAGAAGGCCATTCCTCTTGATTCTGCACAGGCGGATCACGCTGCTGTAATCCGGATCACTGGGCTCGTTGCGCGGATCATGCTTGCTCATCTGTTCGTCCTGCGAGCGTCAGCCTTTTGAAACATTGTGCAAACTTTTTAGCTTAGATGTGGTGAACTCTGGTACCCGCATGTTGCGGGACGACGTCACAGACCCTGTGAGAAGGCCTGGCGCGGGACAGAAAACAACAGCTGTGACACGGCTTTGAAACGGTGAACATCGTGCCCACACGTATGAGTATAATTTGCATATTCCGGACACCGAGCCTTCCAGGAAATGGATGGTCGAGAATCCCAATGTCCGCCTCATTGCAATATTGACTGGGGGTGCTCAAGATTGGTGTCACAGCTTGGCTCCTGAGGTTGGCAATTGAAGCAGTTACACAAGAGCGCGGGCCGGTGGACAGTCGTCCGTTTAAGCACCGCCTGGCGGCTGTTATACACGTCAACATTGGGGTCGATCCTATGCCTTTCCATGGAGGGAAGTTCATCGGTCGGCACTGCCACAAAATCGCTTCTGGGTACAGTGAGACTGTGGATGCGCTGCGTCCTCTCGTTTCTGCTCCCCAGCTCACCGACTGTGAGCGCGCCTGCGCGCTTTGGCTGGGGATACTGTCAACCCTTAACCGAGCGGTGCTCATTCTCCGGGCGGCGCGGATGCTGTTCAAGGCTGGTGCGAGGGCGTTAGTCAGAATCCTCCAGGGATCATTCCCTTGGATGAACATTTCGCCCAAGCGCCATACGCTGTTTTCCCACTATTGGGAATTCATGGAGCTGTGGGGGAGCACGGGGCTGTACTGGGAGCAAGCAATCGAATCTTGGTACGGTTATCAAAACCACAACGCTCTCCGGTTTACGGCTGAGACGGCTCTGCTGCCCTGCCAAAAGCTGGTGGAGAAGACGGCGCTGAGCGGCGTGGCGTCGGAGGCCTTGCGGCGGGCGAAGCCTCCAATTAGCAAGCGCAAGGCGGGTACCCGCGGGGCGCTGCGGCCTGGGGACCAACGATTGCGGAAGAGCAAGACGTGGCGGCGGAAGCGCCTCCACGCTGCAAAAGAAGATAGAAGATAGGGCCAAGTTCGCCAAAGACCAGTTTGAGGAGGGCTGCGGAATGATAGAAGCGCATGCTAAGAAGTATATTGTTTTGTTTCGGGTGGCCCTACTCACAGGTGGACCGCTGGGTGTGATCTTGGGGCCGGGGCTTCCACCAGGTGGGCTGGTTGGATGTCCCATGTCCTGCGAGGCGAAGGTAGATCAACAGCCGGGTTCCTCACGGTCAACAGTGTGAAGCGGGTGTCACATGCTGTTGCGTCCACGGGCTCTTCATTCTGAAAACTGTTCAGCGTGGAAGCAGTTAGCATACGATGTTTGAGCTCAACCGTCAGCTTTCGTGATGGCCAATAGAAAGCCATAATTATTGAATCGAACCGATGAGGTGGCAGCCTGGGCCCCAACTTCCGAAAGAGCCGCTGGAGGTGGTCCTAATTAGGCATGGTGAGGTGACGTCATGGAAGGGAGTCCATGTTTCGAGGTGTCCGCGGCGAAGGGCCTTGGATATGGAGTCAGAAACCTTCTTCCAAGCTTCCATAAGCCCAAGTTCGGGTCATTAAGGCAAAAATGGATCCTCATTGCATGCCGTTTGATTACTCTTGAGGCTTGGAGAAGAGTCAGAAACCTGCCTCCACGCTTCCAACCGTAGAGGCTCTCGTAATGGAGGCACAAACTGCTCTTCATTGGATCCCTTCAGTTCTTTTTAGAGGCTTCAGGACAGAGAGCCGACGTGCTTCTTCGAGGCCAACCACTAGTCTTACTCTAATCCGCAACGCAGGTTTCATTGTCAGGACCGAGTGAGCTCCACTGGATTCTACCAGGTCACGGTTTTCTGCTGAGACGGCCGAGATGTCGAGGTTCTATTGCACATCCGTTCCCAGATGGATGCCGCATCACGACAGATCTTCAAGCAAGAACTGACTCCATCTTGAAGCATGAGACAAGGCCCACTTGTCGTCGGTGGTAGTGTACGATGCTGTGTCCACTCTACTCTTGCGTCGGCAGCGCCCGACGCTTCTAAGCGCACGGCTATGACCCATACTGATGCATGCACAACTCAGCAAGGGATAAGGCGTTCGGGGTCGCTGTGGGCATATCCTGTGACGTGCTCAAATATGCTCTACTATGACAGAGTGTGGGGTGGCCAAGATGATAGACAGATGAGATACAAGATTTCTAGAACATCCCACCCAAGAACCTGTTTTCTGGATTTAGGTGCTCATTCAGGACGCTTCAGAGCGTACAACTCGACGTGGCCAAGAGACAGACTCGGTTTCATTCATTCCATGGGGATATCGAGACGCTGTCATGGGGCTTTAATTGATATATGCTGTGGTGGCGGGGGACCGATGAAACTCGTCGCTGGGTGAGAAGAAGAAAAAGATCGAGTGATCTGAAAGCTGATTGGTTGCATGAATGAGAGAAACGAGAGGGAAATAATGGAGGGCCAACCAGCCACTGAGGTGGATCTCTGCTCGAACGCACTCGCTGAGCGCACACTTGCTTTTTCTGCATATCCATATCACAGAGACCTGTTGTATTAAACCAGCTCCTTTCAGAGTCCCTGCATACGACAATTGTTGACCTCGTCTACACAGTGGCATTGTTGTGCTTCTGCGCGACGAAATTCGGATTTAGAGACACACGCCAAGCTCGGCGAAAAGACAAAGCTCTGAATCTGGCAGCGCAAAGAGTGCAGCCGAAATGCTCATCCTGGCTCGCCCAACGTCGACATCCCTCCCCCGTTTCCACAACCAGACCTGCAAACAGCGATTTCAACTTGCAGCACCTCATCTTCGTCGTCATCGTCGGCCCTTTCCCAACAGTCTCTGTCTCAGATGCGGAGGGCGAAGAAGATCGGTGATGGTGCGGCAGGGCCCTTGCAATGTTACGTGTGTACCCACCCGGACGTGCAAACACGGCTCATTCCGGAATCGGTCTTATGGTCGAGGGTCTTACTGCGGGAAGCGAGAAGCGACTATGTACGGTTTGAGGCACAGCCCAGCTTGAGGTCATAGCAAAACTCCCCCTCTGGTATATGAGTTAAGGCTGGTGCCAAAGGACAATCAGCTGCTTTGTCGATTAGCGACTGGGAGCTATATATGGTGCGTGTCCCAAAAATGAGACATCGCGTTTTTTTTTTGTTCTCGGCCCACTGGCCTTCTGCAGCGGTCCGATAATGTAATGTAACCCACTCGGACCCTCTGCGTTGCCAGAACGGCCCCTGACAGTCTTAGCAGAGCCGGCACCTCCTGACGTGTCATGGAGGGAAGTGTCATTCATTGCAGCTTAGACAGGTGACGATCACGCCCCCCAATCAAATGCACGCGTCTGCGACACGAGGAAAAAACAGTACCGAAGCCCGACCCAGCGGGATGGTGACCATGTGAGAAAAGATGATGTTGTTCCTACCGACGACCCGCACCCTCGCCTCGCGTCGCCTCTTCTGGTTATAAACCATTCGACCGCCCTCCAGTCCAGGGCGACCCTCTCGTCTCGCCCATGCCTGCGCGCCCTACCGCGCGCCCCGCCCCATGCGCCCACGTGCGCGCCCACCAGCTTGCCCTGCGCCGCCGTGCGTGCGTCCGTCCACCACCAAGACAGCCGCCCACTTGCGCCACGCCCGTCAGCGCCGCACCCAGCTGTTGCCGCGCGACACCCCGCGTGGCGCGCCATCACACGGGCGCCGCTCGCCAGTGCCGCCGCCGACCCACGGTCGAGCGGCTCAGCCAAATTCCACCCCGGGCCGCCCGGTCGAATCCCACCGCGGCCACCGTGGCTGCCGCGCCGCCACCGCATCGGGTGCTGACACCACCGAGAGGTAGCACCCCTGTCTGCCAGTTAACAGCACGGTCAGCCGCGGCGCCGGCAGCCAGGCAGGCGGAGATTGCCTCCTCCGCCGCCTCCGCCACCCCGGCCTCCGTCGGCCGCTTCGCGGGCAGCGCTGGGCCGGAGATGGGGGAGGACCATCCAGCGTGGTCGTCGCCCCCTCGGCTGGTGCCCTGGTGCTAGAGGCATCGGTGGCGGCCGAACGCGTATCGATCCTTTTTCCGCCGCCAGCCTAGCCACCCACAGAGGCGCAGCCTACCGTCCCGGCGGCGCCTCCCCATCGACGGCCGCAGTATCCAGCAGAGCAACGGCGGCCACGCCAGCCGTCGTGACCGAGAGCAGGGGGTTCGAGGCTCCGGCAGATGTGGTGGCAGCGGGCACCGCGGCCACGCCGTGGCAGCGGCTGGAGCGGCATGCTCGTATGTCCGGAGGGGCACTGTGGCCACATACATATCTGTGAGAAACAAGATGATGTCGTGGATTCCAGCCCATTCTGACTGCGTAGGCGTGATCACGGGCGTCACGTTACCCAGACCGCATGATAAAGTCAAGCGCCGCACGACAGTTGTTTTTGGCGCCCTACTGTCCCAATACTTGCTGCTCTTCTCCACGGGTCATTCCGAGGCATCCTTCGCGTGTCCGTAGTAGCTTTGACTAAAATATAATCCATGTCCTGATCAACCGGGGAGCTCCAGTAGAATAGAGGACAGTCCCTCGTCACATTGGTGTTCTCAGCATGATGAAACAAGGGCTCCTTCATGAGTATTTGACACCCTGTTTTCTGCCCGTAACGCGTGCCCCACGACCGATGTTCGGTTGGAACGAAGATGGCTCGAGTGAATCTTGTATTGCAGACACCCCAATTTTGGCCGATCCGAACAGGAACACAAACACAAGCGGAACGAGAACGAGAGTGTCAAGTACGGACTGACGGCTGTTAAGATCCAAATAAAACTACCTCTGAGGCCAGATGCTTGGAAACATCGGACTGGAAACCACACTGTCAGAGAATTGATCAGAGCGAGTGTGCCCTGGCTGCCCTGCTGCGTGCGATTTGGTCCAACCTATCTTGAAAAGATTTCAAGGTCGTTGAAGGATCGTCGGCGGTTCTACCCTTCCGCTCATTTTGGTTGCTTCTTGGCGATTTCGTGGTGCCACCGACAGGTCGTGCGTCGCCACGAAGTCGCCAAAGGTGCCACTGCGCAGCGCAGATGGGCGCACCAAATAAGCACCCTGCCATACACCTACGCAGCCGCATTGCGCTTTTGTCCGATCGCCATTTTTATTGGTTGATTGGAATTTTATTTGTCATCTGATGGGGGGCACCAAATCGGCGGATGCAACCCGAGACACTCGGCGCCCATCGCAAGATCGGCTGTGTAAAGAAACGCACTCGATCACGCGACCGCGCCGCGCACCCTGAGAGATCTGCCAGCGAGAATCGACGCCATCCACGCCGCACGCATCCCTCGCATCCGCCCCCAATGCGCTGAGTCGAAGTGCGCGCGTGGCGCGGCCCCGTCCCCCTCCCTGGCGCCGTTCCCCCGCCTCTCCCGCGCCACCCGCGCCTCCCCCCCAGC
>ENA-ORXC01001478-ORXC01001478.1-marine-metagenome-genome-assembly--contig:-NODE-1478-length-13806-cov-5.202273_pt1 | contig 13806 bp, 17 predicted proteins | sample MGYA00237865_ERZ511478 | MGnify/ENA metagenome assembly ERZ511478 | reverse complement strand
GTGCATTTGATTGGGGGGCGTGATCGTCACCTGTCGAAGCTGCAGTGAATGACACTTCCCCCCATGACACGTGAGGAGGTGCCGCCTCTGCTAACACTGTCAGGGGCCGTTCTGGCAACGCAGTGGGTCCGAGTGGGTCACATTACATTATCGGACCGCTGCAGAAGACCAGTGGGCCGAGAAAAAAAAAAAAAACCGCGATGTCTCATTTTTGGGACACGCACCGTAGTACCGGATGGGCCTGGTCGCGATTTCGTCTTCTTGTCCTCTTTCAGAACCTCTTGGCCACTCGGCCCTGCGTTCGGAGTCGTATTCCCCGGAAGCTCGAGCTCCTGGGATTCAGGCAGCTCGCTCTCCTGCGTCTCGAAGCCACGAAACTCCTCCGCAAACAAACCAGCGATGTCGACAGTGCTTAACACAGCCCTGCGCGCCACAGGCGGCACAGTGCGAACAATGCGGGAAGCTGTAGCCAGCGCCTTCCCCATCGGCGTTTCTGAAGGGACGCCCGCGGCGGCGGCGGAAGCGACTGCCGCGGCACGGGGAGCCAGTGCGACGACCGCTGCAGTCGCCTCCGCGGGAGCCGCTGCCGCCACGGATGCTGCCGCCGCGAGTGCGGCCGTCGCGGGTGCCGCCGCCGCCACAGGTGCTGCCGCCGAAGCGCTGGCGCGGTCTCCATCGGTCCACGACGGATGATCCCCGTCGAGAAGCTGGGGGCCGTCAACTGCTCCGGTGTGAGCGGGAAGCAGCGGCTTTAGGAGAAGCATTTCCTCCTGCCAAAGCAGTCTCAGCCCCTCTTTCAGAGGGGACTGAGCCGCCGCAATTGGACCCGTCCCTGCACGCGCGCGGAGGTACGCCCTAATCTGAAGCACATACGAAAGGGGACAGAACGAGGAAGACGCAGACCACTGCCCGAAGAAGCGAAGCATCCGGTCAGCTGTTTGTGGCACATTCTTATAGCGCCAGTTACGTGCACCTGAGCACAAGAATTGGACACATGAAGCACGAGTCGACCATGGATGGAGAACGGACCAACATGTTCCGGACGTCACGACAGAGACATGAGCAAGCTGGCAGCGAATGAGGCTCGCTGACGTATTTGGGCCTGTCCACACCACCATAGAGTCGGGAACTTGCATGTACTCAGAAACAGCAGCTACAGCATCGAGTGACGAGACCCTCGACAGCCCGGAAAAAACGAAGTTGCTAACCGCCCACATCTGGGTCGACTAGGTGGAAAACAGAACCTACTCCTTCCGCGTCGGACTGCTACCGCATGCCTGCCAGTGACCCTGGCCGCTGTGGTGGTTCCGGCGCTTTAGGAAAGTAGAGACCGCCGTCGTCGTAATATTTCTTTTGCATTCGCAGGAGCCCGCTTGATGTACTGATAAACCACAAGTCGGCCAAAGCCCTTGGAAGGCTTGCGCACGGGGAACAGGCGCTTCTCCTTGAGGCGGGTAGTGGCCTTCCCTTCCGGGAGATCCAGGGCCTCCATGGCGGCACGGAGCATCTCTGCGTTGAGCTCGTTAATTCTCAGGTAAACTTCGGCCGCGCAAGATGCGGCACCGAACTTGTGTAAGACCGTCTCCATCACCCGCGTCTGACATAGGATGAGCCATGCACGTGAAAAAGAGGGGAAACGGAAGAGAAATGTTCATGAGACGACAAGAAGCAAGGGGAAAGAGTGAGCAAGAAGCGGTTAGTAAAGCAACAACACCAAGAACACGTGGTCCTCAGGCTTGTTCCGAGTACACACCCACACTTTCATCGAAGCCGTCACAAACGGCGCCCACAAGTGCTTCACCTCTATGCTTACCTTGCACTCCATCATCCTGCTTGGTCAGAAGGTCCAGCCACTGCTCCTTCTCAGCGTGAGCAGCAAGTGAGGGAGCGCTCGCGACAAGAAGCCCGTCTACCTTCTCCATCGTCATCGACTGTAGGCCCTTGACCACGACGATCTGTCTCTTCATCAGACTGAGCTCCTTTCGGACAGACGCGAATCCGTCCTTCACAGACTTGAACATATCCATCGCCGTTGTTGTGGACATGGCGCGCGCGCCGTTGACGGCGGATGCAACGGGGCGCGCCCAGCGCTTGGGAGGAGGAGAGGGCGACCGCGACCGGTCGGATGCGTGGGACTGTTAGGCGCTCACGCCATTTTCCTCGTCGCCGACAGCAGGCGATGACGGTGGCCGGGGAGCGCCTACCCGCAGAATCGACTCCAAGTTCAGCCCCAGTAACGGAAGAGCCAGTGACCGCCAAACGGCAACGGGACTCCGCCGCGGTCGGGATCCCAAACGAAGGTGACGCTGCAGCTACGGTCTGCATGAGAGAGGCCGGGGGGCACCCGGGAGACTGGCCGTTCAGCCCGGTTGGAGGCGTCGAGACGACACCCACAGACCCCATTGTGTCGAGCCGACTGGCGACGACCGATGCAAGCGACACCACCGACCCGATCTCGGGGACATCCATGGATACGTACGGTGGCGGCGCCGCACGAGCCCAACGCTCGGCGCGGTCATCGCCGAGCTGCGTGAAGCTGGGAGCGAGCTGGCGCGCGACCGCAAGACTACAGCTCAGAGCGAAGTTGCGAGCCCCTGAATCGAAGACTGCATTGAAGCGCTCGCTGCCTGGAGCACCTCGCGCGACTTGAACGCCGCAGACGTGAGCGCGATCACTTCCGACGTGCACCATGCCACTGGCATGCTTACCAGGACCATGAGGGGAATTTCTGAAGCGGCCACCCCCGACGCTGTCGCTGCCAGGGTGACCGACAGGACCGGCCACGTACTCCAAACCATCGTGAAAGCCGTTTTAACCGCCTGCGAAGTTGGAGCCCCGTCCGATAGACCCAAAAGCTGCACCGGAGCCATCGGAGCGACGCCGGTAGGTACATCTCGAAGCATGGCTGGGAACAGAACTACGCTGGCTCATAATGGTGGAAGCCGCGAGTGATCAGCGCAGCGTGTAGGACAAATGACACAGGCAGCACAGGAAGGGCCAGCGGCGTTGTGAGCAGCACGGAAGCGCAAGTTACAAGGTGAACAGAATCACGAGTAAGGCAGACTCTGGCGTGTAACTTTCAGCCGCAGCGTCGCTTCCGAGTCAGCGCTTGCTGTTGTATGCTCCAGGAGTCTGCGTGACGGCCTCCACCGCGTCCGCGAGGCCAAGTACAAGACAGCAGTGCTGACAGTAGCTCCCCTCCGTGCTGCTCGCCAACGTCTGAGATGCACTCCTGCAACGCGCAGCACACCAGTCCACACGCAACAGCAGCAGCCACCTCCCAAGTGCCCGGCGCCCGCACCCTCAATCTATGGACTCCCACAGGCCTCCAAGTGCCGCAGTGACAACCGTACAGCCAGCCGGTGATGATATCAGGACTGCAGTGCGGGGCCAACGCCAAAGAACCGAAGAGGTGGAGGGAAGGCCACACTCTCAACAGCTACCGACACAGCTCGTCATTAAACAGCCGTGTCAGACTTCCTTCACCAGAGCGGAGCAGTGGCGCCTCTTTGAGGGAGGCGGCTCTCAGCAAAGCCAGCTGGCATATAGTTACGCGTGCATAGAGGTCGCTCGCGACATGCGCCCGCGCGTGCTGACTCCCACATACTGCTAGAATCCTCCGCCACAAACTTCAATAAGGCTCTCGACTACCGCACTCGCCCGTGGCTGCCATCCCCATCGCCAGTTCCGTACACAAGCTATGGCCCAGAAATCACATCAGGTGAGCGGTCCTGTGCCAGGCCCACTACTCGCTAATCCCCAAGCACACACACACACACACACACACTCACACCGTCAACTTGTCGCTCTCAGTGGAGCCTCGCACTCACCCGCCACTTCCTCACCGACACAAGCGCTCCCGTACGACTGGCAGCGCTAAGGTCCAAAATACCTGCTGCGCGACCGCAGCACGGGGAAGCGAGCGGCGCGGTCCGCCATCGATAAGCTTGGGTCGTGAAGAGATGAGGCACCCGAGACCACCAACAGAAGGTGGCAGCCGGGTATGCCGGAAGAGGTCGTGGACAAGCCGGAGCGCTCACAACGTGGACCCCCAACAATGGCGGGTCTAGTCTATAACAACATTGAACAATATTTCGAGGAAACAGTGTCCAGCGGGGAGCGTCTGTACCACCTTCCAGCGTATGCAAGGGAGTAGTCCTCAATCAAGCTTTCTTCATTTCAAGATGGGACCCAGGTCAGTCCCCGCCGCAGTTCTATGGACATCGTACAATCGAAAGCGGGTCCATACTCGACGCAGAAAATCGATATGTGTATGCGAAAGTATCTCGCATAATGATGGAGGCCCGCCTGACACCGCTCGCAAGCTACTCGACCAGGTGTACAACTCTTCAGACCGCGTCAAGCTGGAAACAGTACGAGACATAACCCGGAAAAAGCACTTGTCGGGTGTTAATCGGAAGAAACAAGATTAACTCCCCATGGACCACATGGCCAGGTCTTCAGCAAGTGCTTTCTAGGTGCGTTCTAAATCCCGAACGATGGTGCTTTCGTCATGCGTGCTGCACTTGTGCCGCGGTGTCTGTAATGATGTTTCCGTACATTGATGTGCTTGACCGGAATCATGCGCGCGACTTCCGGGATGGCCAGGAGGTTACCGCTGTCGTGGAATGATGTCATTGGACGCTGCTCAAAACGCAGCATGTGCAACGTACTTTGCTCGTCGCGTCTTGGCATCTGCGCGTTTCGGGCGTTGAGGGACGTATTCCAACGGGCATTTGTTAGCGCCACGTGATCAGACACATATCCGGGATGACCGAAAAGCTGGTCAGCCGAGCTGCTACCGAGGGCCTGGGGAGCAGTCCAACCGCTGCTGTACGCCGTCTGGGCAGCTTCAGCCGGTGTTTTCTGGTTCACCAGCTGCAATTTGTGCCTCAGATATCGGGCATTGAAGTTCCAGCATCACTCTCAAGACTTGTTCAGACGACCCTGTGACCCACCCACTGTCCTAGTCGTCATCGCGCTGTGAAAAGAAGTCGGAGCCGACCAGATCCCTGCTCGCATTGATCGCAGCGCAATCCCTACACCTCAACTGCATGCGCGCCTCCAGAAGCGGAATTGCGCCTCTCAGGTGCCTATCATCGTGAAGTGGGGGCCCCGCCGCCCTGGTTGGCGCTGTCCATCACGTCGGCGTGCGCGGCCGCCATGTCCGGTGAGGACGTTGATCACCTTGGCGTCGATACTCCCAACTACCTCTATACCTGTTCGCGACGCAATGCCACATCGACGCTCTTTGCTGCATCATGGGGCGTGGCGGCGGCCGTGCCTGATACGACTGTGATGGTGCCTAGGTCGATGGTCGACCTCATCATGGAACGCCGAATTCAGCTCCAACGATTGCGACTTGGCCCACATCCCGGTGACAAGGAGCCCATTGGCGTAGCTGCGCGAGCCTAAGAGTTGCGTCGCGGGCCAGACGACGGGCTACATGGCGGGAAAGTCGACGGGACTCGTCGTGGGTGGGCTGGCGACAGTGGTCCGGGCGCACCTGCTGAAGCGGAGGCCCCAAGCACAGACAAAACCAAGCGCTTTCCAAGAAAGATCGGCTCCCCTGTATTGCTGTTGCGAAACCTGCGCGGTGCCCGTTGGTATGAGCGCGGCCAGATCAAAGTGGTTGTCTCCACCGTGCCGGTGAGTTACCTCGAGACTGCGGAGCGATCACCGAGTGGGCCTGTCGGCGTGCCTTTTCCTCCGTGCCTGGACGGGCTAAGCAACGCACAATTCGGCAACGTTGTGCGTCCCCCTCGTCGTGACGGGCGTACTCCGCGGTCGATAGCTCCTGCGCGCTAAGAGGTTTCTTCTTCATCTCTGGACGAGATGGACAACGATCCCGTATATGCGGAGTGGTCAATCCCAGGAGGTGACGTGAGAGATGTTGACGAAGATTCTCGTGCACATGGACAGCTACCTGATGCAAGTCCTACCAGCAAGGCTCGGGAGATCAAGGACCCAGGCGAGATGAAATCTGTCCCAGCGTTACATCTTCCCCAGCGCACCGCGCGAGCCGAAAAGGATAGACAGTGACCCAGCCGGGCTTCTGGCGTGGTAAACGTCGTGAGACTGATCGAGTCGGCGGTGCAGACCTCGGCACAAGCTACCAGGCTCGAGCTGTCCAAGACGCTTGCCATGCGGCTTTTGTTCCACCACTTTCACCCACACGTACGTGACAGCCGGGTTTGAGAGGCCGCGCGCGGTACAAGCGAACGAGCACCGCACAGTTGGGAGGCAGCGAGAGCGGAAGCCGCGGAGAGAATGTCAAACAGTTCGGGTTCGGCGGCATTACAGGGCGCTGCAGAATCTCCGGCGGCCGCAGCGACACGCGCAGACTCCCTCGGACCTCAGCCTCCGCATGACGCAGACGGCGCCGCGCCACGTCGCAAAAGGTTCAAGGGTTTCGACTCTGCGGTGCACAATCCCGAAGACGATGACCAATGTGGACTCGGCGGCTGTGTTGTCGGCGGCGAACGGAGACCAAGCTGCGATCAGGTGGCGGCGGCCGTCAGGAATACCATTGCCACCATGACGGGCGATCCGATGGAGCAACCAGGTCTCGTGGGGCAGAGACACGCAGTTGGTGGTCTCGAAGGCGCTGAAGAAGACAAGAGTGACCTCAGCAGCGCTGTCGGCGGCGAGGGCAACAGTTCCAAGGCGCTGTGGATGACGCCACTGGAACTGAGAGCCAGAGTGACGCAGCGATCATCAACGACGCCACAGGCAGTGAGTGTGAGAGCGCCAGCGTTGCACGAGCGGGCCTTCAGGACACCACTACAGGTGTTGGTGAATGTACATCTGCCACTGGAAGCGTAGCGGAGCCTTCCTCACCGGTAGGGCCTCGACTGGGGCCTGGGAGCACTGCTGTGCACAAGCGGACGCTTCAAATCGTTCATGCCGCTGGTGGCGCAGCTGACGCTGTCCCGGGCGCTGTAGATCGGCACCCAATACCAGGCCGAGTGCGGCTTTTCATCGGCTCATGCAATCCAGCACACTTCAACGTCTCGGGCCGAGCTGGAGGGGTGAGCTCTTCTGAAAGCTCGTCCGTACACGGTACCCGTGTCTCGTCAGCACGGCCACCGCGGGAACCTCCACGGAAACCTCGTGCAGACCGGTTGCATGTGCGAACTTCTGGCGGTCAAGGCGGGCCTTCCCGCACTGCTCCAGGTGATGCAGCCGCGGATTGCGCAATGTATCAGGGCGACCAGAAGACGCTGCGAACGCTCGATGGGGCCGCATCAGGCACAGTCGGAGGGGAACTGGCCTTACCCGAGCCAAGTCCTCCCGACGCGCCTGCTCCTCCTGCACCTGGCGTCGCCCGGCCCAATGACGATGACATCATTGTCATTCACGACTCGGGCTCGGATTGAATGGTACGGAGAGCTCTTGATAGTTGGGGAGATGTGGTGCTTGGGGCTATTTCTTGTCCTCTCCGTGACATAGTAGGTCGTGAGTGTGACGTAGCAGGTCATGGGTAAGGTATAGTATCTTGCACGAGCACTTCAGGGCTCTAAGCTGGCCTTGTGGCCGCAGTAGAAGTCTTGACAGCGGGCATACGACTCAATGCCCTTGCATTCTCAGCGCTCGCCGCCCTACCCCTCCTGCCTCAGCCTTTCTACCACGTACACAATAGGGCGACATACGTAGAACAGTGCTCGGGTGAAGGTTGTACTCTCCTTTCCCGTGCAAGCAACGGCTGGTTGTCTCAGAAGCCGACACAGAGCGGCCACGAATCGACATGGGAAAGAAAGCGACAGCGGCAACAGCGGTCCCTCTGTTACCGTCCACAGTCTGCCTCCACCGGTGTCGGCGAACAGGTCTGATGGCCAAAGCTGTCGTTGGACAAAAACGTCCACACAGCGTGCTGGTATGGCAGTTCGTGTCAATGCTTTTGGGGTCAAGTTGCTGACCTACTTTCGTGTTCAGTACTCCGAGAGAAGAACAACTTAGTTTCAATTCGATAAGCCGCGAGATTCGAGCGGCAAAGTCCTCACCTACTGGCGATTGCATGCGGATCTGGGGTCAATGGCGTTCAATTGGTACGGCGATGTGCGGCTCTGGCGTTATATTATCCTGTACATGGGCTCTTTTTCGGAGGCGCTCGCGGTCAAACGATGCACTAGGGCGTGCGTCTTTAAATGCGGTGACGCCCAAGAATCCCTGTGCGTTCGTGTGCAATCAATGAGGAGCCCCCCCTAGCCTTTTCGGATTGGGTTGTCGTCATTGCGAGCAAGCCGCTCCTCGCAGCGCTGTCCAACTCTTGGTAAAATCGCTTTGTGTTCGGGTCTCACTGACTCGATGGTCGCAGTACGTCATCCAGTCGCATTGTATGCATGGTACCGGTGGACGGGCTGCGCCACCACTCAAGAACACCCCTTGGGTATGTTTTAAGACATCCCACGTCCTTATGGCATTCAGAACTGAACTGCCACGCGTCGGCGCGCTCAAGCGCTGTGGAAGCGACCAAGGGTTGCCTTAGAAGACGATGAAACTGAAAATCTGGACGCCCGCTCTCTTTCACGAATAGACTATGACTTTACTTTTCCTTGAAGGCCTATGAAGGGGCGAGTAGTCTTTCCGCATGCAACCAGGGCCCCGGCCGCCGGCATGGCGGCCAAGATGCTTCTTTTGTCGCCGAATGTTTGACCACAAAGGACCACGTGCACGCCATATGGCCACAACACACAAGCACCTCACTGGCTGGTGTCGCCACCAGGCATTAATGACATGGGGTACCCGGTTACTGAGCCGGTGGCGGAGGTCCCGCCGGCGGCAGCTCTACAGAAAGAAGGCGACCCGGCTGTGTCATCGGCCTTTCCCGTCGTCAGTGCGGATGCCGCATCTTCTTCTACCCGTGCAAGAGAGCTCACATGTCTACATGGCGTGGCGCGCGGCTCTCTTCCTGCTATTCGAGGACGTCACGTCTTTCAGGGATCCGGTGCGGGAAAGGTCCTCGCCTACCTTGAGAATTTTCCGGAGGCCGGCCAGACGCAGCCAGTTGCTCCTCCCCGCTGTTTCAAGAAACCTTCTAAGGTTAACGAGCCAAAGCTCCAACGCATGCTGCGCTATGCCTGGTGCGCTAGGGCAAGCAGCAGCGGAATGAGCTTAAAGGAACAAGAAAAATTTGCGGCAACGGCGCTCCACATCGAGGCGGCCGCCTCGGCTGGCCGAAAAGGAGCCGTGGCGGCCGCTTTTTCAACGCCGTACGCGTTCGTGACCGCGATCCGTGACGAGCAGAGCAGATGCCTCTCCAAGCGCACATGGGAGCAGGCGCCGATCACCATCAACGGAACGACCCACATGTTCTACTAGAGAAACCTGCTGCTTGTCGCAATCGAGATGATCCATGCTGCCGTCCCCATCTGTCTGACGGGTGAAGCCCTGGCGGCTGGACTAGACGTGACGCGAATGAGGTCGGGAACGACGGATTCCAACGCCTTCCTGCGTGAGGAGGCCAACATGCGCCGTATGCACGGCATCCGCGCGTTCCTGTTGGGTGTCCAGCTGTACTTGGACGAGGCGCTCTTGTCATGGTCCGGTGTGCATTATATCTTCCCAGTGCGCATGCGAGTTTTGATCATCCTGGACGACGCCGGGCGGTGGGTGACAGTTGGATACATGTCCCATGTTCCTAAGCCGGTTGGTCAGACCGATGTTTATAAGCTCGCCGCAAGCGACGCACGCAACTCCCTTTTGCAGCGGTCCCTGGCCGTGTGGACTCGGCGCTTCGCCGCAGCCAGCCGGGATGGTCTCGATGTTTCGCTCGACGGCCAAAAGAGCTTACTGGCCGTACCACGAGTTATCGGCCTCATCGTTGACCAGCCTCAGAAGCGCAGCCTGTTCTGCCTATTGGGAAACCTCTGTGAGTTACCGTTCTCACTCTCTGACGTGCACAATATTGTCGCCGGGATGGAGGCGGCCGCCGGCGCAAACAAGCGCAGCGTGACTGCTCTTGTCGAGGCTCAGCTAGCCGCGTCGATCTTGCGGGACCGTGACCCGCGTGTGTCATTGCGTGGTCCCATACAACGCGAGCACAGCGCGATAGTCTTCGTACCGTCCCTGACTGCTCTTCATGGTTTTGTCACCGGCGACCTCAAGCTGTACGAAGTTGTCTCCATGGACTTGCTACATGTTTGGAAGCTAGGCATCTTGCGAAACCTGGGGTTGCGCTTCCAAGGTTTCATGGTCAGTGTGTGCTCGGGATCCAAGCGAGGAAAGGCGCGCGCTGCAGCCACGCCAGACATTCTCAACAAGAGAGGTTGGGAGCTCGGCCTCCGGCGCGAGCCCGCTCCATAACCCCCCGGGTACGTTTTTACTTTGTCTCGTGGCTTCCTTATTGCTTCCGTCACGGCAGCTACGATTCTTTGCGGGGATTCTTGGGCAAGAGTGGGACGCACTTGAGTACGCTGTCCCGGCACCGAATCGCACAGTGCAACTCTCACATATCGCTTTCATGCTTTGTTCTGAGGAGGGGGATCTACCCACTCTCGTGCATTCCGCTGTGTTACTGGCGAGCGGCATCTGTTGTGCCTTCTCAAGTGCTTCGTGCGCACTTCAATGAAACAAGCCCAGATGACGGGTCGGAACTGGCGGCACGCATGCACCAACTGGTCATTGACAATGGCAGATCTGGACATCCCCTCGCCATTGCCGCCATCGGTGACGGGCGCTCAAGGCCACCGTGCTGCTGTCTTAGAGCAGGCAGCGGCGTCACGGGACACGGGCTCAGGAGCAACATCAGCGATGAGTACCAGAGTCGAACCAGCTACGTCAAAGATTGCAGCAGCGGCTGCGGGGATGCATGGTGCGGCGGGGCCTCCGTTTGGCAGCGCCCCTGTCACGAGAGGCGCCTCTAGTGGCAGGACATACGATGACGGGTTTGGGAACCAGCTAGGCAATGTCGGCACGAGGAAGATGGAAGAGCCCGAGTTTCCGCTCTGACCGCACTTTGGGACGTCACCTACCTACCAGAATCTTTTTGGAGACTCACCCATGCAGGGTTCCGTCCTCGAGCTTTACAGCCAGGCTGCTCGGCTCACAAACCGGAATTTTGGCGACAGTATCGCATCAATTGTGATCATGACGGAGAAGGAGATGCGGTCTTTCGCCTCGGAGGCCCATCATTTCTTGGCCAACACTTTGAAAGTCAGTCTGGGGCCTCCTCAGACTACTAAGTTGCACCGCCTTGCATCTCACCTGCGCAAGGAGCTCTTCGGCCGAGGCAACCTTTGGGAGGGGCATAAGTCGGAGAATTAGAGCGTGCACCGGCTCCGCAAGCGCATGTACCTGCGATCCAACAAGCGAGGTCCGTCCATTATGCTCCAGATGATGCGCTGCTCCGACCTACAAGACCAGGTTCTGAAGGAGTTTCCCGCGCACAACCGGGCGGACAGTGACGATGCCTTGCCTACTGGGCTTTCCGGGCCGGCCGTGGAATCGGACGGCCTCTTCCCCAGCTTGGAGGGTGATGCGGAGGTTGGTCGCTCAGTCGATGAACACGATGAGGAAGACGTCGACGATGACGGAAACGACGCCGCTGCGTGTATTCTATCGCCTACTCCTCACTTGCAGCGGTCGGTATCGGGAAAGCGCCATGATGTGGCGTCTTTGGAAGTGGGAGCCATGGAGGCGTTGGGTGCGGCTCTCGGTGTTGCCGGCGAGTCGGTTTTGACCGTGGCTCCTGCAAATGCATTCCATGCTCACTTCGAGTGGAAGGCCAGCAGCCAAGTGCAGCGCGGCCGAGCCACCGAAAGCTTCCATGGTGCACCTTCGTTTGATGTGGTGCACTACGAGGACGCTGCGGGTGCGCTACGCTGGGGTGAGATGTGCTTGGTTGTGCGGGCTGTCGATGGGGCCCGTCGTGACGTCTTCGTCGTTCGTCGACTGCGGCAGGCTGGCCCCCGCACGGGTTGTGTTCCTACTCTCTTTGGCTGTGTGCGGTTGGCGTGGGAGTACGGGAGCTCTGCGGCCGAGTGGCCGTTTCTGGAGGCGGTTCCTGTTGCCCGCTGACGTCTCCTGGAGCACATGGTCTGTGCCTGGGAGGACCTGGTAAGCAGGCGAGGGCCGCTGTCGATGCCTTCCACGACCCCAGACACGCCAGAGGAAGGGCGCCTTGATCGGTTCTTCACGAATGCCTTTTTTCCCTGCACTAGTCGCGACTTGCATACTCAGTTATAGTTATAGGTAGCCCTCTTTTCGTCAACACTTGTCCGTCCTGGCCAGTCTCCCGCGTCTAGTTATCCAGTCCCCGAGCATATCTACAAATCGCGTGCCATAGTGCTCTGAAGCAGAGCACAGGCAACACGGAACACAGGAGGACGCCTTCACTTCATACGACCAAGTCGACGGGAGTCGCGCTCCCTTCGTTCGGCTCAGGCAGTGGTGCTCAGAGAGCCAGAGCACACGACTCGGTCTATTAGTAGACGAAGACGCTCTTCCTCCTACTACAATCTCCTGATACAGCCCGGAATTAAGGAAGTCTGCATCTTTCCGTTCATTGGCTGGTGCCAAGAGTGCGATCGAGAAAAAGCTCTCTTCTCACGAGATTAATGGTATGCCCCAGGAGCACGGACGGTGAGCAGATTGCGAATTTGATGAGGTGGTGTGCAGGCAACAAAACGCCGAACACCATGGCCGGCGTTTCAGAGTTCCTGCACGGTGCTCGCTGTTGAGTGGATGTGTTCGAGCTCGAACTTCACCGACGATGTAACTGGGAGGATCGCGATCGCTGAGGACGCACCAGAGAGCTGCAGCGGACGATCGTGCGGAAAGAACGCATCTCATTGGCCTGATCCAGCAAACGACAGGAAGTAGCCGTCATCAAAGAATATATTTCTTGAAACAAAAGGTGGGCTACAAAGTGCACAAGGGTGCCATTTAACCGGATATTGATTGTACCGGCGCGTTGTGCGGTGCTCTCGTCGGTCGTGCCTGGCTCAGAGCGTAGCACACATGCGAGCCCCGGATTGCTACGCCTCCACAGACAAGCAGGTCGTCCACGACGTGACAGCCGAATCCTGTGTGCACCGGGCCGAGGCGAGCGAGGCGCATTTCCAAGTGATGAAGCGTCCACATTTTGTCCGCCTCAGTTATCGCGGCCAGCCCGCGCGGCCGCGTCACGCCCGCACGGCGGCGGCAGCCGCCCCCCCGCAAGCACCCCCCCCGTGAGGTGCGGCCCCGTGACCGGCGGTCAGGCGCCCTGCACGACACGGGGCGGGGCCGTCCCCAGCTGCTGGTGGCTACGTTTGGCCACCTGGAGGAGCGCGTTTGCGGCGAGGGCGGTACGCTGCGGCGGCTTGGCAGCCCCACCGGGGGTCCGCCCCGCCGCACACGCCCACCCGCCGCGCCGCTGAGCTGGTCAGTGTGCTCGTGCGGGTGCTCTCGGCTGGGTCTGCCTGGATCCCCCCTGTGAGGCAGGATATTGGAAATTGCTCCGCGCGTTCCGGAGCGCCACCGCCGCGGCCTCGCAGCATCGCACGTGCTCTTGTACCGCCCGCACACACCCTCCGCTCTGAGCGAACCGGTGTTTATCTGACGGCACTTCCACATCCCCGCTCCGTTGCCGATCAGTCCTGCCACCCCGCTCCCTGCCCAACACACACGTTAGGTCCGCCCTTGTTCCCTCACGGCAACCCCATCTTTGCTTTTCCCGCTTCCCGCTTCCCTCTCGTCTCTTCCCACCCGCAGCCGTCTCCCCATCCCACCCCAAACGTGTACGATGGCGTCGCCGGGTTGCCACCTGTCTCCGACGACCATCACCCAAGACCAGTCGCGGCGGTCCTCTGGCCCCGCCAAGCG
>ENA-ORXC01001477-ORXC01001477.1-marine-metagenome-genome-assembly--contig:-NODE-1477-length-13809-cov-9.588698_pt1 | contig 13809 bp, 14 predicted proteins | sample MGYA00237865_ERZ511478 | MGnify/ENA metagenome assembly ERZ511478 | reverse complement strand
CCCTACCCCGCCCCGCCGCGGCACACCGTCACCGTCGATGAATGGGTGGTGGCATCCGTGCTCGACCCGGAAGGGGACCAGCCGGCGATCGCGGCGGCGTTTGGGCCACCCGCCGCCACGGCGCCAGGGTGGGTTTGGCACATTTGGCGTTGCCGCCGCCGCCCGTGCCGCCGCTGACGCTCGCCACCACCCGCTGGGGGTGAAGAGGGCGGGGACATCGTCGACCTGGCCGCCGCGCTGGCCGCCGCGGGGTCCGCGTGCCGCATGTTGTACCTGATCGGGGCGGTGCCGGCCGTGGACGGGCTGCCGTAGGTGCGCCGGCGCGGGAGAGGGGCGCCGACGGCAGCGGCGTCCGCCGCGACGGCGGTGGCGGCCACAGAGGCGGTGGAGGCGGCCGACGCCGACGCCGACGCCGATGTTCGTGGCACCAGAGGAGGCGGTGTAGGCGGCGGCGCCCGCCGAGGCGGGGACGCCCGCGGCGCGGCGAAAGGCGCGCACGCCGCCGGGGGAGGCGGCGGCGGCAGCGGCGCCGGCGGCCACGCTGGCCGACGGGGCGGCGGGCGAGGGGCGCCGGGCGATGTGCTCCCGCACCGTGCCGCCACTGTGGCTGACGTGTGCGGTAGAGGGTGGGAAGAAGTGCGTAGCTGGCGAGGAGGACGAACGTGCCGGCGCGCGGCGGGATATGTGTTCTCTCTTTGCTCTTCTTCCCACAAGCGTACGCCCGAGGCTGTTAGTTGCGCTTCGTGCCTTCTTTAATATGTAGTTTCGAAAGTGTATGAAGCTCATACACACACGCACCGCGAGCTTTCATGCAGGGGCTTCATTCCACGGCCATGTCGTTTTAAAGTCGTACATTACACGATGTCACCCATGGTGGGAATCTGCATCGCCTTGGGTTAGGAAATCGGGCTGGTGCGTCTGCATGCCGTGTGATTCTTGCAGTTGACGTGTGAGGAGAACGGGTTTTCAGTGCTCCCAAAGCACTGAACCTCTTGTCCAAGCATTGACAGCACCAACGAGTGGGCTTTGTTCTTCGTCCTCGTCTGAGGCAGGATTGCTTAGGCGGCCTGCGCTCTTGGAGCCGTCATCGTCAGCTTACCGTTGGTCCATCACGGCGGAGGCAAAGAGCTTATGGTCTGGTTGGGGCCGCCGCCATCACCCTTCCACGGCTGTTGGACGGCTGGTGCGCGCGCCGCAGGCGTTCCGGTCGGGAGCCCCCGCCCCGCCCGATCCCCGTGACAGCCGACTGCGGGCGGCACCACATGTAGCCGCTGGCGACGCGAGCGACGAGCCCCATCGCTCAAACCGCTGACCCTTGGGCAAGTGCCGCCACGGTGCGGGGTGGAACGAGTGCGGCGCGAGTGCAAGATGGTTAGTGTGGGTGGGGGTGGCAAAGGCGACGGCAGTGACGGTGCATGGGGTCGCGGTCGCCACAACACGCGTCCCTAACAGACGTGCATTTCTATCGCGGCAGCCGTCTGCGTCGGACACCGCTGCGGGCGCCCATAAGACGTGGTAGCCGGCCGCCGCGGGGCCTCGGCTGCCTGCTGCCTGCTGCCGTCGGCGGCGACACAGGATTAGCGATGGTTTGTGGCCCGCGACGAGCGGCGATGAAAGAGAGGCGGGGGGTGAAGGAGGGGGGGCTCTGGCCCACACTCACTCGGGCGGCCATTCCATGATCCGTCGTATATGGGCGAAGGTTGGTGCCCGTCGACGCGGCGGCCGCGGCCGCGCGAGTACTCCGCCGCCTCTCTGTCGTCCACGGGAGCGTCCACGGCCGATGCGCACCCCTGTCGCTAGCAGCCGGCCTTTTTGCCGCGTGACGAGAGACGGGCACCGTTGACCGCGCCGCCGCCGCCGCCGCCACCACGGCGTGTAGCGGCCACACTGGATGCCCCACCAGTGAGTGGTGGGAAGCTGGCGCCTGCGGCACGAGAGAGCGCGAGGGGGGGTGGTGGTAGAGGGCCGCAGCCTCGACGTGCTCAGCCTGCACGGCGCCCGCAGAATCAGGCGGCGCGAGGCATGGCTCCCACACCCACCCGGTCGCTGTGTTGCTGTCGGTGACGGCGTTCCCCCCGTGTCCCCCCCTGGCCAAGAGCAGCTGTTTCTCGCTAGCAGTGTCAATTTTCAGCCACGCGAGTCACCGCCAAGGCGTCGGCCGCCGCGACGATGGCGCCACGACCGCGACGCCAGGGCTGCGGGTTGTCGAATACGAAGCTCATAGAGCAGCGCGGCGGCGTGCGGCGGGTGGCGGCATGTTTCTGTAACGGTCGCGACGGTCCCCCGCACCGCCTCTACCCATGGCTCCCGCGGTTCCAGCAACGCCGTCGGCGGCTGCACGTACTGCCGCCTGCGCACGGGCGACCGGCGGCCGATGGCAACGGGTGTGACAGTGGCGGGCTCCGTTGCCTCAGCCTTTGCTGTCTTCTTGCCGGCGACGGTGACACCACCGCCGTTCACGAGGGGCGGCAGCGCTGTGCGGCCGCGGCGACACAGTCGGCGGCGCCGTAGGTGGCGACTGTCGCCGACGCTGCCGTATACCGCGGAGTTGCACCCACGCGGGCAGTCGGGGCGCCATGAATCCCGAGTCGTCAGAGTGCTGCTGCGGTGGCACGAGGGAAGGCGGGCAGAGTCTGGTGCCGCCGCGCCGCTCCCGTCTCTACGGCTTCCGTGGCTGCTGGGCCGTAGCCACGCTGCTGCGTGCCTCCGGCTTCCACCTAGTGGGCCCACTGCAACGCACAGCGGCATTGCCGCGGCTATAACAGGCGGCGGACGGGATATGGCTCCCTGCATGTATTCGGAGCTGCCAAGAATGTCGCCGATGTGATTTGGTGTGGTAGAGTGTGGGTCGGGGTGGGGTGCAGCTATACCGTCGCAGAGGCGGTCTACGGCCTGTGAGGCCCATCTGGGCGCCGCCGATGCTTCCCTAGACCAAACGGGTCAGCCATGTGCTCCGCCGGAGCGGTCGGGAGGGGGCGTCGACATGCCTCTGAGCCGCCTGCCAGCGAGAAGCGGGCGGCGGTAGGCTTCTTAGGCTGCCACGTCGGCCGCCATTCCGGCCGCCGTGGTGTGTTGCCTCCGACAGCGAATGGTCCGCGGGCCGGCGCCGCGGCGGGAGTGGCGGGCGGGCCGGAATCCCTTGTCACGCGGAGCGCCCCCTGTAAGGGAGCGCCAATCACGGTGATGACGTCGGTGGCTTCTCCGACGGCGCAGGATGCACCCGTGCACTTTCCGCCTGCGTCCCACGAGCGGGGACACGCAACGCGGGTGGTGTGCATGACGGCGACGGAGTGGTTTGGGGGAGCCGCCGCCTTGCCCGGCTCGCGTTACGGACTCAGGTGACGGTAGCCGCAGCGCAGCGGGGGGCGGGTCCTGGTCAGTCTGGCGCGGGACATGCTCCCAGGTTGCCGGCTGTAGGGAAAACGATGAGTTGAGACACATCTGAGGGCATCCGCGACTGTGGACCTCACCATATTAGGATATCCCACGCTGCGCTGAGCACTGTTCCCTTCCTGCGCTTACAGGACAATTTACATTACGCCCTGCCTCTCCATGAACAGCGGCACACAGGCCAAACGTTTGGCTGCTGATGGACCGTGTCAGAGCAGCACCAGTGCAGTGACAGACGCTGCGCTGCCGCTACTACTCAGGCCAGGGTGTGTACTCCACAAGCACACACACGTGCCGGACAGCGTCATGTATGCAGCTGTGATGTGCGCGAAGGCCGGAAGCTCCGGCACGGATTGTTGCCCGTGAGGTGAACGCAAGTGGGCGGAAGCAAGTGCCAACAAATAGACTGCCATAGTTTCATTTGAGATGTCATATTTATACTAAATGTGATAACACACAAGCCAGGACTTGTCTACACAGCATCGGAGTTGTAGACTGTTACTTGACAAATCACTCTGAAAGTGACCCCCGTTGTCGTTCTCTTCTTTGTGGACCAAAACGTTGACCAAGCCGGTCATTAGCTTAGTGCCGCGCTATTAGGAGCCGTTGAGTCGTTGGGGACGTACAGGCACCAGCGACCAAGTCGATACATCGCGGGCACTCCTTGTCTCGAAGAAGCGCATGTATGACTCACGCACTCAAGATGCCAGCCCAGTATTGGCTCTTGCGTGTACCCTGCCATCATGGCTTGAGGTGCGAAAAAGAGCGTGTCGGATAGAGATAGCTTTACGTGTCGCAAACGGGAAGAGCAGCAATGAGAAAAACACAAGGAAAGACACGACAGAAAGGCACCCTCCTCTTGTGCGCTCCTCTCGAACGGGGCGTCAACGGCAGAGACCTCGAGAGGCGTCGAGCCGCACGTCTAGACATCCAGCACGTCCAACGTCCAGTGCATCGTGGACTCGTCCGTACGAGACAACTGAATGGGCTGAACGACAGCCCAAGCACAGAACAAACGTCCCCGACCTGTCCCTGCAATCATATCAAAGAGCACGAAAGCAACAGACAACGTCCCACATTTCATAGTCACGCCCACTATGTCAGTGTCAATATCAAAGCACACCTCACAGCGGGATCGTGCAGGTACACGTCGCATTCGGACGAACATCGCGAGGGGTTGGGGGGTGGCAGCAGCGGTGCGGCAATTAAAAAGAGCGAGGAAAGGTCGGGTGATGCAGTCTTCAACGAGCCATGCGCGACAGCAGGGAGGGAACAAAGCCTAAGAACATTCACGTACGCAACCGCACTCATGCATCTCGTCATGAAAAATATACACAACGACACGTGCTCATCATGCCGATGATCCCAGTGCCCACCCACATCCTTCATGCAACTGTGCAGATGGTGCAACAGATCGGAAGCACATACCAAGAGCGCGCGTGGCGTACCGTGGGTCACCATTGCGTGCATAAGGGGCAATGTGGGACGAGGCGAAGAAGACGGGACAACGACGTCCACGACGGGGACAGCCGTCGGGAGGAAGGAGATCGTCGATGGCTCCACCGTACCCAGCAGGGTGGCGGTGTTCCGATCGGACACACGGCACCGGAGACTGATCTGCTTTCCTATTAATCAAAGCGGGCCACACAAGTTCGCAGCAGCGCAACACTCAATCAGAATTCGATATCGGAAAAGAGATAGGTTTGGAGCAAATCTGTCACAATTATGGGGCATCGACCGGTCTTTTGATCGCTGGGTTGCGAAACGAAATTAGTCCGTCGATCACACCGGACTTCTCTGTGCTTCATCGCTTTCGCCTCTTGTTCCATTCCGACTAGTAGCAGTGACGACGTTAGGTACTCTGCATACTGGGAATGAGAGCAGTGCTTCTGAGGCCGTCGCACTCGACGCGACCCGTTCTCACTGCAAGTGCATATCGAACTGGCCACAGGAACGATCCGCCGCATCCCGGACGACCACGCAAAGAGGTTGCTTAGGCGTGAGCGCGCACCGCGGCTCCCTGAGGCCATTCGTACAAAATTGGACAGGCGCGCCACACTGGGCCAACAAAAGTGCTGCCGTGGTCCATCCTTTCGTAAGAGCACTCAGCCCGTCTCACAGACGCGTCTGGGAGGGTAACTTGTGGAGAACTGTTGATGGCATCTCTTGCCGAAGATACTCATTTCTGGGCGCTCATTGGTCCGTAGTATTCAAGGATGGGCGCCGTAGCCAGGCGGCCAATGACCGCTGACTGACCTTGGCACATGTGAGGCAGAGTTTCTGACCCACTGCAACAGTTCTGTGTCCTGTTGCCCCAAACGCACTCAAGCTGATCCTAACAGCGGCTGCAGGGGCCACGTCAGCATTCAGGGTCCGAATGAGCCAAAACACCTGCAGTGAGGCAGAGAAAAGAACCTTGTGTCTCGTGAGGGCATCCCAAGACAGCCTCTCACTGCTCATGCAGCCTGGTGGTCCACAGCCAGCTTTAACCAGATCATGAAAATGAGCTGCCTCGCACTGAAACCAACTTGAAAACCGTCGACTCTGCTCGAAGTGTAACTGTTGAAGGACATGTTGACATGTGGGACTGAGGGATTTTTCGGAGAACGACTGTACCTGCCGCGGCCGTGCCGCCGTCGCCACCACTATTGCCCTCGCAGTCAACGCTATCATGGACGGCCTTGGTGCTGTCGTGGGGGGGCGGTCCCCACCACCATCGCACCGCGCGCGGAGCCTGGTTCGTCGCGGTGGGCGGCGGCACCTCGACATTGACTTGCCGCGCACACCGCTGCTGCCGGGCGATAAAGAGCACCCGCACCGCCATGGCAGCCGCGGCAATAATGTACGCGCCACACACAACAGCAGCCACCCTTCCAACCCGCGCCGGATGGTAATTTGTCGGCGCGAGGAGCAGAAGAGACGTATCGACCACCACGAGTGTGCCCGCCAGGGTGGGCATTCCATACTCGTTGACGGGGCTTCCTGCAGAAAATACGGCGTTGGTGGAAGTACGGGTGCTGCGTGCCCGCCATGCGGCCCCTGCCGCCTCTTGCGATGCCAGCGCAATGACGCCCGAGATCGACACGGCGCCAAGAACGACGATGGTGGAAAAGCCCAGGAGCGCGGCGCGACCCCACCGCTCAGTCGTCAACAATAAAACCAAGAGGGCGCCCAACTCGGGGACGACAACGATGATGGCCAGGACGAGGTCCGCTAACGATACGGGTGGTGCGGGGTGTTCTTCCAGAAAAACACGGCGGTCGTACGCGTGAGCGATACGATCTAAATTAGCTCATGGACAAGCTCGTTGCTGGCGCCCGACCTGTCGGCCAAGTGCGACAACGCCTCCGTCACGTCCATGTCCAACTCGGAACCGGGAGGGGAGAAATGACCTGAGACAACTGCCGCTGGCAGCAATAGTTGGCGCTGGAAGAGAGAGTCGGCGAGCTTGGCTTCAGTCGCCGACAACGGATTCACTTCCCGAGAGGAACGACCGATCACCTCGAGTGGTGTCACCTCGATTGGCGGGGACTCGAAGCCACTCCGCGCGCTGGCCGTATCCTCAGCGACATCTGCCAACGTCCAAGCTGGTCGCAAGTACGGCAAGGAAGGGCTCGGGGCCGGATTATCGCCGGCTGCGGCAGAGATCAAGATGGAGGGCGTGACCGTCCATTCCACCTTGCCGGCTGCCGCCCACACGCCAGCGTCCATGATATTTCCTTGGACCTCGGCAGGCCCCGATACTCGTCGGACGCGGCCCCACGGTCGAATGCCGTCGCAGGCGGATGATGAGGCGAGAAAGGAGCGCAGGCTTCCCGCACAAACGAGAGTGGCAAGGTGGGCCAGGAATGGCGTGCTTGTCGACGACGCGGGGAGCGAACCACTCTTGTGCTTGGAGAGCTTGCCAGTTACCGTGCCGTTGAGGTCCCATTGCGTCGTCTCCTCCCCGTCTTGGATGGATCGCAGTCCCGCGTGAGAACCCTTAGGCACGAGCAATGTGGGGCCGCTCAACGAAAGCTGTCCACCCAGGTAAAACGGCGTTACTGCGCGCTCAAACCAGCGGGGGGAGCCAAGCATCCCTTTGCCGAGTGACAGCAGCTCAGAGCTCGCCACGTGCACCGGCCTCTCGACGCCATCGGGACCCACATGCGTGATGATTGGCACATTGGTTCTCGAGCACTCAGCTGATGGCTTGTCACTGCCACCCGCCACGTCCGCCGCCGGGTCGCTTTTGCAGCGGGTGGTCGGCACAGATGGACGCGTCGTATCAACCGCCACCACCGACTTGCAACTCTGATCAGCACACACACCGAGCCGCTGAAGCGAGACAGCCACTAGGTCGTACACGCCGACCTGGCGGTGCACACTGCCGCCAAGCACATTGCGCCCCATCGCTAATGCCCCAAAGACCATCGCTTCGTCCGCCACCAGTTGCCGGTGCTCGTCACTAACATCATCCTTGGCTACGGGGAGGAGTTCGGGGTGCGCCGGCCACCATGGTCGCCCATTCACGAGGCGGCTACCCGTTGCGCAGTGTGGCGCGGTAGCCTCTTGGGCCGCATGGGGTTCGTACTTGACGACAGGGTCAGGCCAGGGGCTGGCACTACGGCGCCGCTTGACGTTCAAAGTGGCAAGTGTGACTGAGAGCGCCTCTCTTGCACGTACGGTGGCGTTGCCGGGACCCACCGATGCGGCCTCACTGTCGATGTGCGCGATGCACACGTCCGCGCCGAAAGCGAACGACTCGTCCAGTACAGTCCGCGTTACGTGTCTGCCCGGGATGATGCAGGCCAAGGAGCACGCGGACGCCCATCGCCCCTCTGGCATATCGTGGCTGACGGGGAAGTCCAACACAGAAGACAGGGGGAGGGTGGCCGTGGCCGCCAATGGAGAGGACGTCGGGAGGACGTCCTGGGTAGGCACGGCAGGAGCGCCAGCCTCTTCTTCCTGCGCGGCTGATGCCGTGGCGGCGACTGATACCACTACAATGACGGCAGCAGCCGCGCATGCGGCTCGCACCGACCAGCAATAGTCATGTCGGCGGCACCGGGCACGGGGCCTGGGGAGAGTCTGGCTTTCCATGAACGGTGTGCGCCGTCTTGGCCGTGATGTTGCGACCGACGGCGGCAGTGGAGTGCAAGGGAATCTACAGAAGCCGTCACAAGAGGAGGTGGTCGCAGCTGCTTAGATCATTGCGGACACGATGGCCCAGACAAAGACTAGGAGGCGACCGAAGCCGAGGGCGTGGGCCTACACTGACACAGCGGGCAGTGCCGTTGACGGAGTGGACCAACGCCGGCGATAGCTTTAAGGAGCGCGTCGAAGCAGGTGGGATGCGGGGCGCGGTTGGTTACAGGAGCTTGCAACGCCCACTGGCCGACCACGGGCAGCGCCATTCGGGTGGCAGCTCTGAGGCTAGGCCGCATGCAGGTGGCTACACCATACAGCTTGAGCGAGGCAAGGCGATTATCGTTGACCATCTCCGCGTTGCTGGCACAGCAGGCACGGGGGGGAAGTCGGCCACGGTACCCGCTGCGACGGATCTGATGACGCGCCCGCTTTGTGGCGTGGGATGCGACGAATGGGGCTGGCCTGGACTGTTGTGGAGGAGTGCAACAGCGGCCATTGTTCTAATTTTAGGCTGGATGGGAGCCAGGTGCGCCTGCTGGAGCTGGAGCTGTGAGGTGGGCCAGCTGGGCCACAGCGGTACAGTAATCAACCAGCATTCAGGTGACTCCAACTGTTGTTGCTTGCGGTCATGCGTCAAAATCACATCAGCCACCTTGTGGACAGCGTTGCTCACAGACCCCCCGAGCCGCGCCTTCCCCGCCAATCACTTAGTGTCGACGTCAAGAAAATCAAACCGGACAACAGAACCATCGGTGGTTTGGTTGAGGCCAGGTCTGGACTGGGCATGATTCGTGACAGGAACGGTAAGGATGTAACATTGGTGACCCCCAAGAATATATGACCCGCCATTGACGCGAAAAGGTAGCACGTACGGAGGACGTCCTGAGGAATTGGCCCGAAATCTTTCAGATTGGACTCACATACTCCCAAATGGACCCCTAGCACACTAATCATAGGGATTTTCTCGTTTACGGTGCTTTGCTGGAAAATGGCCAGCCGGCGGGGGTGATGGTTTCCTCATACCATGGAGTGTCATCCCGCCCCCCCTTCCCTGCGAGTCAGAATCGATGGTGTCGAGTGCGAGCCTGACGCGAACGCGTCTGACCCGTGAGCACAATCCGTGCCTCTCGCGCTCGCAGCGGTAATTTGACAACAAGAGGGTAGCCCAGTCCCACAAAACGGGCTGTCTGATGGTCCTGCCGCAAACCACTTGGCACCTCTGAGGGTGGTTCGGAATTGGGTGGGCAAACCCATGCCTTCGAGAATTGCTAAGGCCATGGTTTTCAATAGCACCCCCTCGCACGGACGTTCTGAGAGGGAATAGTTCTCAATGGGCAGTTCCGGACGCCCGTGGAGCTGAAATGGGGGGAAAAAACCATCCGTGCCTCTCGTCTGCTGTCAGATAGCTGTCAGCACACTGGAGCACCTGGAAGCATGCCATTGGCACGTTCATGGCAAGATCATGCACTCGGGCGCTGGCCATTCGGATTGGCTCAGCAGGGCCAACCAGAATTGCTCAGCGGTGCGGAATGTGCCTCGTCTCGACAGCAACAGGGGCAGAGTCGATTTTCGTTGGGCTGGGTCTTTTGGCTTCGGGGCGCAGTCGAAATTCACTGGGCCGAGCCAATTCCCATCACAGATGCAGCCGGCTCGGCCAAGTGTGTTGGCTCCCTCAACGATCCGCCCAGCGAACGAAACCGTGTGGCCAGCAGACAGTGCCACCACGTTGTCTGCTGCTCTCCGACGAGAGAGCAAGTACCACGCGGTATTCATCTCTGCCAGTGGTCGTCATGTGGTTTCCTGCGCTGATGACCCATTGCATGTGTCGCTAGCCCGGTTTCCCAGCCTCCATGTCACAGCTTCTGCCCGTGCGAGGAGGGCACCGCTTCGTTGTGCCGGGATCCTGCGCGTTCATCGTTGTCACGCCGCCACAGCCACCCCTCCTACGTGCCTCTCATGCCGCAACAGCCCCCCCATCGTACCTGCCTCTGCTACGTGCCTATCGTGCCTGCCTCTTGTCTTGGCTTCTCCCGCCGCGGCGTGGCGGGTGGCTTTCTCTGAGAGGGGGAGTTGTCCAGGAGGGCACCGCGTAGTCGTGCCGGCGACCTGCGAGGTTCTTGATCTTCTCGCCGCCGCAGCCGCGTCTCGTACCTGCCTCTCGTGCGTGCCTCTGGCCTGCGCCTCGCCGGCCGTGGCCTTGCAAGTGGCTTCCTCATCGCCATTCTCGCAGGTGTCCGCCTGGGCGCGACTTGTGAACCGGCGCGACGAAGACGCACGCGACCAGCGGCCGACTCGGTCGGCCGGGTGGCCGCATCGGCTGCGGCGGCCGCGCTGGCCGCGCTCGCCAACTGGCACAAGGGAGGGGCTGCTCTGTCCGAGCCGCTGACGAACAACAAGGACGCGGGTAGCTGCACGTGTGTGGCTTAGCCACGTCGGCGAGCGTGTCGGCGAGCTCATCACGTACCTCCCGTGTTGTTCCTCGGCCGAGGAGTGCGGTGAGCTGTCGTGTGCGTGCGATCCCCTGTCGGTCATGTTTTCAGAGGAATCGCGCCAGCACGTACTCGGGCTGCTGGAGGAGGGCTACACCGCGTCGGATGTCGCCGAGATTATTGGCTGCTCAACGCGCTCGATGCGGCGCTGGTTGCGGCACTTCGAGGAGAGTGGTACCGTGTGGCGTGACGCACGCCTCCGCAACCTGCACAAGGACGCCGCTATCCGCAACCCGCAACTTACGCGCGCGGTTCTCACCCTGGTTGAGAAGGAGCCGGCGGCGTTCTTGCGTGACCATGTCGACCTCCTGGTGGCGCTCAGTCTCGATTCCCCTGAGAGTGACCACCGCTATGTGAGCGCCGCGACGGTCTACCGTGTACTCCGCTTCCACCAGTACACCCGCAAAAAGATAGAGCGCCTCTACGCGGAGAGATCCCTCGCGGCCCAGCGCGCCTTTGCCGTTTTGTACGACGAGATTCCCCTGCGCTGCGTCGTGTCGGTAGACGAGACGCACACTGCGGGGACCGACATGTACCAGCGGTACGGCCGGTCGCAACGCAACGTGGCGTGTGTGCTGCTCGACCGCGACACGCGGCCCATAGCGCGCACACGCACCATGATGGCCGTCTCCCTCACTCACGGGGTCCTTTGGTCCCAGACCGTCATCGTGGGCAGCGCTCAAACGGCCAACGACTGGCGCCTCTTCCTGCACTGCCTCCACGCGCAGATGAATACCTACATTCCTGGTCTACCCTGGGAAATGCAGCCAGACGCGTGCGTGGTGCTGTATGACAATGCCGGCATCCACGACCAGCGGGGCGACGAATACATGCAGGCCAACGGCATCCACGTTTTGCGGCTGCCGCCCTATTCTCCCAACCTGCAGCCCATCGAGGGCGTCTTCTCAGACCTGAAGAAGCACGTGCGGTCACTAGTGTATGACGACGACCGCTACCTCGACAAGCCGTTCCACCTCATGGCCGCGGCTGTCGGCATGCTGACCGCGGGCCAAGTGGCTGGACAGTTCTCCCGCGTATCCCACGAAATTGCCAAGCTCCTTGCCCCTGTAGTGCATGTGTGATTCCTCTGCGTCTTCATTGCTCTCTCATCTTGGTGATAGCCAGTGCCATCGACTTGCTCTACACACCCGGGACCTCGGTGCCTTCTGTTCTGTAAAATTCTTCCCGCCCCACTCATGCACGATCTTTGCCCATGGTTCTCAAGTCGCACTTGGGACACACTTTGTGCACCAGCGGGATTGCGACGGGCAGCTGTCGGGGCGGTGGCGCCAGCGAGCACCGCATGACGCGATGAGAAAGAAGACCCAGTCGACGCCCTGACTTTGTCTGCGCGGGTCCGTCGCCGTGATGGTCCCACCACCAGACTCGCTGGGGGCCGCGCACCGAACCTCCTTTTCCACCTCACTGCGGATGTCCCTCTGCCCCCGGAATGAGCGACCGCGCACGCACCTACTGCTTGCTGCCGCCGAGCTATGCAGATGATGCCTCTCCCGCGCACAGCACGCGGCTTGGTACTGAGCAGCGGAGAGATGCGGGCGAGGACTTTGGAGACACAAAAGAACACGGCAAAAGGTGGGAAACGGAGGCTGGTGGCGTGCAGCGGCCAAGAGAAAGGGCACAGCCAGCCAATCAGACAGACGGTCCACACGTAGCCATCATCAAGCACACAGCACCCCTCGCAGATTCCTCCGTCGGCCGCATCGCGACCCGGTGGACTTGGCGCCGCATCATACAAGCGTCATCCTCAGACCACAGCGCACCTCAATTGCTCATATCCTTGGCGCCCGACCTGCCTCCCCCGCGAATGAACTCCGTGGGAAGAAGGACACCTTGAATCACCGAAAGCACCGCCGTCGCCCCACACAGCAGGTACAGCTGGCTGAGACCGCCCCGGCCGCCTTTGTGCCGTGCGGACCCGCAACGCACCCCGCCGAGCTCCGCGCAACTAAGAACGTAGCAGGGCTGGAGTAGGGGCAATAACCGAGGCGCACAAACGCACAGCTTTGTCAACGGTAAACCTCTGTCGTCGGCGCCATGGCAGAGACAGCGGCACGACATGCTGGCCGGCACGGGCGTCCTCACAACACGATGTCGTCCACCGATGAGGCGCGCTCCCGTTGCGGACGTGCGCGCGACCTCCGTGTCCGTTGCATTTTCCAGTTGTCCGTGAGTGCGTCGGCACTGTAAGCATGCAGGTAGCCTGTGCTTCGGACACAGCGCAGCTTGAGACCACGTGGAAGCGAGCTTTTCGTCAAGTACTCGGCAGGGTTGCGCGGAGAGGACGTTGCGCGAAATTTGCTTGACTACATTGCACCAAGGTGGCTGTTCAGACATCCTTCTAGTTCGCAATCATCATGAAACTGATGGGGACCACAATATATTCATGCTTCATTGTAGATTCTCAGGGTACTTCGAGTGGGATGGCCAGTTCCTATCGCTTCTCTTGTAGGTCAAGCATTCCTGTCCGCCAAGATCACTTGCAAAAGCACCCAGCATCGGCGTCCTCAGCGAAGTGTGTTGCGGTCACACCTCTGCGGGTCTTTGCCTCCGTCGGGGCAGATGACATGTGCGCTCTCCTGTCCAGTCCTCGTCGTCGTCTCTGCCAGTGCGCATGCTCGGTCGTCGCCCCGCCGTCCTCACGGGGTTTTCCGACTGGATGCTCGCCCGGCGTCGTCGCATACCAACATGTTTTCGACGGTCTCTGACTGGATCAGGTATGCCTGCACCTCGCTTTGTCTCGCTCATAGAAGAGGGTCTGTGATCTCTTCCAAGCCCCTCG
>ENA-ORXC01001476-ORXC01001476.1-marine-metagenome-genome-assembly--contig:-NODE-1476-length-13811-cov-59.340469_pt1 | contig 13811 bp, 7 predicted proteins | sample MGYA00237865_ERZ511478 | MGnify/ENA metagenome assembly ERZ511478 | reverse complement strand
AACAAACTTTAGTAACAGACAACTTGGGGTATGTACAATCTAAATTAAATTTACCCGAAGCTCTACAAAACTTAAAAAAGGCATTAGAACTACGTAAACAAAATAATGATTTCATTGGGCAACATTCAAGCAATACCCATTTAGCTGAATTTTATTTGGATAGAAAAGATACCATTAAAGCAGTTGTTTATGCTCAGGACGCTCTAACATTATCAGATAAAATTAATAGCAGTTCTTTTAAGCTTGAAGCTATTTCAACGCTCATGAATATGGATAGAAATCCTTTAGTTCATGAATATAAAAAACTGACTGATAGTATTACCAATGCCAAACAAATAGCGGAAAACAAAAATGCATTTCTAAAATACAATGTTGCTGAAGAACAAAAGAAAACCCAGGCCAGTATTCTTCTACAAGAGATAGAATCTCGTAAACGATTGGCTTACCAAGCTCTGGCATTCATCATATTTCTAATTTTAGTTGGTTCTTACTTTATCTATCGCAACAGATACCGCAAAGCCAAAATTGAAGAAATCTATAAAACAGAAACTAGAATTGCTAAAAAAGTACATGATGAAGTAGCGAATGATATGTATAAAGTGATGACTTCTCTTGAGAATAATTTAGGTGTTGACGGTACTATTTTGGACGAAATGGAAAAAATTTACACCAAAACCAGAGATATTTCTAGAGAAAATAGCGCAATTGACCTTAATGAAGATTTTGGATTACAATTAAATGATTTACTCTTAGGATATAAGAACGATAAGGTAAAAGTAATCACCAGAAACCTTTCCAAAATGCCTTGGGATACCGTTCCCGAACTTAAAAAGACTACTATTTACAGGGTATTACAAGAACTCATGACCAATATGAGAAAACATAGTCAGGCATCATTCGTGACTTTAATATTTGAAAAAGAAGGTTCTAAAATGCGCATTAATTATAAGGATAATGGCGTTGGATGTGATCTTTTTAAAAAAAATGGGCTGCAACATACGGAATCCCGTATCGCTTCTATAAATGGAACTATTAATTTTGAATCTAAGCAAGGTGATGGCTTTAAGGCATCAATAATAATTTAAGGCATGTTCAAAAAAGTTTTAATCGCGGAGGATATGGAAGACATCAACAAAGGTGTGTTTTCTTTACTGACCGAATTGGGAGTTACACAAATAGATCAAGTGCAGTATTGTGATGATGCGTACTTAAAAATTAAAAGAGCCGATCTTGATAATGTACCATTTGACTTGGTCATATCTGATCTTTCGTTTAAAGTAGACCACAGATCACAAACCTACCCATCTGGACATTCATTGGTTGAAAAACTAAAATCTGAATTCCCAAATTTAAAGGTAATTGTCTACTCGGTCGAAGATCGACTGCAGGCGGTACGTACACTCTTTAATCAACACAATATAGATGCATATGTCTGCAAGAGCAGAAACGGCCTTAAAAACCTTACGAAGGCAATTAGTGACGTAGCTAAAGATGAAAAATTCTTATCGCCAGAAGTTTCTAATGCATTTAGTAGTGAAAATGAACTTGAAATAGACGATTATGATATTTCTCTCTTATACCATCTTAGCAAAGGCTTATCTCAAGATGAAATCAGTGCTTTATATAGAAAAGAGAAAATTATGCCTGCAAGCCTTAGTTCTATTGAAAAGCGTTTAAATAAATTACGTGTTCAATTTAATGCCAACAACGCCATACACCTTGTGGCTATTGTAAAAGATTTAGGACTTATTTAAAGATAGTAACCACCGTTACGGAAAACCGTAATCATATTCTTTAGAATGGTATTAGGTTTGCCATACTTAAAATTAAACACTATTCAATAACTATAACATTAATGCTATGGCCATCCTACTGATGAGGTATTTCGGGGGAACTAACCGATTTGGTGGGTATGGCCTATTTATAAACTAAGCCTTAAGTTTCATTATACCTCTGCAGCAATATCTACAGAGACATTCAATTTACTCTGACCACTACCATAAACAACACCTTTTAAAGGTGGCACGTCATAGTAGTCCCTACCCCAACCCACTACTATATGTTGGTCTTTTGGTATCTGATTATTTGTTGGATCAAAGTCTACCCAACCAAAACCGGGTATATAAATGGCAAACCATGCATGAGAAGCATCTGCACCCACTAATTTCTCTTTACCTGGCGCTGGCAAGGTTTCTATATAGCCACTAATATATCTAGCAGGCAAACCAACAGAACGTATACAAGCAATGGCAATTTGGGCAAAATCTTGACACACACCTTTTTTCTCTTTCATTACCTCTTCTATTGGTGTTGAAATCGTTGAGAATTCTGAATCAAAATCAAAATCGGTATAAATACGTTGCATCAATTCATAAGCCGCATCAAAAACAGATCTATTTCCTTTAAAAGATAACTCCGCGTAATCACGTATAGCCTTATCTGTTCTTCTTATAAAAATGGACTCTAATACATATTGCTTGGCCTCCAATATTTCTGGATGCATGCCGTTCAATGCAGCAAGTGCATCGTTCATGGTAATGCTTTTACAGGCATCGCTATTGAAAGATTCATGAAATTTGGCATATTCCCTATTGATCTTACTCTTAGTAGTAACTTTCAAAGTTTTATGCTCTGTCTGTATAGAAAAACGCGTTATATAATTTCCAAAGAAATCTTTGCGTTCACTTATTTCCGCGGGTTCCGGTGAAATATCAATACTATATACTATCAACTCTTGCCCTTTAGATTCCCTAGGACGAAGCGTTGCTATATTATGACAATAACTCACTGGGGCATTGTAATCGTACTTCGTATTATGTGTAACGTTGAATATCATAATCAAATAGGAAAAGACTGTGTAAACAATTGGGTCTGTTTGTCTGTATGATTGAAATAGGTATTTGAGATCGATTGCGATGCTTTGTACAACAAATCTGAAAGTTCCTTTAGTAGCGTATCTAACTCTTCTCGTTTAAAATCTGTTTCTGAGTTGGTCTTCGCCAATTTTGTTGAATCTGCCAACCTTAACTTAGAGAATGCCTCAAAAATATTTTTTTGGTAATTATTTAATTGATGATCGTATTTAGAATGTGGTAACCGCGCTATATCTTTCTGAATACGGTTGATCATAAAAGTCAATGAACGGGCGTAATCAAGATCGAACACCACCAAATCTAACACATGTGCCAACTCTATATGAGAACGGTAACTGTACCTATATATATTTAAACTTTCATGACTGGTCAATAAATACTCAAGCAAATCGTACTCTACTTGCTCATCATACTTTATGGTCAATAAAGCCCTACATTTGGTAATATTTAAGGTACTTTGCTCTAATTGCAGCCCTATAAAATATAACAACAGACCTTGTTGCACCATAATACTTTCTTCAATTAACCCCATAAACGCTATTAGGCGTGTAATTAATTGATTTAAAACCTTAAGTATTTTATTAATGGAATGATCTTCACCCTCTACCAGTGAATTCCATATTTTCTGAATATTTTCAAATACGCGCCACATATCCGAAGACCAAAGGTTACGAATGGAGTAGTAGGAATTACTGAACATACTTATGGTATGTGCCAAACTACCTATTCTATTTTTATCTAAAATAACGGATAACATTTCTTCATACGGATTGTCCATTGCCAACTTACCGTCCTTATCCTTACCTATGAATCCTGGGTATGTACCTGTCAATTGCGTAACAGCTTTGAAAAGTACCGTTAACTTTTCTGAATCTGGTTTTTCCGCTCTTTTTTGATCTATGGCCATTTGGCGCATAACGGTACGTAGAAATCTTGCGTTAACTAGCGTACGACCAACATAACGACCCGCCCAATATAAATTCTCTGCCGTTAGACTAGGTAAATCGTCCAAACCAGAAATAGCAATAGATGACTTTTGTTGCCAGTTTCTATTTTTATCCTCTTTTATATCCGCATCATCTAAAATCCAAAAATCCTTACTAGTACCACCTCTTTGGTTAGACACCCTTACGGTTTCGCCATCTGGAGCTACTCTTACCAAACCACCCGGCATAACTGCATATTGTTCTTTTGAGGCAATGCAAAATGCTCTAGCCACTACATTTCTAGGTTCTAATTCTTTTTCGCTGAAATTAGGCGCGGTAGAAAAATTAATGCGTTCTTGAGCCACAAATCTATACGGGCGTTCTAGAATAACCTTAATAAAATCTGCTAGTTCTTCTTCACTCATTTGCTCGCCAAAATAGATACTCTCTCTATTGGTACGATCTATTCTTTTGATTACTAATTTTGATATATTCTCAAGTACATAATTTCTTTCTTTCTCTTGCCCACACCACCAAGATGCTATTTGCGGTAATTTCAAATCCTCATCCATGAAATACTTGGCAATTGCCGGCATAAATGGAATTAAACCAGGATTTTCTATTACACCGCTTCCTATTGGGTTAATAACGGCGACGTTTTTTCTTCTTACAACATCCAATAATCCCGCTACCCCTAAATGTGAATCTTCACGAAGTTCTAAAGGATCCGTAAAAGCATCGTCTACTCTTCGTAATACAACATCTATCTGCTTTAAGCCTTGTAGTGATTTCATCCAAAGAAAGCCATCACGCACCACCAAATCATTACCCTGCACTAACGGATAACCTAAAAACGAAGCCATATAAGCGTGTTCAAAATAGGTTTCGTTATGTGAACCGGGCGTGAGAATAACAATATTAGGGTTCTCCTTTTTACCAGGTGCAGCATCAATAAGCATTTGATTGAACTCTTGAAAAAAGCCCGACAAGCGCTTCACCTTCATTTCTGCATACATATCGGGTAAAATTCTACTTGTCGTAGATCTGTTCTCCAATGCATAACCCATACCGGAAGGTGCTTCTGTACGGTCATTTACAACCCACAATCGCCCATCTGTACCACGGCAAAGATCTGCTGCATATATGGATAAGTACTTCTCTAACTGAAGCTCCATATCTGAACATTGTCTTAGAAAACCACGATGCCCATAAATGACCTCAAAAGGGACTATTCCATTTTTTATCAGTTTACGTTCCCCATAAACATCTTTTAAAACTAAATTAAGTAGTTCTGCCCTTTGCTTTAGTCCTTCTTCAACTTTTGTCCATTCATCTTGGTGCAACATAAACGGAATCACATTCAGATTCCATGGCCTATGCATTCCCTTAGGGTCATTGTACACATTATAGGTCACCCCATTTTCTGACAATAACCAGTCAATATCTTTTTGTCTAGCGGTTATTCCGGTGACTCCTAAAGAATCAAAACCGTTTAATAATTTTGTCCAATAAGGTTTCATACCATTGTTCAGCGCATACATTTCATCATTGCCGCGTTGGGTACTATAATTATTGAACCAGTTTGTTTTTGTTGTTGGCATTACCTCTTCATTTACTTCTTACGTAAATCCGTCACATGTGGATATTCAGGATTCACAGGCATCTCTTTGTATGCAAATGTATTTGAACCTTTCTTAGGTTCTACCATTCTACCCGTAAAATTTGTTGAAGCGACCAATTCTGTAGGAGTAACCTCATCTTGTGTCATGCCAATATCCCAAAATCTATTTATTCTTCTGGATTCTGCCTCTAAACTATTTACAGGGTAGGTATCATAAGAACGACCACCTGGGTGTGCTACAAAATAGGTACAACCGCCAATTGACTTATCGTTCCAATCATCAACAATATCAAAAACCAACGGAGTATCTACACCAATTGTGGGGTGTAACGCCGACCATGGTTCCCAAGCTTTAAAACGAACTCCCGCTACATATTCCCCTTTAGTTCCTGTAGAACTTAGCTCGATCTTTACACCGTTACAGGTTAATGTGTAACGTTTGTTATTGAAATTATTGACTTTCACCTGTACACGTTCTAAAGAAGAATCTACATACCTTGATGTACCACCACCTGTCATTTCTTCCCCAAGCACATTCCAGGGTTCTATAGCCATTCGCAATTCCATTTGAATGTTGTTAACATCTACCATACCGTAAAGTGGAAAGCGGAATTCAAAAAATGGATCAAACCAGTCTAACTTAAACGGATAGCCCGCTTCGTTCAACTGCTCTACAATATCTTTAATATCTTCTTTTACATAATGCTCCAACAAGAATTTATCATGCAACTCTGTACCCCAACGTACCAACTTATGCTTATACGGTTTTTTCCAGAACCAAGATACCAGCGTGCGCACCAATAACATTTGCATTAAGCTCATTTGCGCATGTGGCGGCATATCAAAAGCTCGTAGCTCTAAGATACCCAAACGCCCAGAAGATGAATCTGGCGAATATAATTTATCAATACAGAATTCTGCCCTATGGGTATTTCCTGTGATATCTGTTAGTAAATGTCTAAATAACCGATCCGTGATCCAGAATGGCACTTCTTCATCATCGGGTATTTGAGAAAATGCAATTTCCAGCTCATACAAATTTTCTAATCTTGCCTCATCTACACGTGGTGCCTGACTCGTTGGTCCTATAAAGGCACCTGAAAATAAATACGACAATCCTGGGTGATGCTGCCAAAAGGTCAACAAGCTTCGTAGTAATTGCGGATTACGTAACAGCGGACTATCTGCCGGAGTTATGCCGCCCAAAGTTACATGGTTACCGCCACCTGTACCGGTGTGCTTGCCATCTAACATAAATTTCTCTGTACCTAAACGTGCTTGTTTCGCTTCGGCATATAAGGTTAACGTATTATCGGTAAGTTCTTGCCAGTTTTTGGCCGGATGCACATTTACCTCGATTACCCCTGGATCAGGCGTTACCTTCAATACTTCTAATCTGTTATCTCTTGGGGGCTCATACCCTTCTAATATTACCGGAACGTTTAATTCTTTGGCCGTAGCTTCTATACTTGATACTAAATCTAAAAAGTCTTCGGCACTATCTAATGGCGGTAGATATAAGAACAATTTATTCTCACGAACTTCTGCACAAATAGCAGTACGCACATACGGATGTTTTCTAGGATGCGATGATGATTTTAATTTTAAACGTTTTTGCAAAGCACTACCCGGTGTAGGTAAATCTGGCGTTTTCTCAAACAATTCTGGTTCTGCAGTTGGCTCTGACGGAATCGGGGGGTCTTTAGGTAATGCTGCCAATGGTAATCGTAAACCAATGGCAGAATTTCCTGGAGTTAACAACAAGTGCTTATTTCTAAATTTCCACTTATTGGTCAACCATTTATTGTTCTTTTTAGTCAACGGGTATACGTGACCAACGGCTTCTCCTATTCCCTTTTCTAAAATCTCACCTAATTTTCTACGTAGGTGACTGTCGTCCTTATTATATTTTTTAGGATTTACATCTATAGGTAATTTGCCCTCTTCCCATAAAAAGTAAAATGCATCTTCATAGGCAGGCATTACACTATTTGTCTTACAACCTAAATAACCACCTAAGGTCTTTAAAAATCGCTTTGTAATGTTTCTGGGCATTTTATATTCCTGAGAAAAAGATGCCAATAAGCTTGGATTGTTCCAAATTGGTTTTCCATCTTTTCTCCAGTGAATACCGATCAACCAACGAGGTAATGCTTCGCCAGGGTACCATTTACCTTGTGCATGATGTAACAATCCGCCCTTTCCAAAAACCTCTAATAAACGTATAGACAATTTACTTGCCAATTCTCTTTTATGCTGACCATCTGCAGCGGTATTCCACTCTTCAGATTCCATATCATCTATAGAAACGAAAGTTGGCTCACCACCCATGGTCAAGCGAACATCATTAGCCTGTAATTCTTCTTCTACCTTAAAACCAAGATTATATATAGCATTCCACTGCTCTTCTGTGTATGGCTTTGTTACTCGTGGCGATTCAAATATTCTAGTAACCGAATTTTCAAACTCAAATGTGGTTTCCGCAAAATCTGTAAATCCGCTTACCGGTGCCGCACTTTCGTATGAAGGCGTACATGCTAACGGAATATGCCCCTCGCCAGTAAAAAGTCCAGATGTGGCATCTAAACCAATCCATCCCGCTCCTGGCAAATATACTTCTGCCCAAGCATGTAAATCTGTAAAATCTTCTTCAGGACCTGACGGACCGTCCAATGATTTTTCATCTGATTTCAATTGCACTAAATAACCCGATACAAAACGTGCCGCCAATCCTAAATGACGAAGGGTTTGTACCAACAACCAAGCAAAATCCCTACATGAACCTAATTTGGCTTCTAAGGTTTCTTCACAGGTCTGTACACCAGGTTCCATACGTAATGTATAATCCAAGTGATTGTATAATTTACTATTGAGACCTATTAAAAAATCGATACTTCTTTGCGGGGTCAAGTCTATATCATCAACCCATTTTTTTAATAACGGACCACTTTCTACTTTCTCTAAATAAGGTAAAAGTTCTTTTTTAGCTTCTTCAGAATACTTAAAAGGAAATTCTTCACTAGCTTCTTCAACAAAAAAGTCGAACGGATTAATCGTCTTTAAATCTGCAATGATTTCAACATCGACAGAAAGCTCGGTTGTCTTATCCGGGAAAACAATACGTGCCATATAGTTACCAAAAGGATCTTGCTGCCAATTAAAAAAATGATTCTCTGGTTTGATCTTTATAGAGTACGCCTCAATTGGTGTTCTACTATGTGGTGCAGGTCTTAACCGGAATATGTGAGGAGATAGATTTATACTTCTATCATAGATATATTTTGTCTTGTGTTTGATTGCAACTTTTAATGCCATAATACAGTGGGATTTCAGTACTAACTAATATAAGCACTAATAACAGCAAAAAGAACACACAATTGCTTAATCGCCAAATTTTTATATATAAAAGAGTTGCAGCCAATTTTATTGATAGATTGCTAAAGTAAACTTAGAATTGTTGGTTTTTCTTTGGATAGCGCAATGAACAAGAAAGAAGAATTGGTAGCGACACACGATAAACATTTTAATTTTTGTAAATTGACTATCATACCAAACTCTAAAAATATGGACAAAGCACTACAGACCATGATTGATAATATGCCCGAGAAAACCGGGAAATCTTTAAGCGAATGGAAGTCCATTTTGAAAACAAAATCTTTTGCTAAACATTCTGAAGGAGTTAGTTTTCTAAAGAAAGAGCACGGTGTAACACACGGATTTGCAAATACTATTGTCTCTTTATCAAAAGAAGAAAATAATTCTCCTGCCGATTTAGTAGCCCAGCAATATAATGGGAAGGAAAATTTAACTCCTATTTACGAAGCGCTTTTAAAAACGGTAAAAACATTTGGTGACGATGTTACCATTACCCCAAAGAAAACTACAGTAAGTATTATTCGAAAAAAACAATTTGCACTTATAAAACCCGCTACCAAAACAAGAATAGACCTAGGTCTGAAAATAAAAGATAAACCAACTACAGACCGACTAGAATCATCTGGGCCATTTGGTAGCATGTGTACACATAGAGTTCAACTCACTGATGCCAGCCAGGTTGATGGTGAATTAATTGATTGGCTGAAGGAGGCTTATAAAAAGGCGGAGTAAAATTACTTAGTTCTTGAAAAATATCCAATGAAAAACATAACCATATTAATTTCGATTCTATTTCTAAGTCTAATATCTACAAATATACTTATCGGTCAATATTCTAATTTCAAAGGAATATCGCCAGATGAATTTGAAATCATTTTACTCGGCGAACAATCTCATGGAGATGGTGCCGTCTTTGACAAAAAATTTGAAATGATAAAAGACCTACATGAGAACCATGGGTATAATTTATTAGTTTTTGAGAGTGGTATGTATGATAATTTTAAAGCAAATGAGCTTTACAAAAATCAAAAAGAGGAGATTGGCATTTTCAAGCAAAGTGTTGGTTGGCTGTATACCACAACCGAAGTTTTCCAAGAATTATTGAATTATTTGGAAACACACCCTGAATTAAAAATTCTTGGGTTCGATTCACAAGAATCAACTCTTTTTGAAGCGTACTTCTTAAATGACTTTAAATCTCTTTGTTCTAAAAATAACATTGTGATTTCTGATGAAGACTATACAGAAATTGAAAAGACAATGATTGTTAGAGATTTTGAAAATTATGCTTTCAATGAAAAAGACTCTACCAACCTTTACAACAATATTAATGCTGTTATTGAAAAAATTGACCAAATCCCTAAAAATGATATCGAAACAGCAGTGTTAGTTCAAACATTTAAGAGTGTATTTTCTGACTTGGATTTTGGATTGAAAAGTTTGCAGAAAGAAAAAATAGCTATTCAAAACCCAAGAGATAAACAAATGGCAGAGAATTTGATTTTTATAAAAGAAACTTATCCTAGTGAAAAAATAATGGGTTGGGGTGCTAGTTACCATTTTGCCAACAAAATAAATGAGTTTGAATATACTTTAGAGACCGAAGAATATATTAAAAATCGAATTGCATTAACAGATAGTATTCACGGTGAAACCCATACATCTGAATCTGAAGAAATTACTCAAATCAAGGAACTCAAACTTGCAGTACCCATGGGGCAAATTCTGAAAGAGAAATATGGCTCTAAAATATTCAGTATAGCGTTCACTTCATACAAAGGAGATTTTTTTAATATTGAAATTGACCAGACAACCCCTATACTGTCACCACCGAGCAGTAGTATTGAGTCCGATTTACAAAATCAGAATATTAAATCCACTCTTTCTATTCTTAAGGATTCATCTGATAAATATTACTCATCTGCCCTAGGCTATATTCCATTGTACGCCAATTGGGAGGATATTTTTGACGGTATTTATTATATCGAAAACATGTACCCTCCAAAGTGTATTGAATACGATAATGAAAAAATAAAGACAGTTACATATAAAGGCAGCAGCATAAGCGGATCTATAATCGACGATGATACTTCTGAACCTATCAATTATGCCGACATATACTATTCTGATTTAAACTTGAGCACAGTATCGAATTCTAATGGCCAGTTCAACATTGCCCGTAAAAAAAACACAAATGGTTATTTAGTATTTTCTGCTATAGGATATCATAGCGATTCAATATCTATAGCTTCAGCTAAAGAGTATTATAATATCAAACTTAAAAAGGCTAAAGATGATATTACCTTAAATGAAGTGGTTGTATTTGCAAAGCGTGTAGAATTAAGCGCTGAAGAAATCATTAAAAAAGCTCGAAAAAATATTGAAAAGAACTACATACAAACCCCTTACAATCAAGATTTCTTATTTCAAGTCAGTCAACTGAGCGCTAATGACTCTTTACATGTTGGAGAGGAAGCTATTATTAAAACCTATAATAAAAAAGGCATTAATGGCAGTAATAAACCAGAGAATAGCATGTTTGCAGAGATAGAACACTTAAGAGCAAATACTACTATTTATGAAAAAGATAAATGGGATGGAGTTGGTTCTATGTGGGTAATTCTAAATAGAGATATTATTTTAAGTAAGAGCAATGTGCTTTACCGTACTGGATCTTATGATTTACAAAAACATAGAACAATAAACTATGAGGGACAAAAAGTGTATCAGATAAATTTTACGAATAACTCACCAGGCTCTTACTCTACAGGATTTGGATACCCCGCACCAGAAGCTTCATTTGGTAGTATTTATATTGACGAGGAAAATTATGCTGTTTTAAAATATGAGCATCATATAGAACTCCCTGAATATGAAACGAAAAAGTCTAAAAAACTGGTTAAACAAACCCATAATATTGTACAGACTTATAAAAACATAAATGGAAAGTATTTTTTTAATTTACTGGAAATCAACACTACTGCTGATATTTTTTCAATGGAGCATGAACTCTTAAATACCAAGTATTTTATGGACAAAATCATTTCAAAAAATATAGAAACTAATACAGTGCGTGTATTAACCAAACCTTTGATAGAGGTCAAAAAAGGTTACAAACCAACATCAAGAGATACATATTGGAATGACAAGCCAATGGATTTTTCTATAGATATCAATGCAATTAACATGAAAAGTTAAATCCCTAAATGCAACAAAGCCAATGCATCTTCAGTTTTACCATCTGCCAACCACTGTTGTGCTAGTTTGTGTAATGCGGTAATACTTTCATCGCCATTAAGAATAGATTTCACCTCAGCGTGTTCTGTGATTTTTGCGATAGCTTCTTTAGTTGGCAACTGTTCTAAATTCCCTAACCTTCCTAAATTATTACCTGTTAATACAGTGCTGTTCTGTACAGCTTCCGGTAGCATATCTACGCCAATACCTTTGGTACGTATTGGTTTAGGTATTTCAAATAGCGCATCGCCATTGGCTCTGCAATACCAATTGCCACCCATGCGTGCCACTAGATCTAACTTTGGGGTATCCAGTTTTCCTTCGGCATCTAAAAATGCTTTTTTTACGTGAATCTGAACTACTTTGGCCAGCACCAAATTACCTGCTCCCGGTCCGTCACCCAAGGCTATTACTTGATCTACAACACACTCAAATGCTACGGGTGCCTCTCCCACTCTTGGCGGCTGAACTTTATCGCTAGGCACTTGAGTAAAACCGGCTTTTACAAATTCATTTACGCCGTCACCATACTCTGTGCTTGACAATGACATTTGCTCTACCATATCATAATTCACGATATTGATGACCGTTTCTTTTACCTCCAATACATTCTCTAAGGTATGCTTGGTGGTATTATCTCGACCTCTTCTTGAAGGTGAAAAAACCATCATTGGCGGATTAACACTGAATAGATTAAAATAACTAAACGGACTCAAATTTACATTCCCTTCTTTATCTATTGTACTGGCAAAACAAATGGGTCTTGGCGCTACGGCAGACAATAAATACCCGTGTAATTCTTGTTGAGAAATGCTATTTGGGTCTATAGAATTGATTTCTTCGTTATTTGACATGCTATAATCTTCTAGTGTAAATTGTATTGTTTTATTTGTTTGGCAAAATGGTTCCGGTTACTTCACCGAAGCCAACTCTTTTACCCTCTTTTTCTGCGAACCCTCGCATGGTTATGGTATCATTATCTTCTATAAAAGTACGTTTGCTTCCATCTTTTAATTCAAACGGTTTTTTACCGCCCCAAGATATTTCTAACAATGATCCAAACGAACTTTCATCTTTTCCGGAAATGGTTCCCGACGCCATGATATCACCTACATTTATATTACATCCATTTACAGTATGGTGTGCCAATTGCTGCATCATATTCCAATACATATATTTGAAGTTAGATTTGCTGATGGTTGTTTCTTCTGAAGTTGAAGAAGACATCCCCACTTCTAACTGTATATCATAGTTTTTTTCTCCCTCGTACTCTAAATACGATAATACTTTTGGTGTTTGCTCTGGACCTTGAACCTTAAATGGTTCTAAAGCTTCTAAGGTGACAATCCAAGGTGACATAGATGATGCAAAACTTTTTCCCAAAAACGGACCTAAAGGCACATACTCCCACTTCTGAATGTCTCTTGCCGACCAGTCATTGAACAAAACCAAGCCGAAAATATGCTCGGCTGCGTCTTTAGTGGAAACGCGTTCGCCTAGTGTTGTACTTTTACCAACTACAAAACCCATTTCCAATTCAAAATCCAAGTTACCGGAGGCTTTGAAAACAGGAGTTTCCATATCATTGGTTTTCACTTGCCCCATAGGTCTATGAATAGTTGTACCACTGACTACAATTGATGATGCGCGACCATGATACCCTACCGGAATATGTCGCCAATTGGGTAACAAAGCATTCTCTGGATCACGGAACATTTTACCTACATTGGTAGCGTGTTCTATACTAGAATAGAAATCAGTATAATCACCTACATGTAC
>ENA-ORXC01001474-ORXC01001474.1-marine-metagenome-genome-assembly--contig:-NODE-1474-length-13817-cov-14.862445_pt1 | contig 13817 bp, 10 predicted proteins | sample MGYA00237865_ERZ511478 | MGnify/ENA metagenome assembly ERZ511478 | reverse complement strand
ATCATGCTAGAGACAAAAAACAGCTCATAATATTAGGGTTCTAATAATTCTGACAAGCAACAATTGTTAATATGTAACTTATTAAATACGTAATTGTTACAATTGGTAAATCGGTCTGCTTAGAAGTAGAAAATGTAAGTATTGAAAAATTTTAGGACTAACTTTGCGTTGTAGAATTTCAAAATAAAGAAGCTATGAGATTTCATACTAGAAAATTAGTTAAGCCAGGTGATTTAAACTCTAACGGTACATTGTTTGGAGGTAGATTATTGGCTTGGATCGACGAAGAGGCAGCACTATATGCTATTATTCAACTAGAAAATGGTAAAGTGGTTACTAAATATATGTCAGAAATTAATTTCATGAGTGCCGCTGTAAAAGGTGATGTGATAGAAATTGGTATTGAAGTAGTTAAGTTTGGTAAAACCTCTTTAACCTTGAATTGTGAGGTACGTAATAAAATGAACCACGAAACTATTGTTACCGTTGATAATATCATTATGGTAAACCTTGGTGAAAATGGTAAACCTGCAGCACATGGTAAAACCAAAATAGAATTTGTTAAAGACCGTCTAGCGGCAATGGGTGAAGTTAATTAACTTTCACCCATTTCTTTAGCAACTGCCTGTACATCATCAAGTACTCGCATAAGGTTTCCTCCCCATAATTTTGCTATATCTTCTTCAGAGTATCCTCTTTCTACAAGTTCTAAGGTTACATTAAAGGTTTCAGAGGCATCGCTCCAACCTGCAATACCACCACCTCCGTCAAAATCAGAACTTATACCAACATAATCAATACCTATTAATTTTACCATATAATCTATGTGGTCTACAAAATCGCCAACATTTACAGCTTCTGGTGCATCAGTGTTAGTAGCTGCTAATTCCTTTCCTATTTTCAAAACCTTTGGGTAGTTATCCATAAAAGCTTCTTTTTCTGAGTCAGATAAACTTGAAAATTGAGAACGTTCATACCACTTAATATCTAAAGAATCCGCTACTTTTTGATATATCGATTTCATATATGCAGCTCTAGCTTCATGCTTTTCTGTATTTAAATAAGAGCTGAAGGCTACTGTCTGTACAACTCCGCCATTTTCTTTCATCAATAATAATTGCTCGTCATCTAAATTTCTACTATGGTCACATAATGCTCTAGCTGATGAGTGAGAAGCTATAATTGGTGCCTTTGATAGTGCTATCATTTGCTTCATGGCTTCTTTAGATGGATGGGAAACATCTATCATAATACCCAATTTGTTCATTTCCACTACCGCTTGCTTTCCAAGATCGCTTAAACCATTGTGTAACCAAACGTCGTCTTTCTCACCGGTATTTGAATCTGAAAATTGACTATGGCCATTATGTGCCAAAGAAATGTAGCGTGCGCCTAAATCATGGTAGGTTTTAAACTGAGACATATCCGTACCAATAGGGTAGGCGTTTTCAACACCGATCATGGCTGCTTTTTTTCCAGACTCAACAATTCTGGTAACATCTGCAGAAGTTAACGCTAGTTCAATATCATTTGGAGCTATTTCTTCACATAATTTATGTATTGCATCAAATTTAGACATGGCATTCTCTTTTGCCTTGGCATAGCCTTCATCTGTAAGTGTATCTTGACCTGTATAAACGATTAGCCAAGTAACATCTAAACCACCTTCTTTCATCTTTGGTAAGTTCACTTGAGAATCTAGCTTCTGACTGTAATTTACACTGTCTGTGAAGTTTTTTACATTGATGTCATTATGGGTATCTATAGTAATAACGTCATCATGAATTCGATGTGCTTTTTCTAATGTGGTCTCTTCAATTTTCTCTTTTTTTTCTCCACAAGAAATAATGGTTGTAAAACATAAAAAATAGATAAGCTGTTTCATATAGTAAGTTTAGACCTACAATTTAAGTGTATTCACAACAAATAACCACCCTTTGAGAACTTTTTATTGTCCACACAATAGTATTGACCCATTTTTAGGTAATTATAAATAACAACCCCCTTAAACTAAAGAATACCTATTTATGGCAATTTCAAAATCTAAGGATTTACTTGGTCAATTATCTCAATTGGAAAGAACGGTTAGTGAGTTCTCTTTTGAGGAGTTAAATGCCAATGATGCTAAAGAGCTAAAAGACTCTTTTAATGCATTTAGATCAAGTTTGGAAAAACATATTTATACCCCTAAAGCGGAGCAAATTGTACCTAAGAAAATAGAGGTTGAAGCTGATGGCAAAAAAGAACTTTCAGAAAAGCAATTTATAGCTAATGTTAGCCATGAAATACGTACTCCATTAAATAGTATAATAGGTTTTGCCAATCTTTTAAAAGAAGAAAAGCTTACTCAGGGTCAGCATAAAAAAGTAGATGCCATACAATTTGCTTCAAATACACTTTTAAAACTTATCAATGAAGTTTTAGAGTATTCCAAGATGTCTTCTGGTAATACTAATTTTGAGTCGGTTGACTTTAATCTGCATAGTTTACTTAAAGATGTTATGTTTTTATGTGAAACATTAATAGTAGATCGCAAAATTGAACTACTCATAGATATTGATGAAAATGTCCCTAAAATTGTTAAAGGTGATCCATCTAAATTATCTCAGGTATTACTTAATCTTTTAGGAAACTCCGTAAAATTTGTTGAAAGAGGCTTTATAAAATTAGAGGTCTTTACTAAGCATAGAAAAAACAATGATTTTTTCATAGAATTTTCTGTTGCTGATACTGGGATAGGAATATCTCCAGAAAAGATCGATTCCATCTTCGATGGTTATACTCAAGCGGAAGAGAATACTGCTAACAAGTATGGCGGTACCGGACTTGGATTAACTATCACAAAAGAAATTGTAGATAAGCTAAACGGTGAAATAGAAATTGATAGTACTGTGAATAGCGGTACAACCGTAAGATTTAGAATGCCTTATTCCTTAGGAACTAAGCAGACATCACCAAGTAAGAAATTAAAGAAATCTAAAAATAGTAAAGACAGCAAGTTACTGGCAGGTACTGAAATATTGGTATTTGAAGATAATAAAATGAACCAACACTTAATTGTGGAACAGTTAACTCAATATGGCTGTACCGTTCATGCTGATATTGATTTGGATAAAGGCTTGTATTTACTGTCTTCTAGAAAAATCGACTTAATTCTGATGGATTTAAAAATGCCCGGTCAAAACGGATTTGAGGTATCAAAAGCCATTAGAGATCACAAAAATTCAAGAGTAAATTCGGTTCCCATTATTGCTTTTAGTGCAGATTTCACGGAACAGGACAGCAAAGATTGTAAAGAAATAGGAATCAATGATTTCTTATTAAAACCATATACCCTAGACGATTTATTGAACACAATTTTAAAGAATAAAGAAATAAAAAATAAAGAGGCAGATTTTTCATCAATACTACAAAAACCTATGATAGAACCTAAAGAGACCACGGTTTTAAATTTAAACCAATTATTGAAAGATTGTTTTGGAGAAATAGATATGTTGAATGAACTAGTAAAGTTATTTAAACTTAACGCTATTGAGTTTATAGGTAATGTAAAGATTCATTTGAAGACTCTAGATTTAAAACAAATAGCCTTGTCTGCCCACAAACTTAAAGCTGGGTTTGCTATGATCAAAGCAGATGGTATGCGAAGCTTAATAGTTGAGCTAGAACAAAGCTGCAAAACCGATCAACCTGAAAAAGTAAAAGAACTATATGAGGTTTTCTTAAATGATTATCCTTTGTTGGAGGATAATTTAAATCAGAGTTTAGAATTAATGAACAAGAAATAATATGGGTAAGCGTGTACTATTAGCAGATGATGACCAACTTTTAGCCTCTTTATTAAATTTTAGGCTGAAAAAAGGTGGCTATTCCGTACATCACTCACCTAACGGAAAAGAAGTAAAGGAATATTTAAAAAATGAAATGCCAGACATTATCGTGAGTGATATCATGATGCCTTATTGTTCTGGTATAGAGCTTATTGATTATGTACGTAATGACCTAAAATCGAATACACCTATAATAATTATTTCATCGGCAGGTAATGAGCAAAATGTTCTCACCGCCTTTGAATTAGGAGCAAATGATTTCATCACTAAACCAGTAAGTCCAACAGAATTATTAGTACGTATAGCAAGAGAAATAAATAAATAAAGATTATAATTTGTTGATTCCCCCTAATCAAATTAAAATACCGCTGATTACCGCACCAGAATTCAATTTAGAATATCTGTGGTGGCTTACTATACTGTTTTTTGTATTGGCTGTAATTTACTTTGTTGGTGTTTTCATCATTAGAAATAAAATTACATCTAACAACAGTCGTACAAAAGATAAAAAGGTCGAGTTTTCCCCAATGATCAATGAATTTCTATTCTATGAAGATTCAAATACAAAGGAGGAAAAAATGAATTATCTAAATCTTAAAGTGCAAATACGCGAATTGATCAAAAATAATTTTGATCGAGATGTACTTACGGAGGTGTTACTGGATTTACGAAAGGACCTTTCCGGAAGCTCACAAACCGTTCTTATTGATTTGTATAAGGACTTAGGATTGCATCATGACGCTTATGAAAAGCTGAGAAGTAGTAAATGGCAAGTTGTTTCTAGCGGAATTCTAGAATTGACTACCATGGAGGTAGAAGATGCTTACGGATTAATCATAAAATTTATAAACCATAGACAAAGTACCATTCGTAAACAGGCAGAAATTGCTGTGGTTAATCTTAAGGAAGAGGGTATTAAGTATTTTCTTGATAATACAAAATACAAAATAGCGGAATGGCAACAATTAAAACTACTGGATGTACTTAGACATAAGCCAAACTATACGCCACCACAATTTGGTCTTTGGTTGACATCTACCAATACACACGTAGTGTTATTCGCTTTGCGATTAATTAAATATTATAGCCAGAACGATGCTGAACAGTCAATTATCACATTATTAAAACATAAAAACCGAGATATACAGGCAGAGGCTATTGAATGTATTAAGGATTTTCATTTTGTGAATGCTTTACTCACTTTAAAGCTTGTATATACTAAGGCAAGCCATGATATTAAAATAGCTGTTTTAGATGCTATTGGTGAGTTGGGAACAACTGCAGATGTTTCTTTTTTAGAAAATTTACAATTGACAGAACGTAATTTCAATATTAAGAGTAAGGTTGTAGGTACTCTAAATAAAATTGATCCAGAAAGAATATTACCTACCAAAAATATAGCAACCTCAGATTTTTATGATGTTGAATTAGATGATTTAACCCAAGATAACGAAAATGAAGTAGTTGATGTTCTTGAGGAAATTCCTTTACACGACATTATTAATGAAATCTCTACAGAGATAGAAGTTGATGCTGAAGTTAAAGAAGATACAATCGAAATAAAATCTGTTGATCAGGATAAAGCTTTAGACCTTCAAGTAGAAGAGTCGATTAATGAAGGTTTGATTGAAGAAGCTATTTCAGAAGAAAAGGATTTAGAAGATATAGAATTGGAGCTTGAATTGTTTCCTAAAGAAATTAAAGAAGTAAAATCTATTGATGATATCGATTTAAGCTTTTTGCCACATATTAATAGCGAAAAGATAGCAAAAGAGATTATAGAAGAGCCTTTGGAAGAAATTGAACCTGTATCCAAAAAAGAACATGAAGAACAAGCTGAAGAAGAGCTATCTTTTAATTTTCTTCCTTTAGTGGTGGACGAAACCATAATTACAGAAGAAACTACGACTATTGAACAAGAAGCATTTGAGCCCATATTTGCTTTAGATGATGCATCTTTTGAAGAAAAAGAGAATGAAATAAATTCTATTAAGACTGAAAATAATTCAGAAGTGACAATCAATGAAATAGATTGGTCCTCAATGAATTATGATGATCAGGATAAAAAGAAAGTTGTGGTTAAAGACGCCGATGCCGAAGAAACCATAATCTCATTTGAAAATAATGATATTTCTTTTTCTCCAAATTTTATGCGTCAAGAAGAGCTTGATGCCATGGTATTATTGGAAAATATATCTGAACTTGGAGATTGCCGTGAACTAATTTTACTATACCAAATTGTTGAAGAGAATAGTTCTGATGTTGTTATAGATAGGGCTAATGAACTAATTCAAAAATTCAGTTATCAATCTCCGCGTCCAAATGAATTGTTTTCAGAAGAAAACGACCTTACCGAAAGTGTTTTTAAAGATGTTTATAATCTAGCAGATTACGAAACAAAATTGATGTTGTTAAATGAGATGTTGGTGGTAGGTGACCAAAAAGAAATTCATTTACTTGAAAGTATTCTGGAATCTAACTCAAAATCACTTGTTGCAAAAGCTACAGAAGTTCTAGAGCATATAAAATCTCAGTCGCCCGTTAATAATGAGACGCCGGTTACTGAATTAGATAAAGATTCTATTTTTAATCTTGACTTTGAACTAGAATTAAATGAACCTTCTGATCAGAAGAAAATAGTGTCTAACGATAATGGTTCTACATTGTTTGATCAGTTATGTTCCATGTCCAACTCTTTATACAATAAGATAAATGGATAGTGAGCTATTTGGTGTGGTACTGGAATACATCAACTTTGTATTCTTTGTGTTTACCATAATTCTGTTTATTCTTTTTTCTCTTATGGCTTATTTCTCAACAAGAAATTCGCTTCACTATAGAAATAAAAACAGTTTTACGGACATTTCCAAAATAATGGCATCTCCGCTAGCTCCAACAATTACTATTATTGCGCCTGCCTATAATGAAGGGTTGACTATTGTAGAAAACATTCGTTCTTTATTGTCGCTTCAATATGTCAATTATGACGTAATGGTGGTTAATGATGGTAGTAAAGATGATACGTTACAGAAACTGATTGATTCTTATGACCTTGAAAAGATAGATGTGGCAATGGATCCAGACTGGAAGTCTAAACCAGTACGTGGTATCTATAAATCAAAAAACAGGGCTTTTGAAAAGTTGACCGTGGTGGATAAAATGAACGGTGGCAAGTCTGATGCTTTAAATGCAGGTGTTTCATTATCTACCAGTAAATATGTTGGTTGTATAGATGTTGATTGTCTTTTACAGCCAGATGCTTTGTTACATGTGGTTAAATCATTTTTTCAACGTTCCAAAAAAAGGGTTATTGCCGTTGGTGGTGTTATACGTGTAGCCAATTCTTGTGTTATACAAGGTGGTCAGCTAGAAGAAATAAGGTTGCCTACTAATTGGCTGGCAAGATTTCAATTGTTAGAGTATACCCGTTCTTTTATTTTAGGAAGAATGGCTTGGGGTAGAATAGATAGCCTACTTATAATATCTGGAGCATTTGGTTTTTTTGAACGTGAAATTGCATTGGCGGTTGGTGGTTATGATACTAATACCGTTGGTGAGGATATGGAAATCGTTTTTAAAATGCGTAGATACATGCATGATAGAAAAGAACCATATACCATAGAATATATACCAGATCCGTTATGTTGGACAGAAGTTCCTGAGGATCTTAAAATATTAGTGAACCAAAGAGATCGTTGGGCTCGTGGTAATCTAGAGACATTGTTCAAGCATAAAGATATGTTGTTCAATTCCAAATATGGTAGATTGGGCTTATTGAGCTATCCGTATTGGTTTTTCTATGAATGGCTTTCTCCCTTATTGGAGTTTTTTGGTTTTTTTACCATCATTCTTTTTGCTTATTTGGGTATTCTGAATTGGGAATTCTTTTTCATGATAACCTTGGCCATTTTTCTATTCTCGATCATGATTTCTTTCTATGCCATTCTATGGGATGTGTATTCATATAATCAATACAGAAAAACTAAAGACATTTTAATATTAATGGGCTTGGCTGTTTTGGAGCCATTCATTTTTCATCCTATTGTAGTATATGCTGCGGTTAGGGGTAATTATAAAAAATTATTTAAAATAAAATCTGGTTGGGGATCCCAAGTTAGAAAAGGATTTGCAAAAGCATCTTAGAAGTAATGAACACAAGTAGTATAGATAGATATTCTTTAAAGCAGTATACGCGGCTTATGATATCCTTTTTTGGATGTTTGTTCGTGTTAACGCTTTTTCAATATGGTATGCTGTACTATAAAGGGGTTATCGATACTATTTTTTCCGTTAGTTTATTAAAAGCGATTGTACACCAAATAGGCTTTACCGCATTAATGGGTATCGTCATGGTGTTTCCTTTTAATTTTTGGGAAAATCTACGTTCTAAATATGGCTTCAATCTTGTCTTCGGATTGCTAAGTTTGGTCTTAATCTTTGAGGCAATTCTTACCGCATATTACTGTACAACTTTGGTGCCTTTAGGATCGGATATATTAGGGTATAGCTATGACGACATGAAAATTACATTAGCTAACTCTGGCGGTTTCATGATTTCTGTTTATCTATTTATTGCTTCAATTGTATTAATAAGTCTCTTTTTGGGACTATATAGAATCACTTCTAAATTCTATCATAGAATTAGTAAGATGTATCCTTTTACCATCGTATTGTTCAGCTTGTTTATGGCTTCTTTATTTACCGATGGTAAACCTATAAATCAGAACAAAGTACAGTACTTGGCCGTTAACGTTTACAATACAAGTACTGAAGATAATTCATATACGTCAACCGAAGAATATCCTTTGGTGCAAGGTCCTAATATTGAGAATGTATTGGGAGATTATTTTGAGTTAAAAGAAGAAAAACCAAATATCGTCTTTGTAATGGTTGAAGGTTTAGGTAGGGATTTTGTGGGTGAAGGAGCCGAGTTTGCAGGGTTTACTCCGTATTTAGATTCCCTAACGACCAAATCATTATACTGGGAAAATTTCTTGAGCAATACTGGTAGAACATTTGGTGTCTTACCCTCATTGTTAGGTTCATTGCCTTTTGGTAAAAGCGGATTCATGGAGTTGGAGGAGTACCCTAATAAATTGACAATGTTCAGTGTACTTAAAAACAATGGGTATCATACTTCTTTCTACCAGGGAACCAACAGTTCTTTCGATAAGGTAGATAGATTTTTAAGAAGTGAGAATTTAGATTTTGTATTGGATAAATCAGGATTCGGAAATAAATATCAAAAACAGGAAGAAGATGCCGCGGGTTCTTCTTGGGGATATCCTGATAAGGAATTATTCAAGAAAAGCCTAAGTCTAGAAAGAAGCGAAGACCAACCTAGATTAGAAGTGTACATGACTATTAGTACGCACGAACCCTTTATCCCGCCTAATCAAGATTTTTTTGAAAAACAAGTTAAAGATATTTTGGCTAATGGTGATTTTGATTCTAGGGTAGAAAAAATAGTTAAAAAGAACGACAATGTTTTTGCTACATTATTGTATACAGATGATGCTATAAAATGGTTCATGGAGTCTTATAAATCTCAGCCTAATTATGAGAATACCATTTTCATATTTACGGGTGACCATAGACTTATTCCTATACCACAGCGTAATAATATTAGTCGTTTTCATGTACCGTTGATTATGTACAGCCCAATGTTGAAAAGAACCCGTAAGATGAGTTCTATTTCTTCTCATTTTGATGTAACCCCATCTATATTAGCGTTACTCTCAAATTCATACGAATTAAAAATGCCTAAAAAAGTAGCCTGGATGGGTGGTGCCCTTGATATGGAAACTGCATTCAGGTCTACCAAGAACATTCCTTTAATGCGTAATAAGAATGAGCTAAAGGAGTATATCAGTAAAGAAATATTATATACCGATGGTGATATCATGGAGCTTGATGAAGATATGGATATCAGCTCTACATTTGGTGGCGGGTCGGTAGAAAAAACTTTAGAACGCTTTAAATCGGTGAATCACTACGTTACTTCAGAGAACAAGATAATTCCCGATAGTTTAACCATTTTCTCAGTACAAAAAGAAAAATTTACTCCGGCGGAAATCACTTGGATCAATAGTATTTATGATGGAAGTAATTTTGACCGTTCATTCTTTAAGGCCAGAGATTTGGCTTTTGACAAAAAATGGGATGATGCCCTTTTGTTATGTCGTTATATACTTTCAGAATCACCTAGTCATATAGATACTAAAATTCTAACGGGCAGATTGCATATTTGGAAAGGAAACTATGAGGAGTCGGTTAAAATTTTAAAAGAGTGCATTGCTATGAATCCTAATTATATAGATTCTTATGCCGCGCTTTTTGATGTGTATTTCTGGTATGATAAACATACCGAAGGTCTAGCTTTGGTCAATATGGTGCAGGAAAATAGTGCTAGTGCCAATGAAATTTCTAGTAAGATTTCCAGGGCTAAAAATTCTGCACGAAAAGCAGGAATCGATATTCACAAAAACACAAATAAAGAAGCTAAAAATACGTTAGCATCCATAGAGTAATGAAGAAGGGTAAGTTACATATCATGCTATTGGTTTTTCTAGCCTTTGCTTTAAAGGTTAAAGGGCAAAATATGGACAATACCGTACCTTCTTTTGAAACTGCTTATGCTTTGGCATATGAGGGTAATACCAATACTGCTCATAATATGCTGTATAATTTGGTAAATGAGCCAGAAACTGAAATCAAGACTTCAGTATTATGGGCTAGCACCTTGAGTTGGAGAGGTGATTATGATTTAGCGAGATCCGAATTCAATACCATTTTATCAAAAAATAAAACAAATAGAGAAGCCTGGATTTCTGCAGTCAAAAATGAATTATATGCAAAGAATTACGCCACTGCATTAGGTCTTGCCAACAAAGCATTGGTGCATATAGAAAACGACCCGGAATTAAAAAGATTACAGACCGTAGCTACGGATGGAATAAAGGGTACGGAATATAATCAAGATGGCTGGTTTAATATTGAAAGTACGGTCAACACTAAATTTACCGATTCTAAAAATTCATCTGCTGTCCCTAACGAAACCAATGCAGCGGAAATTGAGAATGTGCATGTAACCCCAGTAACTGAAGAGAAATTAAAGAATACGGTTATGGTCAATAGTTCCGTTACGTTCTATGATCAACGTTTTGATCCTATAACCACATCTAGTATTTCATATAAAAGACAAACTCCATATGGTGCTATTATACCAAGAATTAACAACAGTAATAGAGTTGGTAAGAATGGGATTCAACTTGATCTAGATTTGTATCCTAAAATTGCAAAAGGATTCTATGCCTATATTAATTATGGGTATTCTGAGTCTGACCTATATCCAAATCATAAAGTGGGTGGAGATGTGTATTATAATCATAAAAGCGGAATTGAATTTTCTGCTGGTGGTAGATTTATAAACTTTGCGACTAAAGATGTCAAATCTATTACCAACTCTTTGGGGTATTACACAGGTAACTACTATTTTTCTTTACGCTCCTATATAACACCTGAGTCTGATAATCTAACTAATGTGTCAGGAAACTTGTTAGTGCGTAAATATTTGAAGGATGCCAAGAACTATATGGGGGTAAATGTTGGGGTAGGATTTTCACCTGAGTTGAGACAGTTTACATCAGGAGATCAATTATTGGCAGAAACATTATTGTATATAGAATCGCAACGATTAAGTTTTGAATACCAATTCACAAGTAAGAATAATTTAAGTGCCTACAGAACTAATGTGGGCGTATTACGACAAGAGCAATCTTTTGATCCTGGCAGTTATTTCTATTCCATATCTGCCGGTTTAACCTATGAGTTTAATTTTTAGACTGCATAGCAGGTATCCATTTATCGGCATACATCCCGTAGATTAAACCTAGTTCATTATCGTAGACATATTGTTCGTCTTTACCAGCATCGAAGTTTACGTTAAAGACATATACTTTAATTCCTGCGTCTCTTAACTGTAGCATCAATTTCTTTTGACTAGATAGTATCCTTCTAGATACCGCAACATGCTTCACGTTGTTAACTTTAAGAAAGTTTACTTTATCTCCTTTTATTGCTAATAGCGGTTCTTGTGAAATCATGGTATGTATGCCATACTCAGATGCTTTCTCTACTGCCATAACACTAAATAGTTCCATAATTAGACGGTCTTTATCTACAAAGGCGTCAGAAAAGGCTATAGGGTCATTTACCTTATCTGTAATCAATGTAGCATCTGGGTGGTTTTTGAACCATGTATTGATACCTTCCATATCTAAAGTAGTGTAATCGCCATATATTTTTTGCTTCATGAATTGGGCGTGCGTAGGAGGTAAGCTTCCAGCATAATCTGTAAATCGTGCCCACATGTTCCAATCATGTGCCGCTACTAATTTACCATCTGACGTTTCTATGATGTCCAATTCAAAATTGCGGAATCCCTTTTTATAATTTTCATCTAATGCATGTTTAGAGTTGGTAGATTTTACACCATTGATCTCTCCGCCTGCATGGGCAATGTATCTATCTATACTAGATTCAAATTCATAAACTTCTCTTGGAAAATAAATTTCCTTGTCATTAGTAGTGTTATTAATGTCTATAGTTTCTGTGATTGAATTATCATTTACCTGTTCAGTAATCTCACCATTAATATTGTGCATGGTGTAAGCTTGTCTTCCCTTTAGATTACTTAATTGAACAAAACCCAATTGGTTCAATTGATTTTCAAATCCTGTTAATTGTGCTGCTGCACTATCATGTGCTATTATGGCAAATACAGCATTAGCGTCTATCATTTTAGATAGTACTGCTACAAATGCCTGTACATCTTCTTTACTGCCATACGTATCAAAAGTCTTGAACTCAAACATATGATCTGCTTGTAAATGAACAATGGTTAACCCGCGTTCTATGGCTTCGGTTTGTGAGGCGTAGGTAAAAGTGCTGCGTTTATGTGTATTAAAACTATGACTGTTTAATACTAATGCTAGCGACTCTGAATTTTGAGTAGAAGAAGTTATAGAAACTATACTAGCTGCTTTTACCGGTCTTCCTACAAAAAGGATAACTAATAGTAAAACCATTTTATAGCTTAAAAGAATAGGGGAGAATCTCTTCATCAAATTATATTTTTCAACTTTATCAAAGTTATACTAATAAGGTTATTATGAAAACGGATATATAGATAGTGTATTGTAAAGAGGTAATTCAATATGCATGGTGGCACGATACATTATATGTTTAAGAAAAATTAAAACATTTATAACCTTAATTTAAAAACTATTTGAACTTTTTATATATGATTTTATCATGTAACTGTCTGTAAATAAGTCTATTTAAAAGTTTATATCGTTAAAATACCAATAAATAGGATGAAATACACTCCTCTAAACCCCTATAAAACCTAGTGTTTCCAGTTTTTTAACCCTAAACAACACATTTGTGTATGTTTTACAACAGTTTTAAATTGGTTCACCACAATTTGTTGTCACAATCTCAACATCGGTATATATTTACTTCAAGATATAATTACCCAAATCAAGATTAACTTTTAAACCTACTAGAATATGCTTTACGACACCTACGGAGAAGAATACTTAGTTTTTCTTCAAGATTTAAACGAAATTCTTAGTATCAACGAATTAGCTGAGTTGGACTATATGTAAGTCAACCAAAACCTTAACCAAAAAAAATATTCCCATGGCACACCAAAATCAAGATTTTTCATCGTATCAAAATTTTATCCAGGATCTTAATAGTATCCTAGTAAACTTTAATATCAACAAATTATCCTATTCTTAGTGTTCCCAAACATTAGATAAAAAGAAAGCGCCCGTTAAAAACGGGCGCTTTCTTTTTTTAAAACAGTATAAATGTTTAGCCTAGATACGTTTTAAGCAACTTGCTTCTAGAAGCATGACGTAATTTACGTATTGCTTTTTCACGAATTTGTCTAACACGCTCTCTTGTTAAATCGAACGT
>ENA-ORXC01001473-ORXC01001473.1-marine-metagenome-genome-assembly--contig:-NODE-1473-length-13819-cov-24.113302_pt1 | contig 13819 bp, 8 predicted proteins | sample MGYA00237865_ERZ511478 | MGnify/ENA metagenome assembly ERZ511478 | reverse complement strand
GGGGGCGGTCGCCACCAGTGGGGTAGACAGCCAGCCAGTGTGGGTGGCGATGTGCGGCAGTGACTCGGCCGGAAGCGGAAAAGGACGCGGGCAGTGGCGAGTGGCGGGGCGCTGGTGCCAAGCTGCGAGCCGCTGGGGCGGACCCCAGCGGTGATGGTATTGGGCTTGGCACATTGCCTCCCTTGTATGCCCCTGAACTGTTCTCTTTCCTTTCGTGGAAGACCGGAATCCAATGTCTGAGCTTTTCGCGCGCATTTTGTTTTAAATCGAGGATGACTTTGGACCCGAGGTCGAGTTTCCACACTGGCATGTGTTTTGGAATCTTAGGACGGTCTTTTGATATCTAGGATTAGGCGGCGATCCAGAATCATCTTCTCAGCGCGCCACAACGCCCTTGTTACACATTCTTCAATGACAACGATGCGGGCGGCGTAGCTGCTTTCTTGCCGCCGCCATTCCGGTAGTGCGCGTCGAACGGGTGAAGTGGTACGACACATGCGCTAAGAATGAGTCTGGGATGGCGGGTGAAGAGATAAATTGCCTTAGAAGAGATGATGGAGACGTCGGAGAGAGCGTATGACGCGGGCTGCAGACTCCGGCCGCAGGCTAGCTGCCCTGCTTTGGACCGGGTGACAGCAAGCGGCGCACGCAGAAAGCACAAGTGCGGCCCCTCGGTTCTGAGAATGTCAGATGATGATGCCGGATCGGAAAACTCCGGCTGACATGACCCCCGGAACAGGCACATACGCTCAGGTCGGCGATCGACCTTAGTCCTGTGCCTGTCTTCTGAAGCTATGGCCGGTCACTGTACACGTACCATTTGTTCAGCCAGTATGGAGCACTAGTCAACACGAAGCGGGTGCTGCTGAAATGTATTGTTTTGAGGATCAGTGTATACCGACGAGGCCTGTTGACTGAACTGGCCGGCGACATGCTGGATGGGTTGGCAGCCGCAGCACTGATGGACGTCGGCGACGGACCCCCGCGCGGGGCGTGGTCCCACGCGAGTCTCAAATCAAGCACCATTAGAGACTCTCGGCAGGGGCACAGTGACTGCCTCAGTGCTCACGTGAACGCCCCGCTCAGCGAGGATCACTTACAGGCACACAACGTGGGTCTTCGTGGATCCATGATCGTGGCCGCTCGTGGAGCGACAGCCCCACGAATCCCCCGGCCCGTGCATCTGCTGCGCCCGCTGGTGGTCCCATGTCTTTTCGTACATGGGGGGCCGCTGCCGTCATGAATTCTTGCCGTTGCGTGGGCAGATTCTGGTGCTACTCCCGCCATTAGCGACGGCAAATGGCCACTCGCGCAGGCATCCAAGCCCCCTGTGTTCAGCATCAGCCGATCAAGGAACTGAGCGCGCCACTGATCGATTTGGTCAGTCAGGAAAAGCTATTTTCTACTTTTTACAAATGGCAATCCACGATTCGTGAAGCCGTGCTCCAAAAATCTTGCACTCCACTGAGAAAAGAAATCGGCTCCAAACCGCCGCGTCGATCCCGCAGACTCTGATTGGAAGCGCTTCCACCACACTTGGAGTGCGGGAGTTCTGAGAAAGAAGCAACTGTTTGATAGGCACGTTTTGCACATATCTATCACCCGAAAAGTCGGGGCCCGCTGACGTGGTCCCGCGTGAATGGCTCCCGTCTCTTTCGACACTCTCGACCGCACGCCCACCCCCCGCTCCACCGTCTGGTGGGCGCCTTCGTTACGCTGTGAGGTGCCCGATCGCACCTCCCAGCTGCGCTGAGCCTTCGCTACTCGTGATTTCCGTGCCGCTCATGCATGCATACGTATCGACCACTGCTCGCGCTTTTCACGTCAGAGGCAATACGTGCACGAGGCGGTAAGAACAAGAAAGGTCCGAAGACCGCATGTCGGCCAAACAAAAAAGCAAGACACCACATGAGCACCCCTCTCAATCAAACCTTGCGCTGGAGGCCAATCGGGTTGGCCAAATCACCGTCAGACTGACCATCCTTGCAGGTACAGTTCACAACCTCGCAGTGCCTGACCAGAGACTTGTGAAAGAAAGACTCAACGGGCTTGTGCTGTACCTCCTCGGAGACCACACGTCCGTTGACGCGCTGGCCCGCCGCCGCATCTAGCACAGCGCGGCGCCTCTGGGAGAGCCGAATGTTGTTGTGGGCTGCAATGTAACGCGACCGCACAATAAACCGCCGCTGCGTCATGTAGTTCAAGCTGCTCTTGGACTTTTTCTTGATGCTGTGTTGGCGCTCCGCGCCTGATGTGTCATGCCCGCGCGTTAGAATGGGATACTGGTCGGCATTGAAGATGGGCGAGCAATGGTGATTGCATCGATGGAATCTATCGATGAACCAAGCCGTCAGCGCTTCATGCAGCAGCCACGGGATGCGTCGCACCGCGTTACGCTGCGCCTGGCACGCCGTATCGAAGTAGACCACTCGCGGGAACTTGTGGAAGCGCTGCGCGAGGGCGGCCACCACGTGGGCCGGGCTCTCCGTTTCGCGGAGGAGCTCGAAGCCGAGGATGTAGCCACAGCCGCACATAAACGTCATGACTCCCGGGGCGCGCAAAACGCTGACAGGGTAGTCGTGGCGACAGTCGTCGCTCTCCCACGCCTTGCGCTTCTTGACCTTGGGCGCCTTGTTGCCGCGGGTTGCCCGCTTCTTTGCGGCCCGCTTCCGCTCCTTGACGGCCGTCTTGTCATCCAGGTATGCCCTCAGCACCTCTCGACCCGGCCACACTTGGCCTGTCCGCACCTCGTTGGCTTGCTCCTTCACGCGCTCCTTCGAGTTGACGCCGCTCTTGAGGTGGCTCACGGCATCGTCGACGCCGATGGACCTCAGCCACGCCTTGTACTGCCCTGCACTCGTGACTTTCCACTGATCGCGGTAAAGCTTGGCGTCCGCCGGTGCCTTGTCGGACCAAATGCTGAGGGCCTCAGCGTCCGTGCCCAGCCCAAAGAAGAGAAGCTCCCCCACTGCACGGCTCAACAGCCGAGACTGGTCCATCATGGTCTTGACAAGCAGAAGGAACTGCCAGATGAACACGACCCGCTTGACAGACTTTGTCAACGGCAGCCACTCGCGGCTCGGCACACCCGCAATGAGCGCACGCGCGAGCACCTCGACGCCAATCAGGTCGCAGCCACTGAACAAGTTGAACACCGGCTCCGCCGTCATGGCCGCCAAAAAGACGCGCACCTTGCGCCAGCGGTCGATGTCGACATTGGGGTTGTTCGTAGGGGGGAAAACGTCCGACAGCAGCGAGCAAACGGCAGCGGCGGACGCACCCAGCTCCGACTCGCTGCTCGATGAAGACATGCTGCGGCTACAAGGCGTGGGCACGTTAAGCTCGGCCGCCCAGCACCAGTGCCAGCGACAAGATGATGACGGGTCGACAGATGCGGGGAGGGCAGATCTCCACAAAGACGCCCGTCGTGTGCCGGTTGTGATGGTTCACAGCGTTGGTGTCGGTGCGCTCGGCGATGCCCTAGCAGAGAAAGTGATGTGCTCGACAACAGCGCCCACACAAAAACAACCACGCACATGCACCTTGCGTGCGCGCAACTAAATGCTCCAGATATCTCCCCACCAGCCGGCACAGAGCACAGGGTGAGTGTTGGTAGCAGGCGAAGCGAGAGGCACAACCCGCTGCGACGACGTGGACTTGCACGGCAGGGGCGCGCAGGAGACCTACCCTGGCCGCGATGGGGCGACAGGGCCGCACGTGACGCAAGCCCCAACTCCACAACGCTAGCACCAAAGAGGAGAAACAATGAGAGCCCACCCGTGCTCGTTTGAGGGGTCCTAAATCGCGACTTCGTGTCACAGTCGCATTCGTCGTAGCCACAAGAAAAAAAATGATATTGCAATTGGCACTCGATTAAATGTTCACACGAATATCTTCTCGGCTCTTTCACAAAATTTGGGTGGTTCGCAACCTGCATGAAATCAATGTCTTGACTGTGACTGGCGTTTTTGATCAGCTGGGAACCCGCCAGCTGCGCTTTTCCGGCGACGCGTCCAATGAAGCTTGGGGGTCTGCCACTGCCGCTTTCCTGGCGACGCGTCCAAGCGAGCTCTCGATGTTCGGGTGACGCATCCACGATGTGAGGCTCTGCCGCTGTCCCTGTTGTTGCAAACAATCTAGGGCAGCTTTAGTCTCTGCCGCTGGCAGGACACATGGGGTACACATTGCACATTCGACTTTGTGCGCCCAGAAGAGCTAAGAATCTGCACTCGGTATTTTGTGGGGACGCCACAGCCACAGTACGAAGAAGCACCCGGTGAGAAAAAGTTCGGACAGAGCAGCAGGGTGGTCATCAGCTGATTGCAACACTAAGGCATAATGAGAGCATTACATAGGGAGGAAGTCCAGCGCACGCGTTCACTGGAACATAACAGGCATAGTCGCAGCACACATCGTGTATAACAGACAAAAAGGAAAGTCAAAGGCAAGCCGCAAGACCTGAATAAACGCTCACGGGGCAACACAAACAAGTGATTTACTTCAAAGCTGCATTGCCAGCAGCGAAGCGCATATACGCCGACGATAGTAGTGCATGCTTGCCGTTCTGGCTGACAAGGGCAACCCCCGTGCAAGGTAGTCCATCGCCGTGACTAAGAAAACGCCGCAATCATCCGAGTTCTCTTGTTGCCGGCTGAGCACCTGGTCGTAGCCCCACTCCACAGGGCTGTTGCCGACGTCACGAGCGTGGTCGTCGGCCCATCTCTTCAATGACGGCACGAGCGCGTCGTTGTTGATGTTGAGCGAGTCGTACGTGTTGATCATTCCGGTCCGCGGGTACATGACAGCGAGCACCCAGTGCGTGCTTGAAACATTGATGGGAACGAAAATCATGTCAAATGACAAGAGGTTGAGCCGGCCGCACCACCGGGCCACGAGGTTGTAGTCGTAACGGCCGCGGACGTGCATCCTCGAGTAGAAGAAAGTGTTGAAGAACCATAGCCGCGGCGCGTCGAGTTCTATCCGCCGCGTCTCCGCCTGCCGCCGCCGTAACAGGTTGATGTAGCCGTTGATGACCTCATCCACAAACCACCGGTTCGGCAACGTCCTCTGCAGGTTGCTGACGTCCAGCGGTACGTTGTCTATTGTCACCATAAGTTCAGAGTCCTCCTCGTTTGTCGCGTCAGCGATGGCTTGTGTCCGCTCCAGCGCGGCCGTCGTCAACGGCGAGGCGGGGTCGTTGCGGTCGAGAGCAACCAAACCCTCGCCGAGGACTTCCCGTCCCGCAACGGCCGCAGTTGACGACAGCGGCGTGAGCCACGGAGAGGCCGTGCGAGGTACTTGGTCGGCTGCCAGCTGGTCCCTGTTAGGGTCCGCCGCCGGGATGGGAATCGCGGGCTCGGAGGAGACATGAGAGGGTTGGGGAACGACAGGCACCGCCACCGCAGGTTGCTCGTCCTGTTGTGCAGCTTGCCGCCGTTGGCTGGCGGTCGCACCTTGGTCTCTGGTCTCAGATTCACCGACAGGTCTCCTTAGTCGTAGAACAACCCGCCGCAATGCCGCAGACAGCTCCTCCTGCGACGACTGCGGCGCATTCGCCAGCGCACCAGAAGAGCGAGGGGGCGCTTGCCGCCCCGCATTTAACCACCCGTCGACTTGAGACAGGATGTTGCCGTCTGAGTCCTCGCCACTGCCGTCTGTGCTACCCGCGACAGATCCGGCGCCGCGCCCCTCCCCATCCACCGGCCCATCTTCAACCTCCTCACCGTCTAAGTCATCCGCGACGAGATCCACCAAGTCACCGTCCTCCTCATGCAAGAGCTCGCCAGGTTCGCCGACGCCAACATCCGCCACCGCATCGCCCGCGCCAGCTGGTTGAGCCACGTCGACTTTAAAAAACGTGTTGACGACGACGCTTGCAGCCCACAAGGCTGCTGCCTCCCTCTCCCTGGCCGTTCGTGGAGGACCCAGGCGTGGGAGCGATGGGGGTGCTGGCGGCTGCCAGTCGGCGACGGCTGCAAAGGCAGGCCACACCTCCGCCTCGGCCTTCGTCAATGCCGAGGTGTCCGTCGGCTTGGCCCGCACGCGATTGCGGACAACGCGGCGGGGAGCAGCGTGACGCACAGCACAGGCAAACGTCATGGCAAAGTCGACGCGGGGGGCATTCATGCCCGGTCGCAGCATGGCGACAACGTGCTCTTGTAGCACGGACAAGATCTGCCCGTCACAGACGACGCAGTGGAAGGAGCCACCTACGTCCTCGTCCTCGCCACACCGATGGCAAACAAACGCCGCCTTGGGAACCACAAGGCTGTCACAGAACTCCCCGCAAGCGTCCGACAGCTGCTGGCGGGCTTGGCCTGGTTCCCCTTCCGCAAAGGCCGCTGTGTTGCGTAAGAAGCTGGCCAAGAACTCCGACGCTGCGGCCAAGGTGCTCCGTGCGATCACGCACAACTCGATGAGGCTGTCTAGGAAGACCCGAGTGTACACCGTCTCAGGGCGGAAGGCAAATAACCCGTCGACCGAGCCGTCGTACGCCACGTGGTGGCCGCGTGCGCACGTCCACGACTTGGTCACGATGGCCAGCCGGCCGCGAATGGTAAAGAGCGTCGCGAGAGTCGGCTTGCAGACCGTGCTCTCCGTCCATCGGTCATCACACGAAAAGCACTCGTCCTCAACGTGGAGAAAGTCAGTAAAGTTGACCTGTCCGGGCGCCTCCCGCTCCTCATCAACGAACGCGGCGTAGCGGTCGCACATTTCCACCTCCCTGACACAGGGGAACATGTTGCGAGCGCGACGCGGCCGCAGATTCGCCTCCAACGCCGCTGCCGCAGCAGCAGCAGCGGCAGATTCTGGGGGAGATGGCTCACTTGCCGCCTCCTCCTCCTCCCCGTCATCCAAGATCCCGCCCGCCCCGAGGTGCATCGCATCCAGGGTGTCCGCCACCGCTTGCGAAGAAGACGTTCGGTCCGCCCGCGTCTTGTAGTTGACGGCCTTTGCGTGAATGCATGCCCATGGCTGCGTCTTGCACGAAAGTAAGCAGCACGTCGTGAGGCGGTTCCGGTTGCCCTGCTGCCACACAACGGCCGGCGACCAGATACCCAAGTGGAACACGGCGTAGACGGGGATGTTGTTGCGTTTGCCAGAGCGCATTGCAAACAGCACGACGGTGTCGTCCTCGTCCACGGGAGCCCCCTCAGAGGAGCCAAGCAACAGGGGGCACGACCGCTTCAGCTCGTCGAGCGAGCCGGCGCGCACGTCAGCGCAGAGGCAGTCGTACGCATCGAGGAGGGCGACGGCATGGCGGCAGGATGAACTTTCCTGTAGCGCAACTTGCAAGTCCACCGGCTCAATGTCGTCTGCAGTGGCCGTGCGGCCCGTGGCCATCACTCCTCCGCACGAGCAGTAGGCCCGAACGGCGCCGTCCACAAACGTCGTCCACACCGCCACAGGGTCCATGAGCTCTGTTAACACCATTACTTGAGCACCATTGATGAAGCGACCTTGCATCCGCACAGCGCCCGCTCCGCCGGCTTGGCGAGCAGCAAGCCCGAGGAGAACTCGAAGCTCCGCTACAAAGAAGGTCTTGAGCTCCTCCCGGGTGAACATCTCGGACGAGACGCGCTCACGACGTGCCCTGTGCTCCCGTCGGGTAGTGTCGCCACTACCGCCGTCGTCACGTTCGCCACCGTAGCCTGCACGGCCTCCGTTCACGGCGCGAGTTCCGCTGCTGTCGCCGTTGGCACCAGCGCCACTGACACCAACATCAGTGGAACCAACATCAATGGCACCACGGCCACTGACGCCATCCGCATGGGCACCATCGACGCCGGCCGCATTGGCACCATGGACACCGTCCGCATGGGCGCCATCTGCGCCGTCAGCATGGGCGTCGTCGACGCCGTCGGCATTGGCGCCATCTCCACCAGCCCCACCACGGCCACCACCGGCAGCTCCGGCCCGTTCCTCATGCCCCAGGGTTGCAGAGATGACACGGTCGGCACGGGCACCATCTCCATCAGCCCCACCACCGTCAGCACTGGCAGCGCCGGCCCGCCGCTCATGCCCCCCGCTAGCCAAAATGTCACGGTCGTTGCGGACGTCGCTGCCTGCGGCAGCGCGGCGAGCGCCCTCACCGTCAGCACCCCCACGTCCCCCCCTCTGCCCCCCGTTGTCCAAGAGCTCGTCATCAGAAGCCTCCTCCAGCATGCCCAGTTCCCCAGGTGCAAACCACGGATCAGCACCGCCATCATCACCTCCCCGGAGGTATATTGAGTCCCGCGCGCGATCAACAATGGGTGCGAGGTCAGGCAGGAATCCGCACCTCAGTGGGCGAGAAGGGGCTCTAGGGGGGGACCTCCTGCTACCCGCCATGGGTCTGAGCACAGGCGTAGCAGGAGTTCGGTGGCCGGCGGACACAACAGCCCCGAGCACGTCACGGAGCACCACTGTTGCAAGAGGCCTCGTGGAGGCCAACGACGGGGAGCCCTGCCACAGCACCAGTCGTCGTCACAGAGACGAAGATGCCCACGGCGCAGCAACGCAGGTGATGAGGCGCTCGGGACGTGGGTCACAAACGCAGTGACGACGCAGGCAACTACTGCCCACCTCAGCCCACACGGCGTCCACAGTGCCAAAACTCGCGCCCTCCCTAGCTAGAGTGTCTGTCATGGACTCCTGCTAGGAACCGCCTGCCGAATGGAGCTCATCCCACGCGCACACTACGCAGAGTCTTTCGGGACAATTGACCGTGACGACAGCTGTTGCTGTCGGGTCGAAGTGGCGATTGCGGTCGCTGCCACAGCGACGCCCACCCACACGGCGCCCGCCGCGAGGCCCAGAGCATCGTGCTGACAACAGAAGCGGCCACGGACAGCCTGGTCCGGGACGCCCTCTGCAGCGCGAAAAGAGCGCTCACCAAATAGGGCCCGCAAACGCCTCCTATCCAACCCCAGACTGACTGCTAAGGACCCCTGCTCATTGCCGCTCCCTAGGACGCCCATCCCACGAGCGCGCCACGTAGAAGCCTCTCCCAGCGGGAGACCCGGTCAGAAATTAGCGGCACGTAGGTGCCACTGGAAGGAGCGAAAAACCAGACGTCCAAGAAAAAAGGAGTGAGGCGCAATGCACAGGACACAAATGAATACAAAAACTTCTTGAGCTTTGACGTAAACATTCGATGAGGGCAGAGATTGAACAGAGGCTTCCCATTCTATTTTAGATGGCGTCACACGCTGTCAACCAATGGGAACGAGCTTATCAGAGCCTAATATATGTCGAATTCAAACTACAACGGTTGCTGCTTCACGAGAGCCAAATCATGGAATAAAATTGACCTTTCGGCGAAATCAGTTAAGTTCTCCAGGGGCATGGTTGACAGAACAGAAATGCAGAGCGCTCAATGTCCGGGTCCAAGTCTCAAACAGGCATCTGGGCTCTCAGCTGGACAGGTTTGGTCACTTGGGCGCGTCTGATTACTGAAACAGTGCCTATTAAATTTTGTTGCACAAACGACATCAACGGAGTCGTCTGTTCAGCCCTATCCAAAGCACTTCTGAAACCAAAACACAGGAAATGTCGAGAGTGGTGCCAGCCCTGCACGATTGTGGCAGGCTGGCTGCCAGAAGGCAGCTGTGACCAATTGTTCGAACGAACTTTCTCCAATTGTTTCGTCAAGAATGAAGCACTGCGACAGTTGCCGCCCTAACGACCTGGGGACAGAAGTCGTGGGCCAGTGATGGTGCTGAGTGCGGGCCATTTGTCGTGGGGGACGTCGATGCCGGTGCCGTGCGGCGGCCAAGTCACCGCGGAAGGGCGACAAGGCTCTAGATTTCATCACCAATGTAATGACACATCGGATTGCGGGGCATCGGTTGTGGACAAATGTTGAGCGCGGCTTCAACAGAACCACGGTATTCCATGCCTGAGGTCCATTCATTCACAAATTCGCAGACGGGAATGATGACCAAAATGATTTTTATGGCCCAAGGGACCTGACCAGAACCCGGTGGGCCAGCGGTGCCACCCAATCGCGACCGGCGGTGCCGTGCAGACGGCGAGCCGGCGCCGCTGCGGGCGCCACGCGACGGTGATCCGGCCACCGCGATTCGGGCGGGGGAGGTTTGACCCACCAATCAGTCGTCGGACGAAATGCGGAATCAATTCTGAGCCCCAGGAGACCTGACCAAAACCCGGTGGGCCAGCGGTGCCGCCCAATCGCAACCGGCGGTGCCGTGCAAACGGCGAGCCGGCGCCGCCGCGGGCGCCACGCGACGGCGATCCGGCCACCGTAAATCGGGCGGGGGAGGTTTGACCCACCAATCAATCGTCGGACGAAATGCGGAATCAATTCTGAGCCCCAGGAGACCTGACCAAAACCCGGTGGGCCAGCGGTGTCGCCCAATCGCGACCGTCGGTGCCGTGCAAACGGCGAGCCGGCGCCGCTGCGGGCGCCACGCGACGGTGATCCGGCCACCGCGATTCGGGCGGGGGAGGTTTGACCCACCAATCAGTCGTCGGACGAAATGCGGAATCAATTCTGAGCCCCAGGAGACCTGACCAAAACCCGGTGGGCCAGCGGTGCCGCCCAATCGCAACCGGCGGTGCCGTGCAAACGGCGAGCCGGCGCCGCCGCGGGCGCCACGCGACGGCGATCCGGCCACCGTGAATCGGGCGGGGGAGGTTTGACCCACCAATCAATCGTCGGACGACATGCGGAATCAATTCTGAGCCCCAGGAGACCTGACCAAAACCCGGTGGGCCAGCGGTGCCGCCCAATAGAAACCGGCGGTGCCGTGCAAACGGCAAACCGGCGCCGCTGCGGGCGCCACGCGACGGTCATCCGGCCACCGTGAACGGGGCCGGGGAGGTTTCGTCCACCAGTTTTTTGTCGGACATATTGCCCAGTCAGTTTCTTGCCTCGGGGGACCTGGCCAACCCGTGCCTGCGATGCCGCCCAATCGGGGCCGACGGTGCTCGACGAACGGTGAGCCGTGGCTGCTGCTGACGCGCCACGCGACCGTGATCAGGCAACCGTGATTCGGTTGCGGGGCGGCTTGATCCACCAATCAGATGCCGAGAATGGTGGCCTGTCAGTGGGGACCGGAATGCTGATGCGAGACAGCAGGCAACCTTCCAGAACCACCTCTTGACAGGGACTGGTCGTGCCCAGATGACGAGGCGTGGAGCTGTAATCAGTCAGCACGAGTGGCTAATGATACAGTACTTCAACCGACGAGCTCCACCAATCGGGCGTCTGCTCACAGCTCCAGTCTACGTATGTAGTTTTTACGCAGTCTCACAGGAGACGTTTGTATTTTGTTGACAGCACATGTATGGACGGGTCGTGGCATGCCTAAAATCGACGACATTTGTCAGCTGTGGCATGGGACATCGACTAATGCTGTCTCTGGAACGACGGCCGGTCAAATGTGCGGCCCTGAAGTGCGGAAGGCGATGGCGTGTCTCCCTCGGGGCTCTGGCTCCCTGTGGTCCCTGGCAGACGAGCCGTGGAGCCACGCAGCAGTTCTATCGGCCGAGTGAGCGGCATTCTGTGTCGATGCTGTCGTTTCACGTACAGATTGCACCAATAGCGTACCCATGTGACTTGTCTCTCAGAATGTGTGGTTCTCCCTTGTGAGATGCAGGAATATGCAGGCGATGGTCACCGCCCATTTTACTACACGGGTGGACGGTGTCATCCCCACGAAGTGTCCTCGACATGACTAGCAGGGCTCGTTCGCGGCTGTGGAGCTGCCACGTCTGTGCTGCAGCATCTCCTCGGACCGGATTCGCTCGCAGCCAAATTGCAGGCCGACCTGGCAGCGCATGTCTGCTCATCATCACAGATTTTCGCAGGTGCTCGCTTCGTCGCAGATTTCCGCCTATTCGTGACGTCAAAAGAGTGACGCTGCTGCGTCTGCATCGCATGGCAGGGACGGTCTGGACTGCCTCTTGAAGTCCTGGAATGGTGGAATCTTCCTTCAGTGATTGGATGAAAAACTGGCACGTTCGGCTGGCACGTTAGGCAAGCGTGCCAACATGCCCGTAGGGCCTGGAATGGCGTCCAATGCAGCCCGTGGAGGCCGATGACCCCAACGTGCCAAGAGATTGCGGCTTTTCCTATGCCCGACCGCGGCGCGTCGGGCAGCGCAGGCGGTCACCGGCAGTTGAATTCCAGCGGCCATCAAATTGGGAGGCTCGACGGAATGGATCCTGCATGGGAATGGCTCGTTTGCGTCAAGTTATGTTCGCAGCTCCTGGGGCGGGCCACCCTCTGATGAAACCCACCCAAATGCCCGAGTGTTGCTCTTGGCACCTGTCCGCGGTGAGGGACAGGAGGCCCGTACAGTGTCGGATACTGTGCCGGCACGAGGGCACCCATTCTTCTCTGTCTCACCCCCCCGCCCCCCGCCCCCACCCACCCACAAAGGAACTCAGCCGACAAAGTTCAACACCGCCACGTGGAGCACCAGGTGACACACGAGCCAGTCGGCGAGCGTGCGCACCGGACTCTTGCGTCCCCCAACGCCAACCACCCCCCCCGCCGCCAGCTGCATGCGGAGGCCGACGCCGAGCACAAAGCTGCCCACCGCGGAAAGGAAGGCGCCGAGGAAGGCGTTGAAGGGGAAGGTGCCGACGAGGACCGCGTACGCAAACAGGATGACGCCCGTGGCGAGGACGTAGGCGAGGTAGGCGTCGATCAGCGCCAGCGTGGGGGTCGTCGACGCCGCGTAGGCATCGTAGAGCTGCACGAGCGTCGAGCGGGGGACGGTGGTCGTCGACGGGGGCGCCATGGTGGGGGGGGCCCAGGGAGGATATGGTGGGAAAGCAGCAGTAACGCTCGACGAATGAGGTAATGACCAGTCTGTGGAGGAAAGCGCAGCGGGGAGGGGGGTGGCGATGGGGGGCGGTGGCGGCAAAAGGTCTTCGTGGCGGCGCCGTTCACGTCACCTCATCATAGCAGGGTCACCTGGATCGGTTCAAGCGACTTACAGTCCAATTCCCATTTGTGACAAGCCGGCAACATTCGTGAGCAAAAATGTGAGCTCGGCGGGTAAGCAGCGCGGTTCCAAAAAAGAACAGCCTTGTCTTGCCTCGGGAACAGCAAAAAGGGCCCCGGACACCATGATGACACAAAGAGAGAGGCGTACAGGAAGAACAGAATATGTACTGGCAGCTATGCACTTCATGCAGCTAGCTATTCATCGAAGAACGCGGTGGCAGCGGGGCCCAAGCCAGGCACAACTGGTCTCAACGACTATAATAGTCAGAACGATTAAACGATGTCTGTGAAGCGGTGGATAGGCTGAGGACTCCTCTCTAACCACGTCACGGGTCTCCTCAGTGAGGAGACCCGTGACGTGGTTAGAGACCCACACTAACGCCTGCTTTCAATCCGGCTCCCCACGTCCCGCTTGCCGCTCTGTCAGCACTTTCAGGTTGATGAAAAAACTGCTGCCACCTGTCATGGCAGAAACCACTTTCTGACAGTTCCCTGGCCGACTCGTCCCTCTGGATTGCTGAACACTGCAAAGCGTCGGCCCCCATGTGCTTCTTGGAGCCCTCCTCCCCCCTATCTGTCAGCCCATGGTACCACACCCGTGCAAAACCACGCCCGCAGACCACACGTGTTTGAGAGAGGACGCGAATCGCATCCACCCTGGCCGCAGTGTCGTTCCGCCAACCAGCAGCGAGTTGACGGCGAGGCAGCGGCGCTTTCTGCGGCTGATTGGCACACACAACGATCTGCTTGACGGGAGTCTGTCGAGCGGTGGCGGCAAGGACAAACAGATCGGAAGAGCACACGTCTGAACTCCAGTCACGCCAATATCTCGTATGCCGTCTTCTGCTTGAAAAAAAA
>ENA-ORXC01001467-ORXC01001467.1-marine-metagenome-genome-assembly--contig:-NODE-1467-length-13842-cov-4.893716_pt1 | contig 13842 bp, 16 predicted proteins | sample MGYA00237865_ERZ511478 | MGnify/ENA metagenome assembly ERZ511478 | reverse complement strand
TGTTATAGATGTTTTAGAAATACCGTAAGCTTTCAGTAAGTCGAATACAAATTCTTCTTTATTGAAGTTTTCAACTATTGCCGTTACGTTTTTTTCTATTTGAGATGCGTTCATTTAGGTCTAATTGTATTAGTTCTTAAAAATAGAAATCTTTGTGATGGAAAAAGTAAGGTTTACCGTATTTGAGGTGAAAAAATATCAATGTAAGAAATAATTTAACAGAGTAAATATGCCCCTATTTATGCCCCTTTAAATAAAAAAGCCCGCTATCATTGAGATAGCAGGCTATACAGCAGAGAGTAAGGGAACGCAACCCCTCGAACTGAGATAGTTTACTAAATGTGCTAAAAGTGCCGTTGCATCTTGTAAATACCTACATTACAAAGGATATACAAATTACTACTTAGTTTGTTGAGGTTTGAATAAATACGACTATGTTGGGAATATGTCGGGATTATGTCGGGAAAGCTATATATTTGAATTGTTCAATTTGATTATATGGCTTCTATAAAATACTTTACTAAGGGAACTGGCGCAACTCAGACGATATATATAAGGTTTGTGCATGGGCGTTCTATTGATTACACCCGTTCTACATCGCTACTTGTAGAAAAGGACTACTGGAACAATAAAAAAGGCGTCACGAGGCGCGTAGCTCAATTTAAAGACAAACTTAATTTAGATAACGACCTCAACGAATTAAGAACATATCTACTCAATACATTTAATGATCATTACGCCAATGGTAAGATCATTAACTCAGAATGGCTAAGCAATTCAATTAAAACCTTTTTTGATCAAAATGTAGATGAAGGCTTTATTTACTTCACTCAATACGCTGAGTACTACAAAAAGACTTTAAAGAATAAAATTAGAGCAAATGGAACCATCGGAGTAACTAAGGCCACTGAAACAAAGTTTCAGACTATCATAAATAAGTTAAGAGCTTTTGAGAGCTGCAATAAAAAACGTTTAAAGGTTGAAGATATTAACCTCAAGTTTCACAAAGATTTTATTGAGTACCTGAGAACTCAGGAGCAACTAGGTTTTAATACAATAGGAAAGTACATTGAATTTGTTAAGACAATCGCTATCGATGCAAAAAGATACGGCCTTAAAATCAGTAATGATGTAGACCGTCCAGAATTTAGATCACCAAAAGAGCCTACAACCTTTATCACGCTCAATACAAAAGAAGTAGAAACGATCTACAACTTTGATTTTAGAAAAATGCCTTATTTAGATAATGCGCGTAACTGGTTAATTATTGGCCTATGGAGTGGAGCACGTGCAAATGATTTATTAAAGTTTACTGCTAAGAATGTAAGAGATAATTTTATTGAGTACACCGCGCAAAAGACTGGACAAAAAATAATTTTACCACTACACCCACAAGTAACCGCGATACTGGATGCAAACGGAGGCGAATTTCCTCGTAAAATATCGAGCCAAAAATTTAACGACTATATTAAAAAAGTGTGTAAGGAAATTGGCCTAACACAAAAAATAGAGGGAGCCAAAAACACAAAATTAAAAAAGGGAGTTTGGCGAAAGCAAAAAGGAACATTTCCTAAATACGAACTCGTTACCACGCATATATGTAGGCGATCATTTGCAACTAATCACTATGGTAAATTACCTACACCCGTTTTAATGGCTATCACTGGCCACACTACAGAAAAAATGTTCCTGAACTACATCGGTAAAACTGCAAGAGATAACGCAGAGGTACTTAATGAATTTTGGAAAGTCCAAGAGCAAAAGAGAACTAAAGAACCTCAACTAGAACTTATTAAAAATGCACTTTAAATGGATATACTAACTACTCAGGGTTTTATAAATACCTACTTTCAACTATTACCTAATTGCAAAACTCAATTAGAGGCTTTTGATACTGTAAATAATACCGTTTACGCTATAACTAAAAAGTACCCCTATCAATCCTTAGAGGATTTTAGATCAAATATTTTTAGCACTTAAACAGTATGTACTACAAAAGGAAGTTTAATGAATGGGTTAAGATAGTAGATGATCTTTTTGAGGTTCCCGACCGTTTAAAAGAGCTCAGCATAGTAGAGAAAAAAGAACTTGTTTTACACTTAGATGAAAGACGTCTATCACTTTTGAAAATTGTATTACATAGGGTTTCTGTAGAAAAGGAACACCCCGACTTTAATACACCGCTACATCTTGAGCACTCAAAACGAAACTGTTTAGAATACGGATATAATTACTATTCAATTGAGAATATGATAGAATACGTTAACAATGATATTGAGAGATATAATAAAATTGTGGATGATCCTATTTTTGAGCCTAATATAGCTAAGGACTTTTTTGATCATTGCATTGAAAATTGGATATCAAAAACAAGGTATAAAAAAACCGCCTTATCCTACCTCTTTAATCAAATGTGGCATGAACGAAATGTGATAGAATGTCAATATAAAATAAAAGTTTCTTCTACTGCTTTCGCGAAATATTGGAATATTGAATACTTTGAAAAAACTGGTTTAGAGTTAGATTTAAATAACCCTAAGTTTAAAAAGTCTACAGATATTACAACCTCAACTTACGAAAGTGAATTTAATAAGATGCTAGATACATTTTCTGCATAGACAATATTAGATAGGAGATAAGATACCCCTAATAGTCTCCTACTTACACCTTACTTACCAATGACATTTGCACATAATCTTAAAATTAAGAACTATGTCAGATGCAATTATGTTACAAAATGTAACACCTCAACAACTTCAAAACCTCATATCTGAGAGTACTAAGAACGCACTAGCTGAACTTTCTGCAAGTATGCAGCCACAACAACCTGATGAATGGTTAACACGTCAGGAAACCGCGGATCTTTTAAAAATTACTTTATCTACCATACATGACTGGGTAAAACGCGATATACTGAAACCCTATAAAATAGGGAACCGAACCTATTTTAATCGTAATGAGATCACTGAGCAGATGTTTAACTCAAATAAGCAATAGTGATGCAAGAGATAGGAAACGAGTACACGAGGGCGTTATTTACACTTACAAATGATAAGTTTAAGTCTTACTGGGAATTTGAACTAACTACTATTCTTAGTGGTTCATCTGATATTTACACCTCAGCAATTAGAATTGAAAAGCAAAGGGGGTTCAATAGTAGCAAGGATATACACTACTGGCTAGTAATTCAAGACCATGATATCTGGAGCTGCTGCACACGTCTTACTGGCTTGAGATCCATTAAAAAAATGAGGGCATACTATGGAGACCAAAAGGAACCATTTGTAAAAAGTCCTAAAGGAAAACCTAAGAGCCTTATTATACTTCAGTTTGCTCAGGATAACAAATCGTTAGTAGTAGATTATTTCCCTATGTACTACCCATACTCAAAAGAGATCAGGACTAAGATCTTTGATACTCATAAGTATTACTTCCAGTAAATAAAAAAGGGGTGTATGTGCACCCCTTTAATTGTTCAATATGATGTGCTTGATAGGAAATATTGCACACTGCTAAGATAGGAATCTATGTCAAATAATGACAACTACAATTACAATACTTATATAGACAACTGGGCATTGATTGAGTTTTGCAAAGTCAACAATATTGATCCTAAGGTTCTAAATGCTACCATCGTAATATTATTGAGTTGGTTAATAAAATTGCAGATAAACGCTGAGAATTTCGTTTACAAAGATTTTGAGGACGGCCGCTACATACTTGTACATAATGAATTCATAAAACAAAATGTACATTTTATATCTACCTCAAAGAGCATGATACACGAACACTTTAAGAGATTGATAGCATACAAATTTATAAGGACTGAGAATGTAGAGTATAATACTCGATATGTAATAGTAAACCCTGAGTTAATAGATTTATGGAGCAATAAGAATTACACTACCAATGTAAGTCCTACAGATCACATAAATAATTATAGACCTGAAGTCCTGAATGATTTTAGAGAAAAGTACAACGAGCTTATCAATGAGGACTGGACGGTTATACTATCTCAATTCAATCTATCTTATAGTACAAATAACCAACCAATGAAAGTTAATAGTATAGTTAAGCATTTAAGATTATACTTAGAAAAATCAGCGTCCAATGACGTAAACGGAATACATAAAAATCAAAGGTTCAAAGACAAATTATAGAGTTACTAAACACCTATTGAGATAAATAAACGGGGTGGTTTGTTTTCAGGTTAGGGGGTGGTTTGTTTTCAGGATTCTATAATATAAATTATAATAATATAGAAAGTATATAACTCTAATAATAAAGTGATCTATTTAAAATTCTATTTAGATATATATAAGGGGGTAGACCTAAAATCACGAGAGTAAATAACGAGTGTACATCGCCACTTAGACAGAAAAATATATAATCAAATAAATCAAAGGGGGGGGTATCCTTAATACAGTATAGGTATGAATAATATAAATACATTAGAGCACTGGACAAATCTATGTGCGCAAATCATTACAATAGATAGGTTGCACTTTGTAAAATTAGACGATGTTCTTTGCGAGGTAGAGGATCAAAGTTTTGAATTATCTGCAGAAATTGTGGCGGATGATTTAACGAGACTTTTACCCTACACCTCAACTGTAAATAACATTACAGAAACTGGGTTTACATATTTTGTGCCTATTAAGATTATTAAAAAATACCTTATTTGAGGTTAATGTATCATTTGTCGGGAATATGTCGGGAAAATAAAAAACGCCTTATCTGCTAAGTATTGCAAATAGGGCGTTCTAAGTAATTAATTGCAGAGAGGAAGGGATTCGAACCCTCGATACGTTGCCGTATACACGCTTTCCAGGCGTGCGCCTTAAGCCACTCGGCCACCTCTCTATGTGTTGTAAAGTGTGTGCTTTACAGTTATAAGTCCTTAACAAAATATGATGACAACTCGATATTCTAGGTTTTTCACATTTTCGCAAAAGCGTACTTAACTACTATTTTCTTAAGGAGTGCGAAATAACAAAAAAATAACAAGCCATTCAAGAGTTACTTGCATTATGTGAGCTCTCCTCGTAAAGAAGTTTCAAAAACCGTTTTAAAAACTTTAGGACCTAGCTCCTGCCCTAGTAAATACATCATCTTTGTAATCGCAGCCTCTGTGGTCATGTCTCCACCATTTATGATTCCCATCTTCTTTAAGGCGACGCTAGTTTCATAATTACCCATGTGCACACTTCCAGAAATACATTGTGTGATATTCACTATGGGTATCCCTCTTTTAATCGTGGTTTTAAGGGCTTCTATAAACCATGGTTGTGTAGAAGTATTTCCTGCTCCAAAGGTTTCTAAAACTACACCACGTGTACATGGAATTGCGAGCATTGCCTCTACCAGACACTTTGAGATGCCAGGATATATTTTAAGTAATAATACTTCTGTTACTAGGTTGTGGTGCACTTTTAGTGCTTTCTTATTAGGTCTCCATAGTGCATCTTCATTAATAGCAAGATGCACACCAGAGGTGAGTAGCTCTGGATAGTTAGGCGAAGTAAAGGCTTCAAAATTTTCGGCACTTATTTTTGAGGTGCGATTTGCACGGTATAACTTGTATTCAAAATAAAGACAAACCTCTGTAATGAGTGGTTTATTTCTTTTTCTCAACGCTGCTACTTGTACTGCCGTGATTAAGTTTTCTTTTGCATCTGTGCGCAAATCACCTATGGGAAGCTGCGAGCCTGTAAAAACAACAGGTTTTGAAAGGTTCTCTAGCATAAAGCTTATGGCAGATGCGCTGTAACTCATGGTATCACTGCCATGCAATACCACAAAACCATCATAATGATCATAGCCTTCCTTTATAAAATCGCACAGCTCATTCCAGTAAGTAGGGTTCATGTTTGATGAGTCTATTACCGTTGCAAATGATGCAGTGCTTATCTCGCATTCCAGTAATCTAAGTTCTGGGATATTTTCCAGCAGCTCGTCAAAGTTAAATGCCTTTAATGCTCCCGTCTCATAATCCTTGATCATACCTATGGTACCACCTGTATATATTAAAAGAATACTGGCCTTACTCATACTTTTTCTGATTGTAATACTGGATTTGCATACATTAATAAGAAACTATCTACCTCTAGTTGCTTTTTTATATCTACACGCGCTTCTAGCCTACGTTCAAAATGGCGCAACTCTTTCTCATCATAATGACACTTATACTTAGTCGTTTTGTGATATAAATCATACGCAATATAATTAGACGGCCATAATTTGTAGTGCTTCCAGATACTATTATCTAGTGCCGCGGCAAATGCCTGTAGCTTATCATTATCACTGCTATATGTAGTCGCTATCTCCTCATATATTGCTTCTGGTATGGGTGCAGCTGCTATGTGGATATTGCGCTTGTTACCTAGTGCCCCTTTAAGAATACTATTAAAGTCTTCATTTTCTGTCTTTATGTAGGGTATATTTTCTTGTTTGGCTATTATTTCGGGCACCTTTAAGGTATCTGTAGGGTCGTACTCATAAGAAATTGCAACACCTATGATATGAAGCTCCTTGAGATATTCCATTAAGGGTGTTTTACCACGAGCAATCGTAATCATCTTGAGCACACCTTGCTGGGTTTTATCTAGCCCATCCTTTGTTCTTCCTTCTCGCTGTGCTACCCATACAGACCTATTACCTACTAATAAGTGCTTAATATATTCAGACAACAGCTTTGAACTCATCAACATCTCACGAGGAGACTGCCCTCTTAACACTAAAAAATTTCTATTGAGCTTAGATAGCTCCATTAAAAAATCTTTTTGCACAAGATTATCTCCTATGGCAGAGGCCGTAGTGATAAGACCATGATCTATGAGCGTCATATTGAGCAAAGACGTATCTAGTACAATATCACGATGATTTGATAAATAAAGGTAAGACCGCTTTCGCGAAAGCGTGCTAAATCCACTACACGTAAATTGCTCTGCACTTTTATCTAGAAGATTTGTTACCGATTTATAGATAACCTTCTCTTGAAAATCTGCAATTGAAAAACACGTACTAAGTACTTCTATAATTTCTTCTTCCGTTTTATCTGGAAATGTGAATTGCAGGAGCACCTTAAACATAGGGTGTCTCGCTGCATGAAGCAATGCCTGGTTGACTTCGGCATCACTGTAAGGACGTATATGATCGTAATTATTCAAAATAGTCTGGTTGTTTGTCACAAAAGAACAAAATATTTTGAGTCTTCATCTACAATTTACCAGAAGATGCTATGCATGCTTTGTAAAAAATACCTCATCTGCATTATTACTAGTGATAGCAGCAATTTCATCTAGTGGTTTCTGGTATATGGTTGCAAGCTTCTCTGCCACTAGCACTACATAACTACTCTCATTGCGCTTACCGCGATAAGGAACGGGACTTAAGTAAGGTGCATCTGTTTCTAGTACGATATGCTTGAGAGGGATTTGTGCTAGAAATTGATCAATCTTACCGTTTTTAAAAGTCGCAACACCACCTATACCTAATTTCATATTATAAGCAATAGCCTGTTCTGCTTGTTCACGGGTGCCAGAGAAACAGTGAAAAATCCCAAAAAGATCGTCGCCTTTCTCGCTTTCTAGTACTTCAAAAACCTCATCAAAAGCCTCTCTACAGTGTATCACAATAGGTTTTTTGTGCTTTTTGGCTAGTTGTATTTGCCTTTTAAAAGCATCTTGCTGTATGGCTAGCGTACTCTTATCCCAGTATAAATCTATCCCTATCTCTCCCACAGCATAAAAGTCTCTCGCAGCAAATTGCGCCTCCACATGGGCAAGCTCTTCCTCGTAGTTTTCTTTAACATGCGTGGGATGTAACCCTGCCATTAAAAACATCTGATCTGGATATTTTTTTTCAAGCGCATACATACGCTCCGTGTACTCTGAGTCTATCGCAGGAATAAAAAATCTATGTACACCAGCGTCCATTGCTCGTTGTATCATCTCGTCTTGATCTTCATCAAAAGACTCGCTATATAAATGGGTATGTGTATCTGTAAAGTTCATAAGTAACAAAAATAGCTAGCTCATCTAAAAGTGGGAAGAGAAAACAAATAAACTTAACGTTTACTTCGTAGACATTACAAGCCTAGCAGTCTTTATGATTGTAGTATTTTTGAATAGTACATACCGAGATCTATGCCTTCACTACGCGAGTTTTTACTTTCAAAAAAATATGATCGCTCACGCCTATTCCCTACCGTGACGAATCACCTCGAAATAACTGCCAAAATAAACGGTATAGAAGGTTCCTTTATACTGGATACTGGAGCTTCTAGCTCCTGCATAGATTTTGAGTTTGCAAGCATGTTTATACTACTCCAAGAAGACAGCGAAGTACTTGCTGCCGGTGCTGGAGCAACAGATATGGTTACTAAGCTTTCGCGAAAAAATACCATTACTATAAACAAATGGCAGTATCACAAACTGGACATCGTTCTTTTTGATATGTCACACGTAAATACAGCACTTAAAAATCATAATGCGGCTCCCGTTCATGGGATTCTAGGAGCAGATGTGCTCAATGCAGGAAAAGGCATCATTGATTACCAATACAACTGCTTGTATTTAAAGTAAGTCCTACAAAAGACCAATAACATCGCTATAAATGTTAAAATTTTAACTATTTATATATGTAAAGTGCTTATATTCAATTTATTAAAAATTTTAACAATATTGATGTAGTCCAAGCATCTTATTTGTGCGTTTAACCTATTGTCACATCATCACTACATACTTATTGCTGTTGTGACACATACAAACATTCAAAAACAGCTTTCTGCGGCCGCGATAAGTGATTTTGAAATTAACCTTTCTAATTTAAAATCCGATGATGAAAAATGTTCATTTAGCAGTCGCCTGCGCCTTATCACTATGCCTATATACGTCATGTGAAACAGAAGAAATTAGTGATACTATTGATACAGAAAATACAACTGTTGAGATACTCACTAATGATTTCTCAGGAGCAGAAGAAGCTTTTCCAGGTCAAAAAGGACCCTCCGAAAACTTATTTTACGGCTTAAATAGCCTAGAAGTAGCAACCATAAACGACACCTATGTTTTTGAAGGAGATATTATCTTCTCAAAAGACCAACTCAAAGAAAGTATAAATGCTACGCGTAGTACTGGACGCACCAGTGGTCGCTGGACAAATAATACCGTGTATTATGCGATAAATCCTAGCCTCCCTAATCAAGCACGTGTTACTAATGCCATTGCAAACTGGGAAGCGAGTACTTCTGTGCGCTTTGTAAGACGTACTAATCAACCAGATTATGTATACTTTACTCCTGGTGACGGTTGCTCATCTTTTGTAGGACGCATAGGCGGTCGTCAGGAAATCACACTAGCAAGTGGTTGCTCTACAGGAAGCACCATCCATGAGATAGGTCATGCTGTAGGTCTATGGCACGAGCAAAGCCGGGTAGATCGTGATGATTACCTTACTATCAATCTTGATAATGTACAAAATGGTGTTGCATATAATTTTCTTACCTACGTAGCACAAGGACAAGATGGCACCGAGTATACAGACCAGCTTGATTTTAATTCTGTAATGCTTTATAGCTCTTTTGCTTTTAGTAAAAACGGACAGCCTACGATTACAAAAAAGGACGGATCTACCTATTCTACTAATCGTACAGCACTATCAGACGGAGATATTACGGGTATCAATATCATGTATCCTGGAGATACTGATAATGGAGGCAATAGTGGCGACATTTGTGCAGGTGTTCCGGCTTACAATAATAACATCAACTATGCTATAGGAAACCAAGTTACTTTCCAAGGCGATCTTTACGAGCGTGTAAATGGTGGCTGGACAAACTTAGGCCCTTGCGGTAGCACAGCTCCTTCTGGAGATATATGTGACGGCGTAGCTGCTTATAGAAGTAATCAGAGTTATAGCGTAGGATCTTTTGTAACGTATCAAGGTGGTCTCTTTGAGCGTTTGGCAAATAGATGGAACCGTATAGGTGATTGTGGATAGTATATTGTTCAATATCCATTAATAAGTACATAGCCACTCCATAAGGAGTGGCTATTTCTTTTCATAATTGTTCCTTAACAACGGTTAAACTTGCTATAATCTATCTTACATTTAAAAAGAGAAGTAACATATTTGTAAAAAAACAAACCAACCCATGGCAATTCTAGGTTCTATTATTAAAAGTGCTATTGATTTAAAGGATACCTTATCCTCAGAAATTCTCCCTATTGAGGAGCAAGAACAAGTCCTGGCGACACTTCTAGAGACCGCAAAGGATACTGCTTTTGGTACATATTATGGATTTTCTCAATTACTAGAAGAAGAAAACCAAGCGCACGCATTTTCAAAAATGGTTCCTTATCATGACTATAACCAGATGGACAGCATGTGGTGGGATCGCATAAAACATGGTCTAGAAGATATTACCTGGCCTGGAAAACCTCAATATTTTGCACTATCAAGCGGTACCACAGGAAAAAAGAGTAAAAGAATTCCCGTTACAGAAGAGATGATCGCTGCCATACGTAGCACCAGTCTCGCACAAGTAGCTGCACTAGCACACTATGATTTACCTACAGATTTTTTTGATAAGGAAGTTATGGCGCTAGGTAGCTCTACAGATCTTATCAAACATGATGAATTTCTGGAAGGCGAGATAAGCGGTATTACAGCAAGTAATATTCCTTTCTGGTTTAAAGGTTTTTACAAGCCTGGAGAAGATATTGCAAAAATAGAAAACTGGGATGAGCGTGTAAAAACCATTGCAGAACGTGCAAAGACCTGGGATATAGGTGCACTAAGTGGTATCCCATCATGGATGGAACTTATGCTTAAAGAAGTCATTGCTTACCATGGTGTGAGTAACATACATGAGATATGGCCTAACCTACAAGTTTTCACAAGTGGAGGCGTTGCTTTTAAACCTTATGAAAAGAGCTTTAGACAGCTCTTAGGAAGAGATATTACAGTTATTGACACCTACCTAGCGTCAGAAGGTTTTATGGCTTACCAGAGTAGGCCTGAAACCGCTTCTATGAAACTGTCTACTAATGCTGGGGTGTACTTTGAATTTGTACCTTTTACTCCTGAATATATTAATGAAGATGGCTCGCTATCTCAAGATGCACCATCACTCACACTTAAAGAAGTAGAGACTGGTGTAGACTATGTACTTATCATAAGTACGGTTTCTGGGGCATGGAGATACCTTATAGGAGATACCATCGCCTTTACCGATGTAGCCAGAGCCGAAATTAAAATTACAGGACGAACTAAGTTCTTCTTAAATGTAGTAGGATCCCAACTTTCTGTAAATAAAATGGAAGTTGCCTTGAGAGAGCTGGAAGAGCAATTTGATATTGAAATTCCAGAATTTACTCTTAGTGCAAAGAAGATAGATGGAGAATTTTACCACTGCTGGTACCTAGGTACGACAGCCATAACTGACCAAGAAACACTTGCTGAGGCTTTAGACAAGAGTCTAAAGGAGGCAAATAAAAATTATAAGGTAGCAAGAGGGAAATCATTAAAAGGCGTAAAAGTCACTACTATCAATCCTGCAGTGTTTCATGAATGGAGTGGCGCAAATAAGAAAAAGGGAGGACAAGTTAAAATGGAAAAAGTTATGGATGAAGAAAAATTTGTCGCTTTCGAATCTTTCGTTGCCAAACAATAACTAGTATTAAAATACGCACAAAAAAGGCGGATGTAGTAGCTCACTACATCCGCCTTTTTTGTGTACTAGATGACACCTACTATTTATGCTCCTCTAGCAGATGCATCACTTCTTCTGGAGACATATAAAGACTACGCAGTCGCTCCTTGTAAGCCTCAGAAATACTAGCGTGTTCAAGTATAAAATTCTTTGTTTTCAAAATATAAGTTCCCATCCCGTGGGTAATTGCATACACATCTGCAGTGCGCTCTACTTCTTTAATATGCGCCCCAGAATACAAATATTTTACCCCAAAAACTAGCATACCAAAACTAGAGCGTTCTCTGTAATCCATCACATGCCCTAGCTCATGACCCAGCCATCCCGTTACTACGTCACTAGGTACTTCAGAGAAGTTGAGTTCATCTTGATCTATTTGTATCTTTCTAGATATAAGAATGATATATGCTCTCTTTTTTCTTGATTTTAAAAAACTCTTCCAGCGCGGTTGTGCCTGCATCGTTGACTTTTTAATATCATCCTTAAATTGAAAAGTAATCGAAGTATTCCATAACTCTGGGTAATGCTCAAGTGCTATAATAGCCTCGTCATAAATTTCTTGAGGGATTACTTTATTTTCAAGGTTGAGCACTCCATCTTCAGTAGGTATTTCATCTTTCTCTGTCATTGTCTCAAAGTAGGGTTTATCTATGTGCTGTGCTGTTAAGGACATACTAAAGTTAGTAATGATTATAAAAAAAGCAATGTGTATTTTCATATTCAAAAACATAGGTGTGAAAACTATTTTTAATTACTCGGGTTATTTTGTATCTCGCTTTCGCGAAAGCGGAAGTTGCACACTCAAAATCTGCATTATGTTAGGCCATCACAGATGCTTAGATGATTATACCTTTTTTATAATTTATGAACCTTACTATTACGTATGCCTCTTTAAATGGAGTTTACCGTAGTCCTTAAAATGCTTGATAAAGCTACAAGAATAAGCACAATTCCCTTAAATCTATCGCAGAAATATGTAGACGCTATTGATGGCAAGCCCAGTGCTACTACTTTACAAAAAACAAACAATACCACCACTACCGAAGGCTGCGGGAAAACAACAACATATCTCTATAATTACTCCTATTTACAGAAGGCACTCGCGATGCTCAATAACTAATAACTAAAAACTCAAATCACTTTTATTACAAAAATGAGTGCTTTGTAATAAATAAATGTGTTGACCATCCCTAATCGTTCTCTACCGTTAAGATGGCTTGCTTGTAATTACGCATACTGTAATACTCTTTACGTAGTGAGGAAGCAAACTCTGATACTGTTGTAAAATTTGCATAAGAAGCCTTTAATCCGTCATTAAATTCCTCATCTGTAATAAGCAATGCGATGTACCATGTATCATCATAAATTCTAACTGGATCATCATTAAAAACAGGACCTACACCATTTTCTTCCAACACTTTATTTGCTAAAGGCCTAAGTAAATTAACTGTTTTTGTACTCTTACTTACTTCATAAAAGGAGACGTAGTAGGTATTGCCTTCAAGAATTACGGGTACATTATCCTCCACATAATTGTGTTGTAAATCGTATTTAGTATTGAGATACGTATAAAATTCATCTGCATCTTTTGGGTCTGTAAAAATATAAGAAAACCTGTTAGGAAGTTTTTTATTAAACTTCTTAGCCTTTTTAATAGCGCCTTGACTAAGATCTGGAGCGATGGCTACTGGAAAGCATGATTGCAATAGTACAAAACAGCATAATCCTAATATATATTTCATCTGGTGGGTTTTACGTAGTGCATCAAACAATGTACCAAATACTTTATGAAGATATCATTAAGTATAACCAAGAAAACCCCTACCGCAATGCAGTAGGGGTTTTATATAAAATTGAGAACTTATCCTCGCTTATTATGCCTCAAAAGGCACGATAGAAACGTAAGATTTGTTGTCTTTTTTCTTTTGGAATTTTACAACACCATCTACTCTTGCGTGTAGTGTGTGATCTTTTCCTCCGTATACGTTCTCACCTGGGTGATGCGTATTACCTCTTTGACGTACGATGATGTTCCCTGCGATTGCAGCTTGTCCTCCAAAGATCTTAACACCTAAGCGTTTCGATTCTGATTCACGACCGTTTTTAGAACTACCAACTCCTTTTTT
>ENA-ORXC01001465-ORXC01001465.1-marine-metagenome-genome-assembly--contig:-NODE-1465-length-13851-cov-4.371424_pt1 | contig 13851 bp, 12 predicted proteins | sample MGYA00237865_ERZ511478 | MGnify/ENA metagenome assembly ERZ511478 | reverse complement strand
GGGCCGGTCAGCACACACACACGAGCCGGTGCGTGCACGCGCCGCAACGGCGGCGGTTGTGTGGAGGGGACCCGCCGTGTCGCATCACGCGCGCCCCGCTGGCGCACGGTGGTGTGGCCACGGAGAGGGTAGATCCGTCCCCCCGCCGCTGGGGGCGGCACCCGACCCGCCACGGGGGCGCCCCCCATGCCCGGGCGGGGCGGTGCAGGGCGGTCGGGGATCGGTTTTCGCGGGCCCCGCGGCGGGGGACCGCGGAGGCGCCGCGGCGATGAGGCCACCAGGCGAGGGGGGGTAAGCGCCGGCACGGGCGGCACGGCGGGGGCCCCGACGGTGTGGCGCCCTCCCCACTATTTGTTGGTGACAAAAAGCAAAAGCCCGACACTGTGATTCCGGACTGTTGCAGGGGGCAGCGGCCGGTGCAAGGTGCCAAACCGAGTGCCCCGGTGCGTCATCGACGGCAGTGACCTGCCATGCTGCCCCTCCAAACCCAATCGTCGCGTCAGCAGACCAACGGTGAGCCCGTTTCCCGGTTTGGTGCGGACACCATCCCGCGGGTGGCCCTCGGGTCGGTGCTCGAGAGGAGCGCCGGGGCGCCGTAACTGTGATAGCCAGATCACCCGGCGCGCACTGGAGTGACAGGTTGACCGCCGCTGACCGCGAGCGGGAGGTGGCTGTCTTGATTGGAGGAACCGCCAAGTACCTTCTCGCTTGTGTCGGGGCTTCGTCCAGCGGTCCTCCCACCCAGAATGCGCTGCCAAGCACGCGTCCACGGACAGCGCAGCAATGTGTGGCCAGCGGCAGCTGATACTCGAATCCGTTGTGACAACCGAAGCGGTCCTGGGCGCAGCGTCGAGCCGCGGCACATCGAACAAACTGGACGGCTGACCTCAGCCGCCGAAACTTCAGTGTTGGGCACGGTCGTAGTCGAAGAGCTTTGTCCAACAGCTTTCACAACATGGGAAAAAGATCCCACAAAGAGAACTATCAAACACAATATTGATTTAATATGTGAAAAAAATTAGATGACGTTTTCATCCATATCTGAAGTCAATATTGATTTCGGTCAGAGCGACTGCGACATACCACCTTTTTTGACAGTGGCTGAATCCGGCCAGGGTCTGTGCTCGGATGCCGTCCCACGCTTCACAGACTCTGGCGACCTTACCCACAGAGGCTTCACTGGCATGCTGTAGTCTTGTTTCTAGAGTACTACAGCGGCAGTGATGAATGCAGTGACCACGGCTGTCTCGTGTGGTTCTGTACCTTGGAGTTGCCTCGCCTTCGCGGATGGCAGACTCGCTTTCCTGGTCCGGTGGCTCGAGCTGTACACTGCACCGGCTGCTTTCGTTTCGTCCAGCGGTCTTATCGTCGATATCTTCAGCGACTCCTTCGGCTTGTTCTGTCGAACTTTCGGCGACATAGTATGTTTGGTGAAATGGTGGTCGTAAGGAACGTTCCGTCACATGGTTGATGGTCTAAAATGATAATAATCTATGCACAATCTGCATTCGACTGATTATTTGTTGTTCATCTAGTATCTAATGTGTACAGGCTGGACCTGGCAAACCGCCTGCACATCGTTATGCGTCAGGACTTTCTTGCTGATTCGAGCGGGACTCAGATTGACTCTTTTTCCCTTGCAATCAACCCGTCAAGTGGCCTGTGAAGAGCTGCGTGTCCAAGTGGCGCCGTGGATTGGAGCGGGGCCCCGATCCTCGGCGCTCTCCACTGGACCTCCGCATGACACACGGGGTGGGGCGGCCACAGGGCAGCCATCCACGATGCCTACGTGTCTGGCCGTGGCACATTGGCTCGCGTCGCTCGGCGAGGGTGATTCGTCCAGCGACGCCCGACCTCGGCCACTGGTCGTCGTTCTCCAGCGCATGGCAACACCGCAGCGGTTTTGGTGCGTTCGGAAGGGTCTCTGTGATGGAAGAGAGCAGTGTTAGGGCGTGGATGATTGACGCTGGCCGTGACAGGCGATGGCGTCGCGGGGCAGCGTGCGGACGGTTGTGTCCTACGTATTGTATTTATACCCCCTAGATTTTGGACGCGCAATCGAGATGCAGTAGCAAGGAAGAAAGCAACTAAATACCTGTCATGTATGTACTGTATTGCTGCAGGGCCCGCTTGATGCAGCACAGACCGCCTCCGTATCGATACATCGGGGGAACAACCACCATGGTTGTTCGTCCATCGTGTTTTTGTGATTGCTCCGCAACACGCCCAGCAGAGCAGCAAAACGGACACTGCGACAGACGCTGCCACAACAAAAGAAAAGCAGGACAGCAGGCGCTCGTTTTGATGTTGAAGCCGTCAGCTCCTTAGCGCGAGTGGAGACACAGCGGACCGTGCGTGACACTGTAGCGACGGAAAAAAACAAATCACTCAAACGGCAGAGTGCCTGACGTTGACGACAAACCAGGGGCCCGCCACCTTGTCACTGACGGTAAAACTGGAACCTGATCTTGCCAGCACTGAAACGCGGGCGATAGCGCGGTCTTCTTCCCGCTGGCCGTCCACGTCGGCATGCCTGGGTCTGGAACCGCCCCGTGTCCAGGGTCAGTCAACCACCGGGTGAGCCCGCTACAAGAGGCGGGCCGACCGGTACGCCGGCGCGGCGCTGCGGCGCAGTCGCAACCGTAGTGTGGTGTCACATCGACCCCTCCAGAGAGGCGTACGCCGCCGAGACCCACAGCAGCGGCCGCCGAGCAAGACTGCCGGGGTTGCGCAGGAGCACCCGCCACGCCCGTGCCGCACGCGGCGTGGCGCACAAAGTTGCAATCCCCAACCGCCTTGTCAATGAGCACGCCGCAGCCGGGGCCGGGGCACGCCTTCCACCGCCGCGCCTTGGCGAGCGCGGCGAGCGCGTCGCGCGCGGCGGCGAGGCGGCTCGCGTCGGCAGCGACCGCCGCCACGTCAACGTCCCCCCCCAACGGCGTGCGCCGCGTGAGCGTGCGGAGGATGGCCGCCCGCCCCGCCCCATCCGGCAGCGGCACGTAGAGGAGCTTGTCGAGGCGCCCCGGCCGCAGCATGGCCGGATCAATCATGTCTGGGCGGTTGGTCGCGGCGACCACGTACACGGCGCGGCGGTCGTCGACGCCGTCCAACTCGGTCAGCAGCTGGTTGACGACGCGCTCCGCGGCGCCGCTGGCGGCTCCCCCCTCCGCGCCGCCCTCGCCGCCGACGCGGCGGCTCCTCGGCTTCCGGAGGGAGGCAGTCCTGCCGTAGCGCGGTCGGCAGCCTTGCGCTTCATCACTCGGGTGCGCTCAAGGCGGCGAGCAGCCGCGCTCGCCGAGTAGAACGGGTTGTCGTTGTCGAGCATTAGGCGCGATGGCGGTGGCGGCATCACACCGGCGCCAGCCGCAAAAGGTGAGCCCGATCGCGGGGTGGACGGTGCCGAAGACGCAGATGAAGCTTCATTGTCCAAAGGTGGCGTGACCGTTGAGCCGTGCCCTGTAGCCTCTGCCGCCCGTGCTGCTATCGCCGCCGCCGCCGCCGCCGCGGCGGCACGAACAGAGGCCATCGCAGGCGCCTCCATGGTTGTGCAGGTCGTACCAGTTGCTGCGGCCGCCGATACAGCCGCCTACAGCAGTAGCAGCCACGTCGGCCGCCCGAGGGAAAACGGTGGGTCAAACCGTCAATAGCCACAGCCGCCGTTGGCAAGGAGAATATCCACCGCCGTCGTGGCACCACCGCCCCCGCTGGACGGTGTCCCAGTCCCTGTTGGCGACGGACGCGCTCCACAGCTAGGGCTCTGTGGCAGGCCTCACTCATACCCACGAGCCCCTCCAAACGGCGCCAGAAGACGACCATTTTCAGAGCTGGCGTCCCTGCGGCGAGTTCGTGGCCACCGAGGGGTCGAGTAACCACTCTCAGAGCACTGGCGTCCACGCCGTTGTCAGTCATTCACTGCGGCCCCCCGCCCCCACACGGGAACGGCGGGCTCCCAGTCGCCGCACAAAACGCGCGCTCAGACCAGGACGCACGGCACAGCCTCTCCGTTCCGCTGGCGTCCCCCGCCTCCTCAGCGCGCCTTGCGTCGTCCGGGCGCACGTCCTCTCTCCCAAGAGCCGTAGAAGCCACGCCCGTGAGTGGCACGTGCGCGCCAAAATAGCACAGCCCCGGCCAAGGTCCGGTGCCGCACTACGCACCGCAGGGGAAGGGAAAGCGGGCGGTGGAGCGCCACCCTTTGTCAGCACGGAAGAGACGACCAGCGCTTGGAGCCGAAGTTGCCTCTGCAGCACGCGGCGCGAGCAGGGTGCGCCACGACTTGGGTGAGCAGTGGGCAAAAATCAAAAAGCCTGCCCGGAATGATGCACTTCATTCAACAACTACTTACTATTTGGGACACAGCGATGAAACAAACACACACGGAGACCGTCCACCAGAGGAATTTGAAGGCAGCCACGGCTCCTACTCGTACCTCGTAGGCGGCGAGCTCGCCCGTTTGCGGCGGTACCCAGTAAACGACGCTCCCCCACCAGATGCAGATGCCGTGGTCGGCAACGCCAATCGCTTCCGAGCTGGACGGCCGGTGTCGGCCACAGCGTCCGCCACGGGCTTCCCGGTGGACGACTCGACCTGAGCGACAGGTCCATCGGTCCCCGAGGCACTGCCGGGAGAAGAGGACATGTCGAAGAACTCGAGTGGCCAAATCGATGTTGCGTCCTCCGGCAACACCGGTACGGTCTTGTCCACCGGCGACCCGTCCGGGTTGAGGCCGGCCCCTGCCGAATTGCCGCTGGGTTGGGTGGCTGACCCAAGCCGATTGGCACGCCGGCGCTTCGGTAGGCCAACCGAGTTGGGTGCCTTTGCTGGCGTCCGCCGGCGCCGGCGCTTCGAGGAAGACGGCCGGCACGGACCCGCCGTGTCGGTCACCGCTGGAGAGGCAACCGCCGCGGCGAACGCGAGGCGCGCCGACCGTCGGGGAGTCAAGGAGCCACGTGAAGCGGCAGCTGCCGCGATGCGCGCCGAGCGCCGTGGGGTAACCAACGACCTCGCGGCGCCGGCACCGGCGACCGCCGAGTCCCCCAGACAAGTGGATGAGCGCCGCTTGCCCATGGCAGTGTGGAAATGAGCGTTCTCGCGCTGGGTGTGTGGCTGGTGGTGGTCAGCGTCGGTCAGTGTTGTCGCCACGGTCCTGGCAGCAGACGCGCCGCGAGGTCCAAGCTGCTGGATGGACCGCGGTGTGTGCCTGTTGCACTAGGGCCACCGTCTCTGCTCATAAGACAGCAGCGGCGTCCCATCCGGGACCTGGCGTACCCTGCCGGGCGGAGCGGTCGCGAGCCGCTGGGGCGCCCAATGCGTGCATGGCTCGGTGTAGACGGGGCTCCCTGGCCCTCGCTGGACGCTTCGCCCGCACGTCCGGGCGTACTCACGGCTTCCCGTGTGCAGTCCCGTCCCCATGCTGGTCACGGCCCGATGCGGCACAGCGATGCGGCATGACGCTGCAGGCCGTTGCGTCCTGACGCCGTTCACCGTGCGTCCGGCGACCCTGCTGGTTGAGGCTTTCCCGGAATTTAGGCGACCTCCGGAAGGACGTTAAATTACAGGCCGGACAATCTCGGGGCAGGTAGAATTTGGAAGGGCAAATTGCAGCAGACATTGATTGCAAGCGGATCGGCGTCACACGCGACGGAATTGCAACCGTTCTGAAGGGCCGCAAGCAGGCGGGGTGCCAGAGCGGCCCAGCTGTTGCCTGCGGCCGTGGTCGCCGGCGCCGGGAGAAAGGGGGGCAGGCTCGACACACGCTTGCGCCGCGTGCGTTCGGCGCCGACACACCGTCGGCGGCCGCGGCGAGCAACGCGGCGCGTGGCCGCCGTTGCCCGACGGTGCTTGAGGCCGCGGCTGGTGGGGGGGGGGTGGTCCGGGGACGTGCGTCTGCGCGCAGGCCTTTGGCTCCGACAGTCGTTGGCCGCCCCTACTGTCGGAACGCCGTGCAGCTGCTGCAGAGGGCAGTGTTCGCCCGCACCAGGTGCTGGAGGGGAGTTGGGCTCGACAGGCCTCGGCGCCCAGACGTTTGGCACCGAGACACCGCTGGCCGCCGGAGCCGTCGCGGCGACCGGCTACCGCTGCTCTTTTACTGCGCTGGTGGGCGTGGCCGTTGGCGGGGAGAGCGTGCGTGCGCCTTGCGGCGGCCAACGGGCGTTCTGACCGACACCTCGTTTGCCGCCCGGGCTGTCGGACCGTTTCGCCGCCGTTCCTGCGGGCGGTGGCCGCCCCCTGCACGCGCCTGGCTGGTGAGGCTGGCTCGACCCTTGTCCGCTGGCCGGCGTTGGCCGCCCACGCACCGGCAGTGGCCGCGGCGGGCTAGGCGGCGCGCGGCCGCGCCTGCCCGACGGCGCTAGTGCCCGCCACCGGTGGGGAGCTGGCTCGACCCCAGTCCGCTGGCCGGCGTTGGCGCCAACTCGCCGGCACTGGCCGCGGCGGGCTAGGCGACGCGCGGCCGCGGCTTCCCGACGGCGCTAGTGCCCGCCACCGGTGGGGGGCTGGCTCCACCCGTGCCCGGTGGCCGGCGTTGGCCGCCCACGCACCGGCGGTGGCCGCGGCGGGCTAGGCGGCGCACGGCCGCCGCTGTCCGACGGCGCTAGTGCCCGCCACCGGTGGGGGGGGGGGTCGCGCCGTCCTCGGTGGCCGGCGTTGGCCGCCCACGAACCGGTGGTGGCCGCGGCGGGCAAGCCGGCGCGCCGCCACGGCTGCCCGACGGCGCTGGTGCTCGCCAACGGTGGAGGGGGGGGTCGCGCCGTGTTGGCGACCAGAGAACGGTGTGAGGTGCCCGGCGCTGGCCGAAACACTGTTGGCTGGCGCTGCCATCTTGGCGCCGCCCGCGGCGTGGGTGACGCGCGTGTTTCCTTTCAGCGGGCGGAGGATGCGGCCGCACAACCGAGGCCCGCGTGATTACCTGTGAGCGCATCGGGCCTCTTGGTCGACGGAGGGTGGTGCGGAGCACCGTGCGCGTCGCCACTGGACGCACCTGGGGCTTAACTTGGGTTTTGGCTGCTAGCAGCCATGTCTGAGGCATCCGCTGGCTCTCGATCACCAGCAACGTCCTCCTCTGGCTCTGAATCGTCTTTCAGCTCGGGTTCGTCTTTTAGCGTCGCGCGCGTTGAAGTTACGGCCTTGCCATGCCCCTTTTGCACGGCAACATTTCGCTTCGATGCGAACTTGTCGCTACACGTCGCTCGTTTCCATGTCGGCGAGGTAGCGTTTGACACGCCTGTCGTGGTGGACCCGTTGGCGGGCCAGGGACTTGGCCATGTGCCTCGTCTCCACGGCGGCGAAGGCCAAGTGCATCATGCTTTATGCGGCGGCGGGGACGTTACCGCGGGCGCAACGGCGGCGGCGCCGTCGTCTTTGGGTGGCGGCGGTGGCGGTACAGCGGCTGATTCTGTGTGCGTCAGTGACACGAACTCTGCCGGAGCAGCCGCCGCTGGCAACCACGCTGCGGCGGGAGACCAATCCCTGATCGCTCGGGACGCTGTGAGTGCCCGGCCTTCGCGCCTGGCTCGCGTGCGCCACGTCTTCCAAGGTACGACCTCGGCCCTCGTCTACCGCTACTTCCTTGAGAAGGGAGACGCGGCACGGGCCGACCACCTCGTACCACTACATCGCCGAGGCCGTCCGACCGCGTACGTGACGGACGAGCTTAAGGCCATCCGCATGTTCGCCCTCTCTACGGGAGGCACAGGCTTGTCCGAGAAAGCGCGTGTCGACTACTACAACTCCGTAGCGCAGGCCGAGGCCGTCACGGCGGCGACCACCGAGACGATCATCTCGCAGCTGCAGGACGAGGTGCGCACGTCATTCGACTATTTGAGCAGCAGTAGTCGCGGAAGCAGCAGTACAAGCTCCGACATGAGCGGCGCCTCGGCGGCGACCAAGAGGTCGAGACGCGTCAAGAAGGAGAGCCTGCGCAAACGCCTGCGCAAGGCAATTGCCGATGCCAAGGCTGCTGCAAAGAACGTCAAAGGGCCGCTGACCTCGGCCTTCCCGACGGCGGCTGCGTTTGTGGCGTCGCTCAAGGGTGAAGAAGACCGGTGCCCATCCGAGATGAAGTGGAAGGTTACCCACATTGTCGATGGCATGTCGTTTGACTTTTTCTTTCGGGACATCATGGACGTGGCGCACGACGCATTCGGTCGGGCGGGCAAGGTGCAGCTCCACGGCAAGCGGCACGTAGACGCAGACGGATCCATCCTCCGCTCTAACACTCTTGACAGCGACGTGTACCTCGTGCAAGAAGCCGACGTGCTCAAAATCCATGCCAACGCGGTGCACAACGGCAAGCCCATCAAGGCGTTTGCAATGGCTGTGCAGCTCTTTTCAGATGCGACGCTGTTGTCCTGGAACGGAGGTAAGTTGGTATCCGTTCTGCAGTGCAGGTGCCTGTTCTCCTCTGCTGATTGCTCGTGGTGCGCGTCAGTTGGTTCCGTAAATAACATGGTCACTCTTGCGCTTTCCATTGTTCTCTGCTGTTCTGATCGTGTATGCAGCCAACTACGCGTACCCCATCCGCATTAGATTCCCAAACATTATCACTGGCAAGATGCAGTGGCTCACCGTCGGGTACGTGCCGATCATCAAGTGCAACACCGAGGACAGCACGGAGAAGGCCCGCGTGCGGTTGCTCCGGGATGCCGTGTTCCAGAGATGCCTGGCTGTGCTCATGCACCGCTTCATTCCCGCTAGCCAGTACGGCGATCCAATGGTTGTCCCAGGCGAGAACGAGCCTGTCCTGGCCGTTCCCCGGGTTGTGCTGTACGTCGCTGATCAACCAGAGGAGCGCCGTGTCCTCGGTTTCAAGCTCAGCGGCTGCAAGAGTCCTTGCTCGCACTGCCTCGTTCGCAAGGGGGATGCCGCTTGCCGCGGCCCGAAGGCCGGCGCGCGAGATGTATTGGAGCACGTGGACCTGCAGCTGGATGCGGCCGAAGCGTTGGTGGACAATGCCGGCCCAGCGCGCCTGACTCAAATTGAGGGTGACTCCTCCATTGTCCCTATCATCCCTGCGCTGGCTGCGGTACACGGCTTGGGTACTGGGCCCTGCTGCCTCTACCAGATCTTCGGGTTCGACATGCTGCACGTACGTTTATCGCCCCCAATCATTCTGTGTGCCGCGGACAGGTGCGGGCATGACTCGTGGAGCGAGAGATGGACTGGTACCTGGGGTCCTTGGTGCAGTGTTGCTGTTGTGTGCATGTCGCACTGACACGGTGCTCCTTCCTTTTGTGTTCTGTTGCTAGCGCGCTCTCCGTCGTTATGTACACAGGTGATGAAATTGGGTGTCTTGCGCGTCGTCGCTCAGAAGATCCCCGCCCTCCTCAAGGCTCTGTGCAAGGGGGGTCTCGCGCGGTATGGATCCGTTGCCAAGACGATAGTGGCCATGAATGAGCGTATCCGCCACTTCGGCCGCTTAATCATGGCGTCGCTTGTCGCACCTGGGTATGTTCAAGCACTATGCGGCCCCACCTTTTGTCCTGCTTCATTTCTTTGGATGGCTGGCCTCCCTTGTGCGTGGGACTGAACCATGACGTGTTTATTGGTCTTTCTTGCTATCTTGCCTGACGTTGATGTCTGTTGTTATTGGCTGCCTCATCACTACGTGCAGGTATCTGGTGCGGAAGGGAGTCACCCAGGCGACCCTCAAGGGCCGCCAATGGCGTCACGGCATCGTCGTTTGGGCCTTCATGGTGGCGGGCCTCATCGGCCGTCGCCTTCCAGGCTCGACGGACCCGTGTTTTGTGTCACAGCTCCGGCGCCGCCGCCGAGGGGCGGGACCCCGTGCTAGTCGTCGCCGCGCGTCGGCCGGCGGCACGCCGGGGGCTGCAGCTGGCTCCAATTTTGACGATGGCTACGAAACCAACAGCGATGCCGACAGCGAGGCGAGCCGCGGGCACTGTCACGGCCGCGCCCCTAGCGAGGCAGGGACCGACGACACCATGTCGGGCGGGGAGGAGCGCGTCGAGGACGTCCCCGTCCAGCAAGCTGCAGAATCGTCCGATGCGTACAAGGAGCTTTTCGGGGAGCGCCCGATGCACGAGGCTGTGTTGAAGGTTGTATGCCTTGCGGCGCGGCTAATGGGCGAGCTGTGCGGGGACAACGAGCCCGAGGGTGTGCGGTGGACAGAGGACGGAGCAATGGCGCTGCAGCGGGAGGCGTACGACTTTGTGTGCCGCTATGTCGCCGTGCTGTTCGGACCCATCAACACCACGAAAATGCACGCCCTCGCCTTCCACCTGGTCGACGAGATTCTCAACCGCGGCAACCTTGTCGAGGCGGACACAAGTGTCAACGAGGCTCTGCATCGCGTCATCAAGGCGATGTTTGAGGGAACAAACAAGCAGACAACATCTTTCGCTGTCCAGATGCTGCGCTGTGAGCAGACGCTCGTACGCATCATCGCCGAGGACACCGACGACAAGGCGCGGGCGGCCGCCGGGTTGCCGCGAGGTCCCCCGGACCCGGCCGTGGCGCCCAGCGCCTCGGCCGCTGACACGGCGCGGGGCCTATCCGCTCCGCGCCGGCCGGCGGAATCCGAGCAGTCGAGCGCCAGTGGGAGCGGGGATGCTGATGATGCAGACGACGAGGCCGTCGACGACAAGGAGCCCCCGGCGAAGCGCTCGCGGCCGCCTGCGACGAGCGAGCGGCGGCGTCGACGGCGACGGGCACGAGTGCGCGGTCGTCGCGTGGCCGTGGCGGACGTAATTGTCAACGACGGTGGGCGGCTCCAGGAGGTCACAAGTCTCCTCGGCGTGACCGACAAGCAACATCTCATCGTTGGCAACTCCCAAAAGTTTGAGGCGGTTCTTGGGTGGCGGACGACGCGGCTTGACCAGCACATCCGTGCTGCCCGAGACCTTTATCGCAAGTCCTGGTACGACTTTATCCTCTACCGCGACGCCGCCTTCCCGGGCGTGCCGCAGCTGGGGCTTGCACGGCTTGTCGTCCGCGCCATCGATGGCGAGCGCCGGGACATCATCATTGTCCAGAGGATGGAACCCGCTCTCCCGCGACACAACTGCGTCCTCACTGAGTTTGGGTGCCGGCGGCATAAGTGGATCATCAACACCGACACAGGCTTCCCCACCCTGGCAGCTGTTAAGCTCGTTGACGTAGAGAGGCTCGAGCATGTCGTACCAGACTTTGAGGACCTATGCGAGCGCCATGGCCTCCGTGGGACACCTGCTACCATACCAGACACGCCGCGGGAGCGCCTGTGCCAGCGCTACTTTACCAACATCTTCTTCCCCTGGACAAGCAACAGCATTGACGCGTTGCCTGAGTAGGGGCGGTCTTGTTGTTATTATCATTCATTCCCTCTGCGTACCTTCTGGTTAAAGACAATCACTTGCATCACATCCCTGTCGCTCACCTTTGCCAAGTGCAGTCGTCGGGAGCACGAGCAGTAGATGCAGTTCCCAGCGGCCGTCAGCGCCAGAGCCCCAGGCAACGGAGAGGACCCCAGGAGCCGACTCCCGCCGGAGAAGTCGGCCACTCGCACCGGCCAAGTGGCAGCCCACACCCCCAGTTGAGACTTGTACAGACCGCGAGACGCTGCAACAAGGCGCTGCCGCCCGTCGGCTGCCGCCACTCCCACGCTCGCGTCCCCTCCCAGCCGAGGCAGGAGAGAGAACCGACACGTCACGTCAGTCAGCCAGGGGCCCAAGCGACAGAGTCACCAGCGCGAGTGATCAAGTGTCCAAGCGCTAACTTTGCCGGCAGCCGGCCACTCAGATCGCGTACCTTAGTGCATGCCTACGACCAAATATACTTGCGTCTAACGAGAGCAGCACCTGCCCCAGGCATCCCAGAGAAGCCCTCGAGGCGCAGACAGAGGTGGCCGAGAAGTATTGCTTCTCTGCAGTACACATACAACTCCGGAACGAACCGGCGAGTTTCCCAGAAACTGCCCAGGACGAGCGTGCTCAGATCATTTGCCTTCTTGCCGCAACAGTGGTTGGCACTGGTTGGCTGACTTGGTACTCCTCACGTCTCATTGGGCAGCTCGGTGGTATGTCAGCTGAACCAGGACGTCGACCTGTGTCTTGAAGTCAAGTAGCCTCTGCTCGATGGCACTGCCAAATAACAAGCGCCAGAAGGCGACCCAATCATCACTGGCAGGGTCATTGAGGCGCCCCTCCCGCAGGCGCCGCTGGGTGGGGGGGGGTGACGTGCCGACAACGAGAGCGCTGCTCGTTGGGTCGTGACTGACACGACGAAAAGCAAACGCTTTCGAAACGATTGGCATCGTTCCGCAACGGGCGCGCTCGTTCTGCTTTCGTCGGGTGGTCCACACTTTCTGACGATCCCGTCGCCGCCGTGTCCTTTTTTCAGAGCCCAGGGGCCAGGTGAGCCTGAGTCGAATAGATGAGGGCGTGCGACGCCGTGAGACCCGATTTGTTCACTTTTCATTCTCCAATTGGTAGTTTCAAGTAGCCCCCTTTGGTGAAGGCGCTGGGTCCACTGATTTCCGAAAAAAGCTGCAAGAATATAATAGATAGAAAGTTCTTGTCAGCCAAGTCGCCAGAAAAGCCAAATGCGCAGTGTGGGCTTCCAAGCCAGACGCACAGTCAACGGCAGTGCGCCCAGCAACGGTAGACTTCTGACCCGCGCGGAAACAGTGGGCAGAATGCCTCCCTAGCTGTCCACCACGGCTGGTCCCCGTGCACGCTGTGCACTGGCGCTATCACGTCAGGCAGTCGACTACTCTCTCCCCCGCGGAGTGGTCTGCCTGCCCAGCCCCCGCCCTTCCCCATGCCGTTTGGCCCAGTGGCATCACGTCCTGAACCGCCCTCTGTTGACACGCCGGGTGCTGGCGGTCGCGGCGCCGCAGTTGGCCCGGCTGCCGACTGCCCATCGCCGCGCGGTGCGTTGGCAACGGGTGGTGGGTTGGCGTTTGGCGTCTGCGTCCCGGCCGCTTGTCTGGTTCCAGCCCCCGCGGCGGCGGTGCGGACACCACCCCCCACGGGGGGTGCGCCGCCAACAAGGCAATGGCCGGCAGCGTGGACGTTTTTCCGACGCCCGCCGCATCTCCGAGGGGGCCCCCCCTGCACGGGCGCCCGCCCGCGCGCCCGACGCGCCGTCGGCCCAGCGGGGGCGCCACACCACCCGCCCGCCACCGGTCGACGGCGACCGCAACGGGGCCACGCCGACCCGCCGCCGCCGTCGCGCGGCCGAGCGCGCACGCGACGCCCGCTGGCGAACGGGGGCAGGAAGCGCCCCACCGTTCACCGCAGGGGGGGGCACCAGCGCAGCGCCGCCGCCGGCCGCCCGCGCCGCCGACGTGGCGCCTCCAGGCGGCCGTCGACGCAGGTCGTGGGTGCGGCCGTGCCCCGCCGCGTGCCGCCCCCGCCGCCGCCGTGGGCGGCCGCGACGGACCGCGACACGGCGGTGGCGGCGAGCTTCGTGCGCACCGCGGCGGCGGCGGCGGCGGTGCGGCGGCGGCGGCGGCCGCCGCCGCCGCCTTGACCCGCGCGCCCGCGAGCATCACTGGCGACGGGTCGACGGCAACGACGCGGCCGACGGCCGGGTGGGCGGAGAGCGCCAGCGCCACGTCCCCCGTGCCCGTCGCCATGTCCACCGCCGACAGCGACGCGGCCGCCGCGTCGGCGGGGAGGGCGGCCGCGACGAGCGCGGCGCGCCAGGAGCGGTCCAAGCCGAGGGAGATGAGCCGGTTGGCGGCGTCGTAGTGGGGCGCGACGCGGTCGAAAAAGGCGCCCGAGCCGGGGGGGGGGGCGCCGCCGTCGACGCGGCGGGGGAGCGGCGGCCCGCCGGGGGCGTACACGGTGGCGACGGCCAGGGCGCCGACGGCGAGGCCGAGGCGAAGGAGGGGCCACATGGTGACGGACGGGG
>ENA-ORXC01001464-ORXC01001464.1-marine-metagenome-genome-assembly--contig:-NODE-1464-length-13863-cov-67.930147_pt1 | contig 13863 bp, 24 predicted proteins | sample MGYA00237865_ERZ511478 | MGnify/ENA metagenome assembly ERZ511478 | reverse complement strand
CCTGGTCAAGGAGCTGTTATGGCTCGTAGTGCTGGTACATTTGCTCAACTTATGGCGAAGGACGGTAAATTTGTTACTGTTAAGATGCCATCTGGTGAAACTAGATTAATTCTTTCTGGTTGTATGGCAACTATTGGTGCTATATCTAACTCGGATCATCAATTATTGGTATCAGGTAAAGCTGGTAGAAGTAGATGGTTGGGTAGAAGACCTAGAACTAGACCGGTAGCTATGAACCCTGTCGATCACCCAATGGGTGGTGGTGAAGGTAGAGCTTCAGGTGGTCATCCAAGATCGAGAAACGGAATACCTGCTAAAGGATTCAGAACTCGTTCTAAGACCAAGAGCACCAACAAGTATATAATAGAACGTAGAAAGAAATAAAAAAGTAGAAAGAAATGGCACGTTCACTAAAAAAAGGACCTTACGTTCACTATAGTTTGGAGAAAAAAATCCAACAAAGTGTATCATCCGGTAAAAAATCGGTAATCAAAACTTGGTCTAGAGCATCTATGATTACTCCTGATTTTGTTGGGATGACAATAGCGGTTCACAACGGAAAACAATTTGTACCTGTTTTTGTAACAGAAAACATGGTAGGACATAAACTTGGGGAATTTTCACCAACTAGATCTTTTAGAGGTCATGCGGGTGCGAAAAACAAAGGAAAAAAGTAAGCTATGGGAGTTCGTAAAAAACAGATGGCCGAAAGAATAAAGGCTGAGAAGAAGATGGTAGCTTTCGCTAAGTTGAATAACTGTCCTACTTCACCTAGAAAAATGCGTTTAGTTGCAGATTTAATTCGCGGTGTAAAGGTAGAACAAGCATTAGCTATATTAAGGTTTAATCCTAAAGAAGCTTCTAGAAAGTTAGAGAAATTATTACTTTCAGCTTTGGCTAATTGGCAAGCAAAAAATGAAGAGGCAAATTTAGAAGATGCTGATTTAATTGTTGCTGAGATTAGAGTAGATAGTGGTGCAATGTTGAAAAGATTGCGTCCTGCTCCACAAGGTAGAGCACATAGAATTAGAAAACGTTCAAACCATGTTACATTGGTTTTGGGTTCAAAAAACATAACAGAAAACTAGGATGGGACAGAAAACAAATCCAATAGGAAATCGTCTAGGAATCATAAGAGGTTGGGAGTCTAACTGGTATGGTGGAAACGATTACGGAGATAAATTGGCTGAGGATGATAAAATACGTAAGTATATTCATGCCAGACTTTCTAAAGCTAGTGTTTCAAGAGTTATAATTGAACGTACTCTTAAATTAATCACGGTTACTGTTACCACTGCTAGACCTGGTATTATTATCGGTAAAGGTGGTCAGGAAGTTGATAAATTAAAAGAGGAGTTGAAAAAGATCACCAACAAGGAGGTTCAAATCAACATATTTGAAATAAAAAGACCTGAGCTTGATGCTAATTTAGTAGCGGCAAGTGTTGCTCGTCAAATAGAAAGTAGAATTTCTTTTAGAAGAGCGATAAAAATGGCAATCGCTGCAGCAATGCGTATGAATGCCGAAGGAATAAAGATTCAAATCTCTGGTAGATTGAATGGTGCTGAAATGGCACGTTCTGAATCTTATAAAGATGGTAGAATTCCATTATCTACTTTTAGAGCAGATATTGATTATGCTTTGCAGGAAGCTCAAACTACATATGGTAAACTTGGTATTAAAGTTTGGATTATGAAAGGTGAGGTTTATGGTAAAAGAGAATTATCTCCATTAGTAGGGATGAAAAAAGATTCTTCCAAAGGTGGTAAGCAAGAAGGTGGAAGAAAACAACGTCGTAGAAAGTAATTTTTTAAAGAACTAAAGTAATGTTACAACCGAAAAGAACAAAGTTCCGTAAGATGCAGAAAGGCCGTATGAAAGGTCTTGCTGGAAGAGGACACCAACTTTCAAATGGTATGTTCGGTATAAAGAATGTTGATGATGCTGCATTTTTGACTTCACGCCAAATAGAAGCTGCTCGTATTGCTGCTACTAGATTTATGAAGAGAGAAGGTCAATTGTGGATTAAAATATTTCCAGACAAGCCGATTACCAAAAAGCCATTAGAAGTACGTATGGGTAAAGGTAAAGGTGCACCAGAATATTTTGTAGCCGTGGTTAAGCCAGGTAGAATTATGTTCGAAGTGGCCGGAGTTCCTATGGAAGTAGCAAAAGAAGCTTTAAGATTAGCGGCTCAGAAACTTCCTGTAAAAACAAAATTCATTGTAGCTCGTGATTACGAGGCTGGAAATTAAACGTAAGTAATAATGAAAAAACAAGAGATTAAAGAAATGTCTGTGGAAGGACTTACGGAGAAATTGGCCGAGTACAAGAAGCAGCATGCAGATTTGAAAATGGCACATTTTGTAACTCCGTTAGAAAATCCGCTTCAGATTAGAAAAGTAAGGAGAACGGTAGCAAGATTAGCTACTGAATTAACTAATAGGGAGAACCAATAACTGGTGGGCTTTATGGAGAAAAGAAATTTAAGAAAAGAAAGAGTAGGAGTTGTTACTAGTAATAAAATGGAGAAATCTATTGTTATTGCTGAAGTAAAGAGGGTAAAACATCCTATGTACGGTAAATTCGTTTTGAAGACAAAGAAATATGTTGCACATGACGAAAAGAACGATTGTAACATTGGTGATACTGTAAAGATCATGGAAACAAGACCTATGAGTAAGACCAAATGTTGGAGATTAGTAGAAATCTTAGAAAGAGCTAAATAAGTTATGTTACAGCAAGAATCTAGACTAAAAGTAGCGGATAACACAGGGGCAAAGGAAGTTTTAACTATCCGTGTTCTTGGTGGTACCAAAAGAAGATATGCTTCAATAGGTGACAAAATTGTTGTTACTGTTAAAGAAGCAACTCCAAACGGAGGTATCAAGAAAGGTGCGGTTTCAACTGCTGTTGTAGTTCGTACAAAGAAAGAGGTTAGAAGACCTGATGGGTCTTATATCAGATTTGATGATAACGCTTGTGTGTTATTGAATCCTGCCGGAGAAATGAGAGGAACTCGTGTTTTTGGACCTGTAGCAAGAGAGCTTAGGGATAAGCAGTTCATGAAGATTGTATCATTGGCCCCAGAGGTATTATAATATAACGGACAAGATGAAAAAGTTAAAAATCAAAACAGGAGATACGGTAAGGATTACTGCTGGTGACCATAAAGGTACCGAAGGTAAGGTTATGCGTGTAAATCTTGAGAAAAATAAAGCCATCGTTGAAGGTGCCAATATGGTATCTAAACATGAGAAGCCTAGTGCTAAAAACCCTCAAGGTGGTATTGTAAAAAAAGAAGCTTTAATCCATATTTCTAATTTAGCGTTGATCGACAGTAAAACTGGAGATGTAACAAGAGTAGGTTACGAGATTAAGGATGGTAAAAAAGTTAGGGTTTCCAAAAAATCCAATGAAGTAATTTAGTTATGGCATACGTTGCAAGATTAAAGAAAGAGTATAAGGAGCGAATAGTAGCTGCCCTTACCGAAGAGTTTGGTTACAGTAATGTAATGCAGGTTCCTAAGTTAGAGAAGATAGTAATGAGTAGAGGTGTAGGAGCTGCTGTTGCTGATAAGAAACTTATTGACCATGCAATAGATGAGATGACTATGATAACGGGTCAAAAAGCCGTTGCTACTATGTCTAAGAAAGATGTTGCTGCCTTTAAATTAAGAAAAGGTATGCCAATTGGTGCTAAAGTTACCTTAAGAGGTGAGCGTATGTACGAATTTTTAGACCGTTTGGTTACTTCTGCGTTACCACGTGTAAGAGATTTTCAAGGTATTAAGGCTACTGGTTTTGATGGTCGTGGAAATTATAACCTGGGTGTAACGGAGCAAATTATATTTCCTGAAGTTAATATTGATAAAATCAATAGAATTAACGGTATGGATATTACATTTGTAACTTCTGCGGATACAGACAAAGAAGCGAAATCATTATTAACAGAATTAGGTTTACCTTTTAAAAAGAATTAGTATGGCTAAGGAATCAATGAAAGCCCGTGAGAGAAAAAGGGAAAAAACTGTAGCAGTTTATGCTGAGAAACGTAAAGCTTTGAAGGAAGCTGGTGATTACGAAGCGCTACAAAGATTACCTAAAAATGCATCTCCGGTACGTTTACATAACAGATGTAAGTTAACTGGAAGACCTAAAGGTTACATGAGAACTTTTGGTATTTCAAGGGTAAAATTCAGAGAGATGGCTAACGCTGGTTTAATACCAGGTGTTAAGAAAGCTAGCTGGTAAGTAAAGAATTATTAATGGATTCAGGTTTGGCTTAAGTGCTGAAAACCGTTTCCGAATTATATACATATGGTAACAGATACTATTGCAGATTACCTAACGAGAGTTAGAAACGCGAGTAGAGCGGGACATAGGGTTGTTGAAATCCCTGCGTCGAATCTAAAGAAAGAAATTACTAAAATATTATTCGACCAAGGATATATTTTGAGTTACAAGTTCGAAGAGAGCAAAGTTCAAGGATCTATAAAAATAGCTTTGAAGTATGATAAGCTTACAAAAGAACCTGTTATCAAGAAAATACAGCGTATAAGTAAGCCTGGTCTTAGAAAATATGCAGGTAACGAAGATTTACCTCGTGTATTGAATGGTTTGGGTATTGCAATCGTTTCTACATCTCATGGTGTAATGACTAGCAAGCAGGCTAAGGCAGAGAAAGTTGGTGGTGAAGTTTTATGCTACGTTTATTAATTGATAAAAGATTTAGAAAATGTCTAGAATAGGTAATAATCCAGTCGCAATTCCTGAAGGGGTTACAGTTGAAATCAACGACAATATCATTTCTGTTAAAGGAAAGTTAGGTGAGTTGACTCAAGAGTTCTCAGGAGTATCGGTTAAAGTAGAAGACGGACAGGCTTTCGTTACAAGGCCATCTGATTCTAAGGACCATAAAGCAAAGCACGGTTTATATAGATCACTTATCACCAATATGGTAGAGGGTGTATCTAAAGGATGGACCAAAGAATTAGAATTAGTAGGTGTAGGATATAGAGCAAGTAATCAAGGTCAAAAACTTGATTTGGCTTTAGGTTTTTCTCATAATATTGTTTTTGATCTTGCCCCAGAGGTAAAGGTTGAAACTATATCTGAAAAAGGTAAAAACCCTATTGTAAAGCTTACTTCTCATGACAAGCAATTAGTTGGTCATATAGCAGCAAAGATTAGATCTTTCCGTAGTCCGGAGCCGTACAAAGGGAAAGGAATTAAGTTTGTAGGTGAAATATTAAGAAGAAAAGCTGGTAAATCAGCTTAATAAAGGATATTATGGGATTATCAAAAACACAAAGAAAATTAAGAATCCGACGTAGAATACGTAAGGTTTCTTCTGGAACTGCAGCTAAACCAAGATTATCTGTATTTAGAAGTAACAGCGAAATTTACGCTCAAGTTATAGACGACGTTAAAGGAGTCACTTTAGTATCCGCTTCTTCAAGAGATAAGGATATTGCAAAAGTAAAAGGAAATAAAACCGAGATTGCTGCTTTGGTTGGTAAAACAATCGCTGAGAAATCTGTTAAAGCTGGCTTAGATAAAGTTGCTTTTGATAGAGGGGGTAATTTGTATCATGGAAGAGTAAAATCTTTAGCTGATGGTGCAAGAGAAGCAGGACTAAAATTCTAATATACTAGTATGTTCCAAAAATATAAAAACGTAGAGACTGTTAAACCAGGTGGTTTAGATTTAAAAGATAAATTAGTTGGTATTCAACGTGTAACTAAGGTAACAAAAGGTGGTAGAGCATTTGGTTTTTCTGCAATTGTTGTTGTAGGTGATGAGAATGGTGTTGTAGGTCACGGTTTAGGTAAATCAAAAGAAGTTGCTACTGCAATTGCAAAGGCAATTGAAGATGGCAAGAAGAATTTAGTTCGTATTCCTTTAAATAAAGGAACTTTACCTCACGAGCAAAAAGGTAAATTTGGTGGTGCAAGAGTTTATATTCAGCCTGCATCTCATGGTACCGGAGTTATTGCTGGTGGTGCTGTAAGATCAGTATTAGAATCTGTAGGTGTACATGATGTATTATCTAAATCTCAGGGTTCATCCAATCCACATAACGTTGTAAAGGCTACATTTGATGCCTTATTACAACTTAGAGATGCAAAAACTATTGCTACACAAAGAGGTGTTTCTTTAGAAAAAGTGTTTAAAGGTTAAGAGGAAAATTATGGCAAAGATTAAAGTTACACAGTTAAAAAGTGGAATTAAGAAACCTCAAAATCAAAAAAGGACTTTAGAGGCTCTTGGTTTAAAAAGAATTGGTCAGGTTGTAGAACATGATGATACACCTAACATTCTTGGTATGATAAATAAAGTTAAACATTTAGTTTCCACTGAGGAAGCTTAAATTTAGAATAAAATGGGTTTACATAATTTACAGCCTGCAGAAGGTTCAGTGAATAGAGACGGAAAACGCCTTGGAAGAGGTCAGGGTTCTGGAAAAGGAGGAACAGCTGCAAGAGGTCATAAAGGAGCAAAATCAAGATCTGGTTATTCTAAGAAAATTGGTTTTGAAGGTGGTCAAATGCCTTTGCAACGTCGTGTACCTAAGTTCGGTTTTACGAATATCAATCGTAAGAGCTACCAAGGTATCAATTTAGAAAAGTTGCAAGAGCTAGTTGATAACAAAGTTATAACCAATGAAGTTTCTTTAGATCTTTTGATTGAGAATGGTTTAGTTGGTAAGAACGATTTAGTGAAAATTTTAGGAAATGGTGAATTAAAAGCATCTCTTAAAATTTCAGTACATAAATTTACAGCATCTGCCAAAGCAGCTATTGAAGCGGCAGGTGGTGAAGCAATAAGTTTGTAAGCATAAACGAGAGCATGAAGAATTTTATTGATACAATATCCAATATTTGGAAGATAGAAGAGCTAAGAAATAGAATTCTTATAACATTAGGTCTTTTATTGGTTTACCGTTTTGGTTGTCAAATTGTACTTCCAGGTATAGATTCAACACAATTAGGTGGTTTAACGGATAGTACTGATCAAGGTATTTTTGGTCTTTTAAATGCCTTTACAGGAGGAGCGTTTGCTAATGCTTCTGTTTTTGCATTAGGTATCATGCCTTACATATCTGCATCTATTGTAGTTCAATTAATGGGTATTGCAATTCCTTATCTTCAGAAATTACAAAAAGAAGGAGAAAGTGGTCGTAAGACTATTAATCAAATTACTAGATGGTTAACTATCGGTATTTGTATTGTTCAAGCTCCTGCATACTTGTATGGACTTGAGGCTTTCGGAGTAAGGGATAGTGCTTTCTTATTAGGGAAAGGATTAGATTTTATGGTTCCAGCTGTTATTATATTGGTAACAGGTACTGTGTTTGCAATGTGGTTAGGTGAGAAAATTACTGATAAAGGTATTGGTAATGGTATTTCACTTTTGATTATGATAGGTATAATCGCTACAATGCCTCAGTCGTTCGTTCAAGAATTTATATCAAGAACTACTAATAATAATGGTGGACTAATGTTCATATTAATTGAAGTAATTGTTTGGTTCCTAGTAATCTTGGCTTGTATTCTGTTGGTAATGGCTACAAGACAAATTCCTGTGCAATATGCAAGAAGAACCGCTTCTGGTGGATATGAGAAAAACATCATGGGTTCTAGACAGTATATTCCATTAAAGTTAAACGCTTCAGGAGTAATGCCAATAATCTTTGCTCAGGCAATAATGTTTGTACCGGGTATGATAGGTGGAGCTTTTGATGATACTTCATTTGGTCAATGGATGCAAGTACAGTTTAGCGATATTTTTGGTTGGGCTTATAATTTGCTTTTCGCAATATTGATTATAATCTTCACATATTTTTACACTGCAATTACGGTTCCTACCAATAAGATGGCAGATGACCTTAAAAGGAGTGGTGGTTTTATCCCTGGAATTCGTCCAGGAAAAGAAACTGGAGATTATTTAGATAAGATTATGTCATTAATAACGTTACCTGGATCTATTTTCTTAGCTTTGCTGGCTATTTTACCGGCGATAGTGGTAAAGTTGATGGATGTTCAAGCTGGATGGGCGTTATTTTACGGTGGTACTTCACTTTTAATTATGGTGGGTGTTGCTATAGATACGGTACAACAGGTTAATTCGTATTTGTTGAATAGACATTATGACGGCTTAATGAAAACTGGTAAAAATAGAAAAGTAGCATAATTTATGGCTAAGCAGGCAGCAATAGAACAAGATGGATCTATCATTGAAGCATTATCAAATGCAATGTTTCGTGTAGAATTGGAGAATGGACATGTGGTAACAGCGCATATATCAGGTAAGATGCGTATGCACTATATTAAACTATTACCTGGAGATAAGGTTAAATTGGAGATGAGTCCTTATGACCTTACTAAAGCAAGAATTACATATAGATACTAAGATACAAGATGAAAGTAAGAGCATCAGTTAAGAAGAGAAGTGCCGACTGCAAGATTGTTCGCAGAAAAGGCAGGTTGTACGTAATCAACAAAAAGAATCCTAGATTTAAACAAAGACAAGGGTAATTATGGCAAGAATCGCAGGTATAGATATACCAAAACAAAAGAGAGGCGTTATCGCCTTAACCTATATTTTCGGAATTGGAAGAAGTAGGTCACAAGAAATATTGAGTAAAGCCCAAGTTAGCGAAGATACTAAGGTTTCTGATTGGAATGATGATGAAATAGGTCGTATCAGGGAAGCTGTTTCTGAATTTACCATTGAAGGTGAGTTACGTTCAGAGACTCAGTTGAACATTAAGCGTTTAATGGATATTGGCTGTTATAGAGGTATTCGTCACAGGTCAGGTTTGCCTTTAAGAGGTCAACGTACCAAAAACAACTCTAGAACTAGAAAAGGAAAGCGTAAAACAGTTGCTAACAAGAAGAAAGCAACTAAATAATAATTAGGTATGGCAAAGGCAAATACTAAAGTTACCAAGAAACGTAAAGTTATAGTTGATTCTGTAGGTGAGGCGCACATAAGTGCATCTTTCAACAACATCATTATCTCTTTGACAAATAAAAAGGGAGATGTTATTTCTTGGTCATCTGCCGGTAAATTAGGTTTTAGAGGGTCTAAGAAAAATACACCTTATGCTGCACAAGTTGCTGCAGAAGATTGTTCTAAAGTTGCTCATGAAGCAGGTTTAAGAAAAGTTAAGGTATATGTAAAAGGTCCAGGTAATGGTAGAGAATCTGCAATCAGATCTTTACATAATGCTGGTATCGAAGTAACTGAGATTATCGATGTTACTCCAATGCCTCACAACGGATGTAGACCTCCTAAGAGAAGAAGAGTTTAATTAATTACTATTATATTTCACCGAAAGTGTAGTTACGATTATCGAAGGATAAGCCTTAATTCATAATCTCACTTTCAAATTAAAAGAAAATGGCAAGATATACAGGACCAAAATCAAAAATCGCTCGTAAATTCGGCGAAGCAATTTTCGGAGATGATAAATCTTTCGAAAAAAAGAATTACCCTCCAGGACAACACGGAAACAACAGAAGAAGAGGCAAGAAGTCTGAGTACTCTGTTCAGTTGATGGAGAAGCAAAAAGCTAAATATACTTACGGTATTTTAGAAAAGCAATTTAGAAACTTATTCCAAACTGCAAAGAGAAAAGAAGGTGTTGCTGGTGAGATTTTACTTCAATTATGTGAGTCTCGTTTAGATAACGTAGTTTTTAGAATGGGTATATCTCCAACTAGAAGTGGTGCAAGACAATTAGTTTCTCATAGACATATTACAGTTAATGGAGAGTTGGTTAATATACCATCTTACTCATTAAAAGCAGGTGATGTTGTTGGTGTTAGAGAAAAATCTAAATCATTACAAAGTATACAAGATTCATTAGCTGCTAGTAGTGCAGTATATGAGTGGATTTCTTGGAACAGTGAGAAGAAGGAAGGTACTTATGTTAGTATTCCAGAAAGATTACAGATTCCAGAAAATATCAAAGAACAATTAATCGTGGAGTTATACTCTAAATAAACAATACCGATCCAATTATGGCATTATTTAATTTTCAGAAACCCGATAAAGTAATAATGATCGATTCCTCTGATTTCGAAGGGAAGTTCGAATTTCGCCCTTTGGAACCTGGTTATGGATTAACTGTTGGGAATGCATTAAGACGAGTATTGCTTTCTTCTTTAGAGGGTCATGCAATTACTTCGGTTAGGATTGATAAGGTAGAGCATGAGTTTTCTACCATACCTGGCGTTGTTGAAGATGTAACAGAGATTATATTAAACTTGAAACAAGTTCGTTTCAAGAAGCAAATAGAAGATTCTGAAGCTGAAGTTGTTTCAATTTCTGTAAGTGGTAAGAATCAATTAACTGCTGGTGATTTTCAAAAGTTTATTTCTGGATATCAAGTTTTAAATCCAGATTTAGTTCTTTGTAATATGGATGCTAAAGTTAGTATCAATATGGAGATAACTATTGAAAAAGGTAGAGGTTATGTTCCTGCAGAGGAAAATAAGAAATCTGGTGCACCATTAGGTACAATAGCTGTTGATTCTATTTTTACGCCAATTAAAAATGTAAAATATAGTATTGAAAACTTTCGTGTAGAGCAAAAAACCGATTATGAAAAATTGGTTTTTGAAATATCTTCAGATGGATCAATTCATCCAAAAGATGCTTTAACTGAAGCAGCAAAAGTTCTTATACATCACTTCATGTTATTCTCTGATGAGCGTATTACATTAGAAGCTGATGAAATTGCTCAGACTGAGACTTATGATGAAGAGTCTTTACATATGAGACAATTGTTGAAAACTAAATTAGTGGATATGGACCTTTCTGTTCGTGCTCTAAACTGTTTAAAAGCTGCTGAAGTAGATACTTTAGGAGATTTAGTTTCCTTCAATAAGAATGATTTAATGAAGTTTAGAAACTTCGGTAAGAAATCTTTAACTGAACTTGAAGAACTTGTAATTAACAAGGGATTAAGTTTTGGTATGGATTTATCAAAATACAAATTAGATAAAGATTAAATAATCATATTTTGCTCCTCGTTCTGTCGAGTTTGGTAGCAAGATGATAAAATTAAAACATGAGACACGGTAAAAAAATTAACCACTTAGGTAGAAAGACTGCTCATAGAAAAGCAATGTTAGCAAACATGGCTTGTTCTTTGATCGAGCACAAAAGAATCAACACTACAGTTGCTAAAGCCAAAGCTTTAAAGCAATTTATCGAGCCTTTGATTACAAAATCAAAAGCTGAAAATAATGTTAGTGCTGAGAAAGGTACTCATAACAGACGTATCGTTTTTAAGAATCTACGTGATAAGCATGCTGTAACTGAATTGTTCAGTGTAGTATCTGAAAAGGTTGCTGATAGACCAGGTGGTTATACTAGAATTATCAAATTAGGTAATCGTTTGGGTGATAACGCTGATATGGCAATGATAGAATTAGTTGATTTCAACGAATTGTATAATGCTGGTAAGCCTAAGAAGAAATCTACTAGAAGAAGTAGAAGATCAGGTGGAAGTGATGCTGCTACGGTTTCTGCAGAGAAAGAAACTAAAGTTGAAGAGGCTCAAACAGAAACAGAAGCTAAGACAGATGATTCTAAGGAATAAAATTGTCGATAAATATTAATAATGAAAAAGGATAAGCTTTCTAGCTTATCCTTTTTTTTATGTTTTTTTGTGAACGAATAAATTATAAGACTAAAATGAAATATCAGGCAAAGAGAAAAGCTATAGTATTACTTGCAGATGGTACTATATTTTATGGAAAATCCGTTGGAGATAAAGAAGGTACTGCCTTTGGAGAAGTGTGCTTTAATACGGGAATGACAGGTTATCAAGAGATTTTTACTGATCCATCTTATTTTGGGCAAATTATGGTAACTACCAATGCACATATCGGTAATTATGGTGTAAATAAAGATGAAGTTGAATCTGAGTCTATTAAGATATCTGGATTGGTTTGTAGAAATTTTAGTTATGAATATTCTAGACCTTTGGCAGATGATAGTTTGCAAGGTTTTTTAGATAAAAATGAATTATTTGCAATCTCTGATGTAGATACACGTGCCTTAGTTAGTTATATCAGAGATAATGGAGCAATGAATGCTGTAATATCTACAGATGTAGATAACATAGAAGACCTAAAAAAACAGTTAAGTGAAGTGCCTAGTATGGAAGGACTAGAGTTGGCTTCTAAAGTTTCTACAAAAGAGCCCTATTTTGTTGGTGATGAAAATGCTGCTTTTAAAATTGCAGCACTTGATATAGGTATTAAAAAGAATATTTTAAGAAATCTTGTTAAGCGTGGAGCTTATGTAAAAGTGTTTCCTTTTAACAGTAGTTTTGAAGAAATGTCCTCTTGGAATCCTGATGCATTTTTCATCTCTAATGGTCCTGGTGATCCAGAGCCTTTGGTTGATGCCATAACTGCAGTTAAAAAAATGATACAAACAGATAAGCCTCTTTTCGGTATTTGTTTAGGTCATCAAGTTTTAGCTTTGGCAAACGGAGTTTCAACTTATAAAATGCATAATGGGCATAGGGGTATTAATCATCCAATACTAAATTTGATTACAGGTAAAGGAGAGATTACTTCTCAAAACCACGGCTTTGCAATTAATAGGGAAGAAACAGAGGCTAATGAGACTTTAGAAATTACGCATACACATCTTAATGATAAAACGGTTGCTGGTATTCGTATGAAAAATAAAGATGTATTTTCTGTGCAATATCACCCAGAAGCAAGTCCGGGTCCCCATGATGCTGATTACCTTTTTGATGATTTTTTCAAATTAATTGAGAAAAGTTCAAAACATAACGAAATAGTTTAAATTAACATTAATTAATTGGGAAATGTTGGGTATAAACAAACCCAATGATTTCCCTGTTTTGTATCTTTACTTCTTACAAACAACATATAAAAAGATTAAAATGAGTATTATATTAAATGTTCACGCAAGGCAGATTTTAGATTCTAGAGGTAATCCAACTGTTGAAGTAGATGTAGTTACGGAAAATGGTGTAATGGGTAGGGCTGCGGTTCCTTCTGGAGCTTCTACTGGTGAGCATGAAGCTGTTGAATTACGTGATGGTGGTAAATCTTTCATGGGTAAAGGTGTAAGTAAAGCTGTTGATAACGTAAACAGTATTATAGCGGAAGAGATTTTAGGAATGAGTGTGTTTGATCAAAATCTTTTAGATCAAACTATGATAGATTTAGATGGAACACCAAATAAATCTAAATTAGGAGCTAACGCAATTTTAGGTGTTTCATTAGCTGCTGCGAAAGCTGCTGCAAATGAATTAGGTCTTTCTCTTTTTAGATACATTGGTGGTGTTAGCGCTAATACGTTGCCTGTACCAATGATGAACATTATAAATGGTGGTTCTCACTCAGATGCGCCTATCGCGTTTCAAGAGTTCATGGTAATGCCGGTTAAAGCAAAAAGCTTTACACATGCAATGCAAATGGGAACAGAGATTTTTCATAACCTTAAGAAGGTATTACACGATCGTGGTCTTAGTACTGCAGTAGGTGATGAAGGTGGATTTGCTCCAAACCTTGCAGGAGGTACTGAAGATGCTTTGGATACTATTGCAAAAGCAGTGAAGAATGCAGGTTACAACTTAGGTGACGATGTAATGATTGCTTTAGATTGTGCTGCCGCGGAATTTTTTGTCGATGGAAAATATGACTACACTAAATTTGAAGGAGAATCGGGTGTAATTAGAACATCTGAAGAGCAAGCCCAATACTTGGCGGATTTAAGTGCTAAATATCCTATAATCTCTATTGAAGATGGTATGGATGAAAATGATTGGGATGGTTGGAAATCTTTGACCGATAAAATTGG
>ENA-ORXC01001463-ORXC01001463.1-marine-metagenome-genome-assembly--contig:-NODE-1463-length-13871-cov-3.232420_pt1 | contig 13871 bp, 12 predicted proteins | sample MGYA00237865_ERZ511478 | MGnify/ENA metagenome assembly ERZ511478 | reverse complement strand
CGCCGCCATCGACACGGCCCTGACGACCCTCGCCGCGCGCTACGGCGCAGAGATCGACGAGTGGCGCTGGGGGGCCGCGCACCGGGCGCTGCACAGGCACAGCACGCTGGGGGATGTGGGCACGACCATCGCGGGCATCGACCTGTCCCTCGGGTCCATCGTGAATATCGAGCACGAGACGAGCGGCGGCGACTACACCCTCAACCGGGGGGCGATGACCCATAGCGGACCCGATCCCTATGCCAATGTCCACGCTTCGGGGTTGCGGGCGGTGTTCGATCTGGCGGATCTGGATCGGTCGATGTTCATCGTGTCGACCGGGGCCGTCGGGCATCCCTTGTCCGAATACTACGACAACCTCGCGCCGCTGTGGCGGTCGGGCGATCTGGTGCCGATGTCGACGGATCGGAAGACGATCGAATCGGGCGCGCTCGGCACCCTCGTCATCGCCCCGGATCAGGACGCCGAATCGCCGATGCTGCCGTAGCCGCCGCGCCAGTACAGCAGCGGCGCGGCCCCCTCGCGCCACCCCGCCTCGATCACCCGCCCGACGAGGATGCGATGGTCGCCCCCGCCATGGACATCGTGCAGCTCGCAATCGGCCACCGCGAGCGCCCCCTTCAGGATCGGCGCACCGGAGCGCCACGGGTCGCCGAAATCCCCCTCCACGGGAACATGCGCGCGGGCGTAGCGGTCGGAGATCGCCTGCTGGTCCCGCGCGAGTATGTTGAGCGCGAAATGCCCGGCCCGCAGAAACGCCTCCATCGTGCTCGAACTGCCCTCCAGGCAGAACAGCGCCAGCGGCGGGTCGAGGGACACCGAGGTCAGCGAGTTGATCGTGATGCCGATGCCGGGGTCGTCCCCCGCGCGGCAGGTCGCGACCGCGACGCCCGTGGCGAAGGAGCCGAAGCAGGCGCGGAAGGCGGCGGCGTCCTGCCCGTCCGCGCGCCGCATCGTGTCGTCTGTCGTCATCGAACGTCCGTTCCCTGAAATGGAGTGCAGCGCGCAAGCTAGGGCGACCGCCGCGAATGGCGATAGCGGGGATGACCGCGCGCGCGCCCTGCGCTATGACCGCGCCCGATACCCTCCCGAGGAGATGCCCCCCATGTCGACCCTGATCGTCATTCCCGCCCGCTACAAGTCCAGCCGCTACCCCGGCAAGCCGCTGGCGACCCTGACCGGGGCGAGCGGGGCGGCGATGACGCTGATCGAGCGCAGCTGGCGGGCGGCCATGGCGGTGCGCGGGGTCGATGCCGTGACGGTCGCCACCGATGACGACCGCATCGCCGACGCCGCGCGGGCCTTCGGGGCCGATGTGACGATGACCGCCGAAACCTGCGCCAACGGCACCGAACGCTGCGTCGATGCCCTGCGCGTGCGGGGCGAGGAGCCGGATATCGTCGTCAATCTCCAGGGCGACGCTCCGCTGACCCCGCCCTGGTTCGTCGAGGCGCTGATCGACGCAATGGCGCACGGTCCGGCGGTCGCGACCCCGGTGCTGCGCTGCGACCTCCGGACCTACACCAATTTCGTCGAGGATCGCCGCGCGGGCCGGGTGGGCGGCACCACCGCCGTGTTCGGGGCGGATATGTCGGCGCTGTACTTCTCGAAGGAAGTCATCCCCTTCCTGCCGACGCCCCCGGCCCCCGGCGCGCCCGTGCCGGTGTTCCACCATGTCGGCCTCTACGCCTACACCCCCGCCGCCCTGCGCGCCTATGCGGCCGCGAAACCGGGACCGCTGGAGACGCTGGAGGGGCTGGAGCAGTTGCGGTTTCTGGAAAACGGCATCCCGATCCGATGCGTCGAGGTCCAGGGGCGCGGGCGCGTCTTCTGGGAGCTGAACAACCCCGAAGACATTCCCCGCATCGAGGGGGCGCTGAAGGCCGAGGGGCTGGACTGATACCAGCGGCCCGAAACAAGAAAAGGGCCGCTCCACGAGGCCCCGGATCGGTGTCCGGGGCCGGGGCATTCTTCCGGATGACGCTACAACGCCTTCGGATGCGCCTGTTCGTAGGCTTCCAGCAACCGGGCCTCGTCCACTTCGGTATACCGCTCGGTGCTGGAGAGGCTGACATGGCCCAGCAGCGTCTGGATCGCTCGCAGGTCGCCGCCCGCACTCAGCAGATGCGTGGCGAAGGAGTGGCGCAGGGCGTGGGGGGTGGCGCTGTCGGGCAGGCCGAGCGCGGCGCGGATCGTCTGCATCGCGCCGCTGACCATGCGCGGGTTCAGCGGCCCGCCCCGCACCCCGACGAATAGCGGGCCGTCCTTCTCCAATGCATGCGGGCAGGCGGCGACATAGGCCGCCACCGCCTGCCGGACCACGGGAACCACGGGGACGAGGCGCTGCTTGCTGCCCTTGCCGGTGATCCGCAGCGTCTCGCCCAGCGGCACGGCCCCGGCGCGCAGGGACAACGCCTCGGCCCGCCGCAACCCGCAGCCGTACAGCAGCGTCAGGATCGCCGTATCGCGCAGGGCGACCCATTCATGCGCGCTGTCCAGCCCCGTCATCGTCAGCACCGCCGCCGCATCCTTTTCGCTCAGGGGGCGCGGCAGGGGCCTGGGGGGGCGGGGGCCGCGCGCGGCGCGGACGACATCGGCGCGGATGCCGTGGGCATCGCCGGCATGGGTGTAGAAGCTCTTCACGGCGGACAGGGACCGCGCGACGGTCGCCTTGCACAGCCCCTCGCGGCGCAGATCGGCCATCCAGCGGCGCATCTGCATTCGGGTCACCGCGCAGAGATCGTCGGCGGTGATATCGGCGGGATCGCCCAGCGCCCGGATGAAGCGCCAGACATCCCGAGCATAGGCCTCGCGCGTCGCCGGACTCGTCCCCCGAACCACGAGGGCGCGCATCCAGTCGTCGACGAGGATGAGGGCGGTTTCCGGCATGGCGGGTTCTCCGCTCCGCGCTCGATGCGGAGCGGGGAAATCACTCAGACGATTTCAGGCTCGTCCAGCCAGTGGCGCATCACCCGGCTGACCGCACCCCCGAGAAACACGAGCAGATCCCCGCCCTGTTCCTCGTGAAAGCGGTCGGAATCGCGTGCACCGAACAGCAGCACGCCGGGCTGCGAGCCGGGTCCGAAATCCAGCCGCACCAGCGCCTCCGATTCGATCTCGCCATCCGTATGCAGCGCCCGGGTCGGCTCCTCGACCGCGCGCAGCGACACGCCCCAGGGTGCACCGTGGAAGAACGCATTCACCGAACCGGGAGCGATGGGGCAGAGCGTGCCGATATCGCCCGACCGCTCCGCATCCTTGGCCGGGGGCGTCTCGACGCACAGGCGCACCGAATCGACCACCAGCAACTCGCCGAACTGGCTGCCGACGATATCGATGAAGTCCTGGAAGGTCGGCGCCTCCAGCATGTGCAGGATCGCGTCGTTGACCTGGTTCATCGAGACCAGATTCGCCTCCGCCGCGTCCAGCATCTCCTCGCGCTCGATCTCGACCGCGCGCAGGCGTTCGCGCATGCGGGCCATCACGGCGGTCTGAAGGCTGACAACGTTGCTGCCGTAGCGTTGCCCCGCCAGTTCGACCAGTTTCGCGGAGACCTCCGCATCGTCCAGCACGACCGCCGGGTTTTCGAGAATGTAGTTGCGCACGGCATTGCGCCCCAGTTTTGCCCGCCTCGGCGTGCGCTCCAGCGCCTCGCTGCCTGTTCCGTCTGTCGACATGCCCTCGATCCCTCGTCTTTTTTATCGTCTTTTTATGGCGTCTTCACCGTTGTCCCCTTGTCAGGGGATGGCCCGTGTCAGAGGATGGACTGTCCCGTCTTCGCCCAGTCCTTCATGAACGCATCCAGACCCTTATCCGTAAGCGGATGCTTTGCAAGGGCATACAGCGTCGCCGGGGGCAGGGTGCCGACATCGGCCCCGGCCAGCGCGCAGGCCTTCACGTGGTTGACCGTCCGGATCGAGGCGGCGAGAATCTGGGTATCGAACAGGTAGTTGTCGTAGATCGTGCGGATTTCCTCGATCAGCTCCATCCCGTCGATGGCCATGTCGTCCAGCCGCCCGATGAAGGGCGAGATATACGTCGCCCCTGCCTTGGCCGCGAGCAGGGCCTGATTGGCCGAGAAGCACAGCGTCACGTTGGTATCGTGGCCGTCATCGACCAGCGCGCGGCAGGCGACCAGCCCGTCGAAGGTCAGCGGCAGCTTGATGCAGACATTGTCCGCGATCTTCGCCAGTTCCTTGCCCTCGGCGATCATCGCGTCGCTCTCCATCGCGGTGACTTCCGCGCTGACCGGGCCGGAGACGACTTCGCAGATTTCCGCGACCACTTCCTTGAAATCGCGTCCCGATTTGGCGATCAGCGAGGGATTCGTCGTCACCCCGTCGACCAGGCCGGAAGGGGCAAGCGCCCGGATTTCGTCGATCTCTGCGGTGTCGATGAAGAACTTCACGGGTACGGTCCTGTCAGGAGGGATGAAGGTTACCGCAACGATAACGGAAAAGGGAGTCGGTAGCCATACCGCAGGAGGGGCAGGCGGAGAAATTTGTGGCCCGGTGGACGTGCTCTTTTCGTTCTTGTTTGTCGCCCCTTCCCGTATGCATTATGAAGCGACGATATTGCTCCGCACCGTCCTGCGCAGAGGAAGATCAGCCGACCGAGGCCAACAGGAGTTCCCCTTGCCCGCCGACCTCTTCACCGATCCCGATGCGCGGCCCTTTGCCGTCATGGTGCCCCTGCCGCTGCCCGGTCCGCTCGACTACCTGAGTGCGGAGCCGCTGGCACCGGGGGACTACGTCGCCGTGACCGTGTCGGGGCGCGAGACGATCGGGGTGGTCTGGGGGGAGGGGACGGGGGATGCGCTGAAGCTGAAGCCGATCCTGCGCCGCCTCGACCTGCCGCCGATGCCCGAGGCGATGCGCGGGCTGGTCGACCGGGCGGCGCGCTATACCCTGACGCCGCCGGGGATGATGCTGCGGCAGGCGACCCGCGCGCCGGGGCTGCTGGAACCCGAGACGCCGCGCCTCGTGCTGGTGCGGGGGGCCGGCGAGCCGCAGACGGTGACCGACGCGCGCCGCCGGGTGCTGGAGGCCGTGGTCGCCGCGCCGGGCCTCTCCGCCGCCGATCTGGCGCGCGAGGCGGGGGTGTCGGCGGGGGTGGTGAAGGGCCTGGTCGAGGCGGGCGCGCTGGAGGTGCGGCAGGCCCCGCAGGACCGCCCCCCGCCCCGGCTCGACCCGCAATTCCGGGTGGCCAAGCTGAACGCCGAACAGGCCGAGGCGAGCGAGGCGATGACCGACTCGATCGCCGCCCGCACATTCGAGGCGCTGCTGCTGGACGGCGTCACGGGGTCCGGCAAGACCGAAACGTATCTGGAGGCCGTCGCCGCCTGCATCCGCGCGGGGCGGCAGGCGCTGATCCTGCTGCCGGAAATCGCGCTGACCGCCGATTTCATCCGCCGGATGCGCGAGCGGTTCGGCGCGCCCCCCGTCGAGTGGCATTCCGGCGTCACCCCCGCCGCCCGCCGCCGCGCGTGGAAGGCGGTGGCCCGGGGGCAGGCGCAGGTGGTGGCGGGGGCGCGCTCGGCGCTGTTCCTGCCGTTCTCGGATCTGGCCCTGATCGTCGTCGATGAGGAACACGACCAGAGCTACAAGCAGGACGATATCGTGCATTACCAGGCCCGCGATATCGCCGTGCTGCGGGCGGCGCAGGAGCAATGCACCATCGTCCTCGCCTCCGCCACGCCGTCGCTGGAAAGCTCGATCAACGCGGATGCGGGCAAGTATCGCCGCCTGACCCTGCGCGAGCGCCACGGTCCCGCGATCCTGCCCTTCCTCAGCGCCATCGACCTGCGTGCCGACCCCCCGGAGAAGGGGACATGGCTGTCGCCCGAACTGGTCGGGGCGACTCGCGACGTCATCGCCCGGGGCGAACAGGCGCTCTATTTCCTCAACCGGCGCGGCTATGCCCCCCTGACGCTGTGCCGCAAATGCGGGTGGCGGGCGGGGTGTACGCAGTGTTCGGCGTGGCTGGTCGAGCACCGGGCGCGCGGGACTCTCCTGTGCCACCAATGCGGCTGGCGCGAGCCGTTCCCGCAGGTCTGCCCCGAATGCGGCACCGGTGACAGCCTGGCCGCCTGCGGCCCCGGCGTCGAGCGAATCGCCGAGGAAGCGCGCGAGCGATTCCCGCTGGCCCGGGTCGAGACGCTCTCCAGCGACCAGACCCCCGATCCCCGCGCGCTTCAGGACCAGATTTCCGCCATCGCCGCCGGGGGGGCCGATATCGTCGTCGGCACCCAGATCGTCGCGAAGGGGCACAACTTTCCCCTGCTGACACTGGTGGGCGTCGTCGATGCCGATCTGGGGCTGGCGGGGGGCGACCTGCGCGCGGCGGAGCGGACTTTCCAGTTGCTCAATCAGGTGGCGGGCCGGGCCGGGCGGGCCGAGAAGCCGGGGCGCGCGATGCTTCAGACCTCCATGCCCGACCATCCTGTGCTCCAGGCGATTCTCGGCGGCGACGCCCCCCGTTTTCGCCAGCGTCTGGCGGAGGAACGCCAGCAGGCGCGCATGCCGCCCTATACCCGCCTGATCGCCATCATCGTTCAGGGCGAGGACGAGGAGAGAGTGTGGCAGGTGGCCCGCGACCTCGCCGCCGCCGGGACCCTCCTGACGGAGGCCGGTATCGACATCTTCGGCCCCGCCCCGGCCCCCTACGCCATGCTGCGCGGCAAGCACCGGGTGCGGATGCTGCTGCGCATGGCCCGCCGGGTCGACCACGCGCGGCACGTCCCCGCCTGGCGCGACAAGGTGAAGGTGCCGTCCGGCGTGCGCGTGATCTTCGACGTGGACCCGTACTCGTTTCTTTGAGGAGGCAGGCCCGTCGCGCGCCCGCTCGCGAGACGGCCACCGCACCGCGTGCCGCCGTCGGACCGCCGGGAGAGGGAAGCCGACACGGCGAATCGCCGATGCAGCGAGCGTCGCGACGAAAGCGTACCCGAATCCTTCGATATCGTTCAGGCCCGCAAAGAATCTTGCGGACCCGTCCCGAGGCCCCGCGACCCGCTGCAACCAAGGGGTATGCTGCACCGCAGTATGACGTTCGGGACCGCTATTGTCGAAACTGCGACCGAAAGACTGCAAGAATCGGGCGACGGCGTATTGTCATCGTCGTCGGGGCTGTGCTAATCGTCCGCGCGGCGCTGGACAGAGCGCGTCACATTATTCTGAAACCTGCGCATGAGGTCGTCTTGTCGTCAGCCGCTTCGCTTTCCGGTGCGTCCGGTCGCTACGCTTCCGCGATATTCGATCTCGCGAAGGCGTCCGGATCGCTCGATACCGTCGCCTCCGAATTCGACACGCTCGGCGGGGTCCTTCGGGACAATGCCGAACTGTCCGGGGTCATCGCCAGCCCGGCCTATTCGCGGGGCCAGCAGGGTGCCGTGATGGCGCAGGTCGGCGAGAAACTCGGCTCGTCGGATCTGACCCGCAAGTTCGTGGGGCTGATGGCCCAGAAGGGCCGGCTCGGCCTGCTCCCCGATGCCATGGCGGGGTTTTCGGCCCTGTTGGCCGAGGAACGGGGCGAGGAAACGGCGGAGGTCATCTCGGCCAAGCCGCTGAGCGACATGCAGCGTGATGCCCTGGCGCAGAACCTGAAATCTTCCTTCGGCAAGGATGTTAAGATCGACGCGCGTGTCGATCCATCCCTGCTGGGGGGTCTTATCGTAAAAGTCGGCAGCAAGATGGTCGATGCTTCGCTCAAGTCGAAGCTCGAACGTCTCGAACTCGCCATGAAAGAACACTGAGCCGAAGGAGTCTTCGTGATGAGTATCCAGGCGTCGGAAATTTCCGCAATCCTGAAAGAGCAGATCCAGAACTTCGGTCAGGAGGCGCAAGTCTCCGAGATCGGGCGCGTTCTGACCGTGGGCGATGGTATTGCCCGTATCCATGGCCTCGACAATGTCCAGGCCGGCGAGATGGTCGAATTCCCCGGGGGTATCCGGGGCATGGCGCTGAACCTCGAAGCCGACAATGTCGGTGTCGTGATCTTCGGCGACGACCGGGGCATCAAGGAGGGTGACACGGTGAAGCGCTCCGGCGACATCGTGGACATTCCCGCCGGGATGGGCCTGCTGGGCCGCGTTGTCGACGCGCTGGGCGAGCCGATCGACGGCAAAGGCCCGATCGAATTCTCCGAGCGTATCCGCGCCGAGGTCAAGGCCCCGGGCATCATCCCCCGCAAGTCGGTGCACGAGCCGATGGCGACGGGCCTGAAGGCCATCGACGCCCTGATCCCGATCGGGCGCGGCCAGCGCGAGCTGATCATCGGCGACCGCCAGACCGGCAAGACCGCCGTTGCGCTCGACGCGATCCTGAACCAGAAGACGTATAACGACGCGGCGGGCGACGACAACAGCAAGAAAGTCTTCTGCGTCTATGTCGCCGTCGGCCAGAAACGCTCCACGGTCGCGCAGCTCGTCAAGAAACTCGAAGAAGAAGGCGCGATGGACTACACCTGCGTCGTCGCCGCGACCGCGTCGGACGCCGCGCCGATGCAGTTCCTCGGCCCGTATGCCGGGTGCGCCATCGCCGAATACTTCCGCAACAACGGCATGCACGCCCTGATCATCTACGACGATCTGTCCAAGCAGGCCGTGTCCTATCGCCAGATGTCGCTGCTGCTGCGCCGCCCGCCGGGCCGCGAAGCGTATCCGGGCGACGTATTCTATCTCCACTCCCGCCTGCTGGAACGCGCGGCGAAGATGGACGATGCCTACGGTGCCGGGTCGATGACCGCGCTGCCGCTGATCGAGACGCAGGCGGGCGACGTCTCGGCGTTCATCCCGACCAATGTGATCTCGATCACCGACGGCCAGATCTTCCTGGAAACCGAACTGTTCTATCAGGGTGTCCGCCCCGCCGTGAACGTCGGCCTCTCGGTCTCGCGCGTCGGGTCCGCCGCCCAGACCAAGGCGATGAAATCCGTCGCCGGGTCGATCAAGCTGGAACTCGCGCAGTACCGCGAGATGGCCGCCTTCGCACAGTTCGGCTCCGACCTCGATGCCGCGACGCAGAAACTGCTGAACCGGGGCGCGCGCCTGACCGAACTGCTGAAGCAGCCGCAGTATTCCCCCCTGACGACGGCCGAGCAGGTCATCGTCCTCTACGCGGGTACCAAGGGTTATCTCGATACGCTGCCCGTGAACCGGGTAACGGATTTCGAGGCCGGACTGCTGTCGCATTTCCGGGGCAACCATGCCGATATCCTGGACACGATCACGAACAACGACCAGAAGATCGCGGGTGATCTCGAAGACAAGATCAAGTCTGCCATCGACTCTTTCCTGAAGGGTTTCAAGGAAGACTGATCGACCTCCGGTGCGGTCCTTTCCGGGCCGCGCCTTTCCCGCGACGAATTCGGAGTGACGGCCCATGCCGAGCCTCAAGGACCTGAAAGTCCGCATCAATTCGGTCAAATCGACCCGCAAGATCACGAAGGCCATGCAGATGGTCGCCGCGGCAAAACTGCGCCGTGCGCAGGAAGCCGCCGAAGCGTCGCGCCCCTATGCCGCGCGGATGACGACGGTGCTGTCGAACATCGCGACCGGCAATCGCGACAACCCCGAAGCGCCCCAACTGCTGCGCGGAACGGGCGACGACAAGCGCCAGCTTCTGGTCGTATGCACCGCCGAGCGCGGATTGTGCGGCGGGTTCAACTCCTCCATCGTGCGCCGCGCGAAGCTCGATATCAACCGGCTGGTCGGCGAGGGCAAGGATGTCAGCATCCTGTGCGTCGGTCGCAAGGGGCGCGAACAACTCAAGCGCGAATACTCGCATTTGTTCGTCGAGAACCAGATCGCGTTCGAAGGCGTCAAGAAGATGTCCTACGCGCAGGCCGAACAGGTCGCCTCGCGCGTTCTCGGCTCCTTCGCGGAGGGCGAATACGATGTCATCACGCTCTATTACTCCGAGTTCGAATCGGTTCTGACTCAGGTGCCGACGGCGCTGCAGGTCATCCCGGCCACCATCGACACGGTGGAGGAGGGGGCCGGATCGACCTCGTCCTATGAATACGAACCGGACGAGACGGCCCTGCTCGCCGAACTCCTGCCTAAGAACATCACCGTCCAGATTTACCGGGCGCTGCTGGAGAACGCGGCTTCCGAACAGGGTGCGCGGATGTCGGCGATGGACAACGCGACGCGCAACGCGGGCGATATGGTCGAGAAGCTGACGCTGCAGTACAACCGCTCGCGTCAGGCGGCGATCACCAGCGAACTGATCGAAATCATCTCGGGTGCCGAGGCACTCAACGGCTAATTTCCATGCTTCGATATTCTCGGCATGCACAGACTTGAAACGGAGAACAACATGGCTGACGGAACCGTCGGAAAAGTAAGTCAGGTCATCGGGGCCGTGGTCGATGTGAAGTTCGACGGCGATCTTCCGGCCATCATGAACGCCCTCGAAACCGACAATAACGGCAATCGCCTCGTGCTCGAAGTGGCGCAGCATCTGGGCGAGGGCGAAGTGCGCACCATCGCAATGGATGCGACCGAGGGTCTCGTGCGCGGACAGAGCGTGACCGATACCGGTGAGCCGATCGCGGTTCCGGTAGGCAGCGCGACACTGGGCCGCATTATGAACGTCATCGGCGAGCCGATCGACGAAAAAGGCCCGGTCAACGCCAACAAGCGCCTGCCGATCCACCGTTCCGCGCCCGACTTCGTGGACCAGTCGACCGAGGGCGAGATCCTCGTCACGGGCATCAAGGTCGTCGATCTGCTGGCCCCGTATTCCAAGGGCGGGAAGATCGGCCTGTTCGGCGGTGCCGGCGTGGGCAAGACGGTTCTCATCATGGAACTGATCAACAACATCGCGAAAGTCCACTCGGGCGTGTCGGTCTTCGCCGGTGTGGGCGAGCGCACGCGCGAGGGGAACGACCTCTACCACGAGATGATCGAATCGGGCGTCATCTCGCTCGACAACCCCGAAGACTCCAAGATCGCGCTGGTCTACGGCCAGATGAACGAGCCTCCCGGCGCCCGCGCCCGCGTCGCGCTCTCGGGCCTGACCGTGGCCGAGGAGTTCCGCGATTCTTCGGGTGCCGACGTGCTGTTCTTCGTCGACAACATCTTCCGCTTCTCGCAGGCGGGTTCCGAAGTGTCGGCCCTGCTGGGCCGCATCCCCTCCGCCGTGGGCTATCAGCCGACGCTCGCGACCGATATGGGCGCGATGCAGGAGCGGATCACGACCACCAAGAACGGCTCGATCACGTCCGTGCAGGCCGTCTACGTCCCCGCGGACGACCTGACCGACCCCGCGCCCGCCACCACCTTCGCCCACCTCGATGCGACGACCGTCCTGTCGCGCCAGATCGCGGAACTGGGCATCTACCCGGCGGTCGACCCGCTCGACTCCACCTCGCGTATTCTCGACCCCTCCATCGTGGGCGACGAGCATTACGCGGTGGCCCGTCAGGTGCAGGAAGTCCTCCAGCGCTACAAGGCTTTGCAGGATATCATCGCCATTCTCGGGATGGACGAACTGTCCGAAGAGGACAAGCTGGCCGTCGCCCGTGCGCGCAAGATCCAGCGCTTCCTCAGCCAGCCCTTCGACGTGGCGCAGGTCTTCACCGGCTCGCCCGGCGTCCAGGTGCCGCTGGAGAAGACGATCGACGGGTTCAAGCGCCTGTGTGCCGGCGAGTTCGATCACCTGCCTGAAGCGGCCTTCTACCTCGTCGGCGATATCGACGAAGCCGTCGCGAAGGCGGGCAAACTGGCCGAGGCGGCCTGATCATGGCCGCCACGATGCAAGTCGATCTCGTATCGCCCGACAAGCTGCTCGCGTCGCTGGAGGCGGAGAAGGTGCTGCTGCCGGGTTCCGACGGTGATTTCACGGCGATGCCCGGCCACGTTCCGGTCGTCACGTCGCTCAGTCCGGGTGCGATCCGTATCTTCAACGGGTCCGAGGAAAGCGAATATCTGATCGCCGGAGGGTTTGCCGAAGTTTCCGAAAGCGGAATCTCGATCCTCGCCGAATTCGCCGCACTGCGCGAAGACGCAACGGTCGAGATGTTCCAGTCCTCGCTCGACGCCAGCGAAAAGGCGCTTGACGGATTGGAGAAAGACGCACTGGCGGAGGCCACCCGACGCCACGGCAATCTCAAGACGATGGTGGAGACCTTGGGCCGAGCGGCCTGAAATCTCTCTGCGATCGTACGAATTCAAGCAGATCCGGGAGACCGGGTCTGCTTTTCCGATTCGAACAGACGCAAGCCGATACCGTCGACTGTAGCCTTCCGGGGAAAGCTGACGATGCCCGCCGTCACGGGGTAAAATCGCGCGGCGATATCCATCTCGCGTGTCTTTCGTCGCAGGATTGCTCGTATCTTCGGATCAATCTGCTTCGGTAGATATCGGAATTTCCAGTTCGTCCGAAAGAACCGGGGATGAGGATAAGGCTCTGGAAACGCCGGCTGGAACGTCGTCTGTTCAAGTATCCCCGAGTGCCGCCACGGCTGCCTCCACACCCCCCGGCGCGAACGCTGCGCCCATGCGTGTCAATGCCAGTTCCACCACCCCCAGCGTGCCGAGGATCATCGGCTCGTTGACATGGCCCATATGCCCGATGCGAAACGTCGAACTCGCGTCCATCCCGATGCCGAGGCCCAGCGTCACGCCCAGGTCGTCTTCGCACGACCGGCGCAGCGCCTGCGCGTCGATATCCCCCGTCAGGATCGTCGTGACGGCGTTCGAGCGGGCGGCGCGGTCGGCGATATTGCACTCCATCGGGCCACCCTCGCCCCAGCGCGCCACCGCCGCGCGCACGGCCCCCGCTATGCGGGCGTGACGGGCGAAGACGGCGTCCCGGCCTTCCTCCGCGATCATGTCCAGCGCCGCACGCAGGCCGAAGATGTGCTGCACCGGGGCCGTGCCGCAGAACAGCTTGTAGTACATGTCCGGATTCGTGCGGGGCAGCCAGTCCCAGTAGGCGCTCGTGCAGCCGCGCTCGTGCCGCACCGCCATCGCCTTGTCGTTCGCGAAGACGAAGCCGAGACCCGGGGGGGTCATCAGACCTTTCTGGCAGGCGGCGACCATCACGTCGACGCCCCATTCGTCCATCTCGAACGGCACGCAGCCGAAGCACGCGATGCAATCGACCATCAGCAGCGCCGGATGCCCCGCCGCATCCATCGCCCGGCGGATCGCGGCGATATCGTTCCAGACGCCCGTGGCCGTATCGACCTGCACCACCAGGATCGCGCGGATCGCATGGGCCGTATCCCGGCGCAGCCGCGCCTCGACCGCCGCCGGATCGACCCCGCGCCGGTGCGGGGCGGGGATGGTGTGGACGATTGCCCCCATCTGTTCGGCCATCGCGCCCCAGCCGACCGCGAAGCGCCCCGATTCGAGGACCAGCACCTCGTCGCCGGGATGCACGGTATTCGCCAGCGCCCCCTCCCACGCGCCGTGGCCGTTTGAGATGTAGATCACCGCCTCGCCCGCCGTACCCGCCAGCGTCTTCAGGTCGGGGAACAGGCTGTGCGTCGTGTCGATCAGCGGGCCTTCGTAGATATTGATCATCGGCACGTTCATCGCCCGCATCACCCGGTCGGGAATGACGGTCGGGCCGGGAATCGCGAGGAAATGGCGTCCGGTCGGGTGGGAGGTCGGCATGGCTGTGGCCCCGTTCGATATGTCCGCGCGGTTCTACGGGTATCGGATGCGCAGGGGCAAGCACTATGGAGCGGGGGGCGGAAACCCGCTGCTCTCTCCCGGAACAGCGGGCCTTCTCCCCGAAGCCACCGGCGCATCCATGGCGGAGGATGTCGCACGATGGCGAAGATCCTCTTGAACGATAACTTCGATCATGAAAAGCATCGAATAATCGCGGTCATCACGAGAAAATATCATGGATGTT
>ENA-ORXC01001461-ORXC01001461.1-marine-metagenome-genome-assembly--contig:-NODE-1461-length-13880-cov-3.655799_pt1 | contig 13880 bp, 12 predicted proteins | sample MGYA00237865_ERZ511478 | MGnify/ENA metagenome assembly ERZ511478 | reverse complement strand
TGATAAAAGTGGCGATTACCCAAGAAGCCCCCACTTCAAGCAACTCGTAAGGGTGGTAAGTGGTGGGAGTAGTTCACTGCTTAATAAGCTTGTATCCAATCCAATTTAAGGCCTGTTGAAGATTTGATTTCACTACAATTTGATCGAAATCACTCGTCGCCTGAACCGCTTTAATCGCAAGTTCTGGACGAATACCTGTTACAATCATCTGAACACCGATCAACTTAAGAGATTGTCCAATCTTTAGCAAGTTCGTTGCACTTTCAGTATGAATATTCGCTAGCCCTGATAAGTCGAAGATCAAGTAGTCAAGCTGATTTTTTGCACTCTCAGCAAGCGCTCTTTCCATTAGTCGTTCGGTTCGTATTTCATTCACGTCTCCGATAATTGGAAGAATGGCCACTTCCTCTGAGATAGGAACCACAGGAACAGAGAGGGATTCTATTTCTGTATTCGCTCGCTCTAATTCAAGAACATTACCCAACAAATTGGCCATCGCTTTAAATAAGTCAATGTGGTCCTGGGTATAGTGAAATGTTTTTAGATCAAGTCCGCATAACGTACCGTAATTATCGCCATTTCGGTAATAAATTGGTGCACCGATTAACGAGCCACCACCAAGGTTTTTCGTTACTTCCATATCTTTTGTTGAATCATGAGTAGCTAAATCATCAATGATAAGGGGTTCACGACCGCCTTTAACAATGAATTGTCAGTAAGAATCTCGATAAAGGGTTTCAAAACCTGATTCGAGAATAATTTCATCTCTGTTAAAAGAAGAAATGATATCGACATCGGTTTTATCATTTTTTGCTATGAAAAATGTATTAACACCTACAAATTTACTAATAACCTCTAATACATCTCTCGAAGCATCCTCGATCGAAGTATAGGTAGGAGTATTTGACTGAATCACTTCATTCACCTCTCTTCATAAGACCTTATAACACTTATGTCTCTATAGTATCGTATCATTGATAGGATAGATATGAAAAAAATAAATCATTATAAATAGAAAACGACTCTTAAACGACTATTATTTTGGAGAGAATAGGGACTGAAATAAATTTTCATTGTTTTTAAATTTATAGCTTAAATGTTGATGATTAGGGTAAAAGAAGAAAAGAGAATTTTGAACGAATCTTACATAACGGTAGAGAAAATTGTGGAAAAAGTGAAAGGAGATCTTGATGTATTCATTCTGCATCGTTTGTTATACGTAAGAAGCTAATTATTTAAGAGGTGAGTTAATGAAAAATGCAACGCTTGTTTTTTGGTATAGTCTTATTGTATGTACGTTAGTTGTGTTATGGGGAGCGATCTGGCCAGAGCATTTACAGTCAGTAACGTCCACAGCTACAGCTTTCATATCAAGTCGATTTGGATGGTATTACCTCCTCATTATTATGGGGATTCTTGTTTTTTGTGTATACTTGATTTTTTCAAGATTTAAAGATATTAAACTTGGTGGCAAAGATGACAAGCCGGAGTTCAGCTTGCCAACATGGTTTGCGATGCTGTTCAGTGCAGGAATGGGAATGGGAATGGTTTTCTGGACAACGGCAGAGCCAATCTCCCATGCTTTCAAAAGTAGTCCAAGTGGCGAATTAGGAACGGATAAAGCGATTGTTGAATCCCTTCAATATTCCTTTTTTCACTGGGGTGTTCACGCCTGGGCTGTTTATGCTCTTGTTGCGCTCGTACTCGCTTATTTTAAATTCCATAAAGGGTATCCCGGATTAATTAGTGCTACGCTTACCCCTTTGTTTGGAGAAAAACGAATGCAAGGGACGCTCGGATACATGATCGACACGCTTGCTGTTGTTGCGACAGTTGTAGGCGTGGCGGCAACGCTTGGCTTCGGATCAGCACAAATTAATCAAGGACTGAAGTTTTTATTTGATGCTCCAGCGAACTTCTCAGTCCAGCTGCTTATTCTCGTGATTTCAACCGTGTTGTTTATTGTTTCTGCATGGTCCGGGTTAAAAAAAGGAATTAAATATTTAAGTAACATTAATATGGTTCTCGGATTTGCTCTGATGATCCTGCTTCTTATTGTTGGACCAACGCTATATATTATGAACATGTTTACTGGATCTTTAGGAGGCTATATTTCGAACTTTTTCGATATGAGTTTCCACATTGAACCGATCAATAATGACCAGCGATCTTGGGTTGATAGTTGGACAATTTTTTATTGGGCATGGTGGATTTCATGGTCTCCTTTCGTTGGGATCTTTATCGCGAGAATTTCTAGAGGACGAACGATAAAAGAATTTATGCTTGGTGTATTATTTGTTCCTTCGATCGTCTGCTTCATTTTCTTTGCGGTCTTTGGAGTCTCAGCTCTCGACTTGCAACAAAGTGGAATTGCGACGATTTCCGATTATTCGATTGAGACGGCAACATTTGCTGTTTTACAAGAGTACCCTCTTGGCACATTAATGTCGTTTATTACGATTTTTGTTATCGCGATTTTCTTTATTACATCAGCGGATTCGGCAACATTTGTATTAGGAATGCTTAGTACATCAGGCTCATTGAATCCTTCAGCAGTGATTAAGATTGTATGGGGCTTAGCCCTTTCTGCCATGGCAGCAATCATCGTTTACTTCGGTGGAACGCAAGGCTTGCAAAATATGCTAATCCTTGCCGCTTTACCATTTTCAGTCGTTGTCTTAATGATGGGCTACTCCTTCTATCGAGCGGCGAGTAAAGAAGTATTATCGAAAAGAAAAAGAGCAAAAACACAAAAAGAAGCGGTGTAATAAGATAAATAAGCTGTGTTCCTCCAGAGGGACGCAGCTTTTTTGCAGGAAAAAAGGAGAAGATCGGGAATTTCTTAATGAAAGGTGACTATGGAAGGAATGAGGAAGTTGAAGCAAATTATCGCGATGGGTGGCGGAGGGTTTTCGATGGAACCCGATAATCCACTATTAGATCGCTACATCTTAAAGCAAGCTCACAGCAAGCAACCGAAAATCTGTTTTATCCCGACTGCTAGCGGTGATGCAGACGGATACATAGCGAGATTCTATAATTTTTTTGAAAAACAGTTATGCGTGCCTTCTCATCTGTCCTTATTTAAACCACATGTGAAAGAGATTGAAGCCTTCTTGTTAAGTCAGGATATTCTGTATGTAGGGGGAGGAAACACAAAAAATCTCCTCGTCCTCTGGAAAGAATGGGGACTTGATCAAGTGATGAGGAAAGCATGGGAGCAAGGCATTGTTTTAGCCGGAATAAGCGCAGGGGCGATTTGCTGGTTTGAAGAAGGGGTCACGGATTCATTTGGAGATGAGCTTCACGCGCTGGATTGTCTTGGCTTTCTGCCGGGGAGTAGCTGTCCTCACTTTGATGGAGAAGAGCAGCGGCGATCTGCCTATCATGAATTGATTGATTCTGGTCACATGCAACCAGGAATAGCGCTCGACGATGGAGCAGCTGTTCATTATGTGGACGATTCGATGAAGGTGGTTGTAAGTTCACGAAAAGAAGCGTATGCCTATAAAGTTGAGAGACTGCAGGTGGATGAAGACCGGTTGGAGACAGTTTATCTCGGAAATGAGAAGGAGAATACATAAAGATGGAATTCCTTACTACACAAAACGTATCAGAAGTTGATCTGATGAATCAAGCTTTAGCAAATGAAGGGTTACGTCCCTTATCGGATCACGGTGAAATCCATCTCTTGGGAGAAGGTGCCTGGCACTTTGCTTTTTTACTGGAGAAGGAACAGCTCGTTCTCCGGATTCCTAAGAAAGTGGCCTATGAGAAAGAGGTCCATTTCCAACAAAAAGAGTTAACGACAGAATATGCTGCAACAAAAGCTTTTTATCAACATGCTAATCGCGCAAAAAAAGGCGTATGTCCTGAGTTCTTTACATTTTTCGTTCAACCAGAATTAACGTATACGTTAGAATCGTACTTGGGGAAATCTGATAAACTTGGTGATTTGTCAACAAACCAATCACGTCAATATGGAAGGGAAATAGGAGACTTTTTTCTCGCTCTAGAATCGATGGAATCTCCCTATAATGGGATTGGGTACTTGAAGTGTGATCAGAATGGTAAGTTAAAAGGTGAGCTAGATATGGCTCAAAAAGAGTTCGTTATGGAAGAGACGAGGGAGTATGTTGAGGAGTTAAATTTTTTGCTTGCAAGCGACTATAATTTTGATAAGCAAAGAGTTGAAGCAGTTGGAAGAGAGCTGATCTCTGCTCGTTCCTTAAGCGGTGAAACAATAGCGTTTACGAATCAAGATACGTCTCCTGAGAACCTGATCTTTTCAGAAGGTGGCCTTAAGATGCTTGATCCGTATCCGCTTCTTTCTCCAGGTGTTTCGCTAGCTGCGAATCACATTTTCAATTACCATTATCTCTTTCCTTCTTTTCATAACACGCTTAGATACCGGAAAAGAAATTATCTTCAATCTCTTCCGCAATTAAGAGCTAACGCTGAAGGGTTTAAAGAAGCCTATACAGTCCGTTCGAAGCGGGATAATCTCCACATTGAAGTTTTCTTAAAGCTTGTTACGATGACCTATACTCATTTTCAGCTAATAAATGAAAAATCTTTAAGTCGTGAACAGGTGATTCGTTATGGCACGAAAGCGCAAATTAAAGAGCGGTTCGATCATTTTTTAAAACAGCTTGAGCAATTTCCTGAATGGTGAAGCAAAGGGGACACTTTTTTAATCTCAAATAAAAAACCACACCGAAGTGTGGTTTTAATTTGAGTTCAGTATCTCATGTCAATCGAATAGATGATCTATCCTTCGACCATTCCGAGAGATTTTAAAGCTCCTTCTAAATTCTGTTTAATTGTAAGGGATTGCAAATCAAGTCCCAATGAGACAACGCCGATTGCAACTTCAGAACTAACTCCAGTTACAATGATATCCACACCCATTATTTCTAGTGAATCAACGATTTTGAAGAGGTGTTGGGTCATCATTGTATCAAGTGTTGCGACACCAGATAGATCAAGAATAAGAGTGCGAATCTTTTTTGCGCTTGATTCCATTAATGTTCGTTCAAGAATTAGGTTTGCGCGTTTTTCATCAATTTCTCCGATGATTGGGCAAATTGCTACACGAGAAGATAGTTTAATAATTGGTACAGATAATGCATCATCTTGATAGTATTCTGATCGAAGGCTATTCGTTTTTTGTGTTAAATAGCTTTCGGTAAAATGATGAATGAAATAATCAATCAACGGATCGACGATTTTTGTAATGACAATGACGTCTAAAACCGTAAGCGAAAAAGTATGCTGATTCGCTTCTATATAGCTAAGCAGCGATTGTTTGACGACTGAAATGCTCATTAACACCGTATCCAAATAAGCGGGAATAGCGTCCATTTCTTTAAAGCTTGGAATTTGCTCTGTTGGATAAGAAACTTCTCCAGCTTCAATCGATTCACCTAATGGTACGATGATCTGTTCGGTAAATGTGTAAGGCACAATGCTTGGAAGACCCTGTTCTTTGATGGAAATTTCGATTTGATGCCGAGCGTTTGCTGCGATTTGATCTATGTTTTGTAGGATGGATTGCCCTATAGATTGGACATTGTGTGATATGTTTTCGGACATAGAAACTCCCCTCTAACTTTGTAGTTAACTTATGATAAAATAAGGTTATTATATGCTATCTTACTACAATGAACGTTTTTGTGAAGAAGTATATTACTATATACCTGGAGGTGCAGGGGGAATTTGAACAGATCCGTGGAGGATATGAAAACGACGCTTGATGTAGTCTGTGGGAAGTGGAAAGCCGTTTTGCTGCTAGAATTAGTGGAGGAGCCTCTTCGATTTAGTGAGATAAAAAAGGCGATACCACGCATTCCTCATCAAACGTTAATTAAACATCTCAAAGAACTTGAGCAGGATGGGTTAATTAACCGAGTAGAATCGAATGATGTACCGCCCAAAGTCGAGTATTCGTTAACTTCATATGGTTATGCTCTTGAACCATTGCTTCAAGAAATGGAAAAATGGGGAAGAGTTCACCGCTCTCGTTCCGAAGAAACGATTGCAAACTAAAAGGAACGTGCAGATGCACGTTCCTTTTGTGTATGTTTATCTTGACTCTCTTAGTGGAATATCTGGATTTTTATCCTGGAACCATCTAAGCGCAAAGTCGTTTTGGAACAGAAGAACAGGACGCTTAAGCTGATCGTACACAAGCATATTACGAACGCTGTCTACTTTCTCTTCTGGATTATCCGTTTCAATCCATCTTGCATGTTGATGCGGCATTGTATCAAATTGAATATCGACATTGTATTCACCTTTCATGCGATATTCAAAAATCTCAAACTGTAGACGTCCTACTACACCAATGACGATCTCATCCCAGTGAGCGGTACGATAGACTTGGATAGCACCTTCTTCTGAAAGCTGCTGTACCCCTTTGTAGAAATGCTTCTGTTTCATTGCTTTTTGGGCACGAACCTTCGCGAAATGCTCTGGTGGGAAAGTTGGTAGGGCACCGAAGGAATAGACGTTTTTTGAACCAACAAGTGTGTCACCGATTTGATACGTTCCTGAATCATAGAGTCCAACAATATCACCAGGGTATGCTTTTTCTACATTGCCTCGGGAGGAGGCGAAGAAAAGTTGCCCTTGTGATAGCTTCAAGCTTTTTCCTGTTCGCTCAAGCCAAGCTTCCATTCCTTTTTCGAATGTACCTGACACGATACGTAAGAATGCCACGCGGTCACGGTGAGCCGGGTTCATGTTTGCTTGAATTTTAAAGATAAACCCTGAGAACGTTTCGTCATCTGGCTTTACTTCACCTTCAGAGCTCTCGCGAGGTGCTGGAGAAGGAGCTAGATCAAGAAAGTGGTTTAAGAATGTAGGTACACCAAAGCTTGAGATCGCACTTCCGAAGAAGACTGGCGTTTGCTTACCAGATTGAAGCGCTTCTTCGCTATATGTTGCGCCAGCTTCGTCAAGTAGCATCACGTCTTCTTGTAGCTGACTTACAAGATCTTCACCGGCTTTTTCTTTAAGAACAGGGTCATCAAGATCTGAAATTTGGATCGCCTGTTTGTTGTCGCCTTCTGTATCATAAAATTCGACTGCTTTTTGATGACGATCATAAACACCCTGGAATGATTGACCGATACCAATTGGCCAGTTCATTGGATAGGATTCAATGCCTAGAACATCTTCAATTTCTTCAAGAAGCTCAAGCGGTTCGCGACCCTGCCGATCCATTTTATTAATGAAGGTGAAAATCGGAATGCCGTGCTCACTAACAACTTTAAAGAGCTTCTTTGTTTGTGACTCCACCCCTTTAGCAGCATCGATAATCATGACCACGCTATCAACGGCAAGGAGGGTACGGTACGTATCTTCACTAAAATCTTCGTGTCCTGGTGTATCTAGAATGTTAATGGTATGACCTTTGTAGTTAAAGTTCATTACACTGGATGTAACGGAAATACCACGCTGTTTCTCGATTTCCATCCAGTCAGATGTGGCATACTTAGATGATTTTCGGGATTTAACGGTTCCGGTTGAGCGAATCTGTCCACCTAAAAACAACAGTTTCTCAGTTAATGTTGTTTTACCAGCATCGGGGTGAGAGATGATCGCAAAGGTTCGTCTCTTCTTTATTTCTTCTTGTAATTCTTTATGGTTACTCATTATGTCATTTAGTCCTTTCAATATCACTTCTTATGTAATATAACATATTCTTACGGTTGTTCCTATTGCTTGAAGGGTACGAAAAGAGAGAGAAGGGATTCCGCGAACGAAGCATGAATATGTAAGAGAAAGGAGAGTGAAATAGTATGAGTGGATTTCAAGAATTTTTAGATGATTTTCTATCAAGCTGGCAGAACTCTTCATTAGATGAAATGAAGGTTAAAATAAGCGATTCGTATCAGGCGAGAGAGATCTCCAGTCAATCTGAATTATACGATTTTGGGTATGATGAATCGATTGAAGGCTGGGAGCAAGCATTTAAAGCTTTTAAGAATGATGGATCGACTTGGGTTTTAAAGAAGCTAGCCGTTACGCCGCTTCGAAGAAATGAAATGCTTGCGATTATTTTCGCTTCTATTGAAGTAGATGGCAAACAAAGTGAGACAGGTAATGTCTTTTTTAATACCTTTCGAAAAGGGGTCCAGGGGAATTGGAAGCTTGTTAGGAGTTACATTGAAGCCGGGATTCCGGGTGAACATGTAAACGCGTTTGATTTAAAAGAAGAATAGAACCCGAACTTAGAACCTTCCGCTAAAATTTAGTGGGAGGTTTTTTTGGTGTGCAGCTCTTGATTTGAGCCATTAGGAACTTGGAGGTGCCAATATTACAACAAAGTACGTACTTTTCAGGTGGACTGAACGAGAGCATAATCAAAAAGTCAGCTTGTTCCTGTTGTTCGGAAGGGGATGAGCAAGGTGGGTACTTTAAAGTGCCTATCGTACTTTTTAGGTACTGCGGTACAAAAAAGTACGTACTTCCAATGTTGTCTAGAAGGTTGCATAATCTGTTGTACAGCCGGAATGGGGAGGCGCCTCCCTGTCGCTTCGGCACTTAAAAAATTTAAGGAGGAATTCGCTATATGAGTTCTCAAATACATACAATGTCACATTCGAAAGACAAATCAAGTGGCACGCTTGCGCTTTTAGCTCTTGCCATTAGTGCATTCGGTATTGGAACGACAGAATTTGTTCCGGTTGGACTTCTTTCTTCTATTGCAGATGACTTATCGATTTCAATTACATGGGCTGGCTTACTGATTTCAGGGTACGCCATTGGAGTAGCGATTGGTGCTCCAGTTCTCACAGCGTTAACTGGAAAAATGAATCGGAAAACCCTCCTCATGTCGTTAATGGTTGTCTTTATTGTAGGTAACCTTGTAGCGGGAATATCGACATCGTTCGGTTTATTACTCGTCGCCAGGTTTATTACGGCTTTTTCACACGGAATTTTCTTTTCAATCGGTTCAACGATTGCAGCAGATCTCGTTCCAGAAAATAAACGGGCGAGTGCGATTGCCTTTATGTTTACAGGATTAACCGTTGCCACAGTGACGGGAGTTCCGCTTGGTACTTTTATTGGACAAGCGTTTGGTTGGAGAGCAACATTTCTTGGCGTTGCCTTACTAGGTGTGATTGAGATTATCGCGAGCGCCATTCTCGTGCCAAAAGATTTGAAAGAAGCACCTCCAGCGAAATTTAGTGAACAGGTGAAGATCTTAACGAACGGAAAATTACTATTAGCTTTTGCAATTACAGCGTTAGGTTACGGTGGTACATTTGTTGCCTTTACGTATTTAGCGCCGCTTCTTGAAGATGTCACAGGGTTTAGTGCGAAATTTGTTAGTGTCATTTTACTTGTGTATGGTGTGGCAGTTGCAATCGGAAATATGATTGGCGGTAAAGCGTCGGATAAAAATCCATTAAAAGCATTGTTCTGGATGTTTGTCCTGCAAGCGATCATTCTTTTTGTGATGACATTTGCACTTCCGTTTAAAGTAGCTGGCATTATTACGATCTTCTTCATGGGGTTATTTGCCTTTATGAATGTTCCTGGGTTGCAAGTACTTGTCGTTAACCTTGCTGAAAAGTATGTTCCTTCAGCGGTAAACGTAGCATCCGCACTTAATATCGCAGCATTTAACGTTGGGATTGCGATTGGGTCATTTGTCGGTGGGGTCATTGTTGATTCAATTGGGTTAATCCATACCCCGTGGATTGGTGGCATTATGGTTGTAGGAGCTGTCGCTCTTACAGGGTGGCTTCGTGCGATGGAAAGAAAAGCGTAGGAAGGCTAAATGCTTTTTTAAAAATAGTTAGTTTTTTTGTTGAGTTCCATATGACAGAATTATGGATAATTTCGTTTCGTTAATTTATGAAAGCCGTTAGGGAATCTCCTTAACGGCTTTTGTTGTGTAACTTAAGCTGAGCTAAATACTGCTCGCCTTCTAATGTAATTTGTGTTCCGGCACGACCACGTCCTTTTACGATATATCCCTTGTTTTCCAGGTCATTTAAACGCAGTCTGATTTGCTGAGGAGAGAGAGGGTGAGATAAAGTAGCGCTTTCTTTAGAAAGTAAATCTCGACTTGCTGTTTTGCCTTCATCATTTCGGTCTTTCATGATCTGCAAGATGACGTAATGATCCTTCGCATCGATGCTACTTACTGGAAGTGTCGCTGGCTTCTCGTTCATTGGTTCTAGGCGATGGTAGGGGAGATCCTCTAATGTAATCGTAGAGCCGCTTGCCACAACAAGCGCGTAATCAATCATGCTTTTCAGCTCGCGAATATTTCCTGGCCAATGATGAGCCATAAACGCTTCAATCACTTGTTGGTCCACTTTCATCCACGTGCCGCTTTTTGTAACAAAATAGTTTGTGAGTGAGTGAATGTCGCTCAAACGTTCACGAAGTGGAGGGATCGCAAGTTGAAGGACATTTAATCGGTAAAATAAATCCGAGCGAAACGTACCTTCTGTAATTTTTTGTTCAAGTTTTTTATTTGTAGCGGCAATGACTCTTACATTAATCGGCGTAATTTTTTTACCACCAATCCTTCTAATTTCTTTTTCCTGAAGAACGCGCAGTAAGTGGGCTTGGACCGTTGGACTAATATCACCAATCTCATCGAGGAAAATCGTTCCGTTATCTGCAAGCTCAAATAGTCCTTTCTTTCCTCCGCGCTGAGCTCCTGTAAATGTGCCTTCTTCATACCCAAATAATTCACTCTCTAAAAGACTTTCCGTCAAAGCGCTACAATTAATCGCGATAAACGGTCCGTTTTTCCGAAGAGAATTACGGTGAATCGCGTGCGCGAAAAGTTCTTTACCAACGCCTGTTTCTCCGTTTATCAAAACAGGATGCTCAGCGATCGCGAGTTTTTTTGCGATACGAACGCGTTCAAGAAGAAGGGGGTGTTCACCGAGAATATCTTCGAAGTCATATTTTGCAGCGAATCCTTTCTTGTGCTGCTCTCGCTGTGCGGTTTTTTCAATTTCAAATGCCTGATTGACACTCTTAAAAGTAACAACTGTGGTATGTTCCTCTGGGATTGATTGACGAAAGGCGACAACATCTACCCCGTTCATCGAAACGAATTTATTTTCCTCTAATCCATTAATGATAAAATCTTGAAGATCCGTATCCACTACATATGAAAGATCACGACCAATGACATCTTTTGCTGGCATCTGGAACAGTGCCTCAAGTCGGTGGTTAAACAAGGTAAGTTCTCTTTCTTTATTGATGGCAAGAATACCATCATCGACGGTATTAACGACGTTTTGGTAATGTTCTGTTGTTTGAAGCGCGTCTTTTTCAGCATCAAGGATCTTGCGGTGTAAGACGATCATACTTCGAATGTAGCGCTCGGAAATTTTGGAAGAAACGGAATCGTCCAGTTGAAAATAATCCATTACTTTAATAATCGTCGCCATATCAAAAGGTCTTACTCCAATATCAATGATTTGAGGGATATAAGATGGGCATAAGTGCGTTTCGCCAGGAGAAACGGCTACGTGAATATTGTCGTAAAACATTTGTCCTCGTTTAAATGGAAGAAACGTCACGTGGTTAATGCCGAGTTGGTAGAGTGATTCAATAACATCAACAGTAGACGGATCGTCATCATTCACCATTAAGACTCTTTCGCCATGTGGAATCGTTAGGAGACGATCGATATAGTCATGGCGAATGGTTCGTTTGCCTACAATGGATTCTTTTCCGGAGATGTTACTTATCGTAGCAGCTTCCGTTTTAGTTGCTTCGGAAGAATACAAGATAACGTGATCTTCAAGTTGATGTGGTAACGATTCGTCAATCGCAAAAGCTCTTACGACGATGTAATCGCCGGCCAACTGATGCAATTGATCATAGAGTATTTTTTTCGTTTGGGTACTTCCAGCAATTAGCGTTAAGGTAGGTCGATCCAAGTTGTTCACATCTTTTCTATTATTTTGGTTTTATTGTAACACCGATAAGAACTTAAAAGAACCAATTAAGATCTTTATTTAATGATTTTTCGGACAATTTACGTCTTTATCAAGTTGGCATGAAACTTGCTTCTCTATAAAGTAGGTAATGATGATTAAAACGGAAAGAAGGGGAAGTATGGAACAAGAAAAGAGAAAAAAAGAAATGAAGATGCCTCATACGTTTGTGATTGTATTTTTTGTCGTACTTGCTGCTGCTGCTTTAACGTACTTTATTCCAAAAGGAACGTTTGAAACGGAGGATGTAACGTATATCCAGCAGGGAGAGGAGCAAACGAAAACAGTTCTTGTCCCGGACAGTTTCAAGTATGTAACGGACGATGGTGGAGATGCGGTCCGAGAAGGGGTTTCACTATTTGAGCCTTATGGTGGTGCGGGTTTTCTTAATTATGTGTTCGAAGGGCTAGTATCAGGAGATAAATGGGGATCTGCTGTAGGTGTTGTCGCTTTTATCTTAATTATTGGTGGTGCATTTGGGATCATTATGCGCACAAAGGCGATTGATCAAGGAATTCTCTCCATTATTGATAAAACAAAGGGTCGAGAAGTGCTTATTATTCCGATTATGTTCTTTTTATTTTCGCTTGGTGGAGCAGTTTTTGGTATGGGGGAAGAGGCGATTGCCTTTGCGATGATACTCATACCACTTGTCGTAGCTCTCGGGTATGACGCTATTACAGGGGTAATGATAACGTATGTAGCAACACAAATTGGATTTGCCACTTCGTGGATGAACCCGTTTAGCGTAGCGATTGCTCAGGGAGTATCCGGCATTCCAGTTTTGTCAGGGTCACCATTCCGAATGGTAATGTGGGGAGTTTTTACGATTATAGGGATTGCGTATACAATGTGGTATGCGAATGGTGTGCGTAAGGATCCAAGGAAATCGCTTAGTACAGATGCGAATCGCTACTTTAGGGAGTACAATCAGAATCAAGACCTGGCTAGCAAATTTACGCTTGGCCATGGACTTGTTGTCCTCACCCTTGTAGCAGGAATTGGCTGGATTATATGGGGTGTTATTGAACATGCTTACTACATTCCGGAGATTGCAACACAGTTCTTTACAATTGGGATCATTGCTGGTGTGATTGCAGTGATCTTTAAGTTAAATGGCATGACAGTAAATGATATTGCAGAGGGCTTTACGGACGGTGCAAAAGATTTGCTTCCGGCTGCGTTAATCGTTGGGATGGCCAAAGGAATTGTGATTATTCTTGGTGGCGATGCTGCTGGTGAACCTTCTGTATTAAATACAATGTTATATAGTGCAGGAAATTTAGTTGATGATTTTCCAGCTGCGCTATCAGCGTGGTTTATGTTTGTCTTCCAGTCTGTCTTTAATTTCTTTGTTGTTTCTGGAAGCGGGCAAGCGGCCCTCACAATGCCTCTTATGGCCCCGCTCTCTGATATTGCGGGAGTTACACGTCAAGTGGCTGTTCTCGCTTTCCAGCTAGGGGACGGGCTGACAAACATTATTGTTCCTACATCAGCGGCGCTAATGGGTACACTTGGTGCGGCTAGAATGGATTGGGGTACGTGGTTTAAATTTATTATTAAGTTTCAAATCGTGCTGTTTGTTCTCGCGTCTGTCTTTGTGATCACAGCTTCGCTCATGAACTTCCAGTAACAACCGTTTGGAGGAAAGACAATGTTTACAGTCATAAGAAATGCCGAGATTTATGCTCCGGATTATATAGGTAAGAAAGATATGCTAATCGCGTTTGATAAAATCGCAATGATTGAGGATGAAATTGAATTATCTGATTCCATTCCGCATGAGGTAATTGATGCAAAAGGTAAGATGATCTTTCCAGGATTTATCGACTCTCACGTTCACATTACAGGTGGTGGCGGTGAAGGGAGCTATCGAACAAGAACGCCCGAATTAAC
>ENA-ORXC01001460-ORXC01001460.1-marine-metagenome-genome-assembly--contig:-NODE-1460-length-13887-cov-3.559957_pt1 | contig 13887 bp, 13 predicted proteins | sample MGYA00237865_ERZ511478 | MGnify/ENA metagenome assembly ERZ511478 | reverse complement strand
TGAGTTGAATATTTCTTGTCCAAATGTGAAAGAAGGCGGTCTCGCATTTGGAACGGTGCCTGAAACGGCATTTGAGGTCACTAAAGCAGTTAAAGACGTATCATCGGTTCCTGTTTACGTCAAACTCTCACCAAACGTGACAGATATTGTGCAGATGGCAAAAGTCGTTGAGCGTGCGGGCGCTGATGGGTTAACGATGATCAATACGCTTCTCGGTATGCGAATTGATCTAAAATCAGGTAAGCCGATCCTTGCAAATGGAGCGGGAGGATTATCAGGTCCGGCGATTAAACCTGTGGCGATTCGTATGATTCATCAAGTGAGTCAGCAAGTCAACATTCCGATTATTGGAATGGGTGGGGTACAGTCGGCGGAGGATGTAATCGAATATTTTCTTGCAGGAGCGAGCGCTGTTGCGGTTGGTACGGCAAACTTCGTGGATCCATTCGCTTGTCCTACCATTATTGACTCCTTACCAGCTTTGCTGGATGAATTAGGTGTTGACCATATTTCTGAGCTGACAGGAAGGAGCTGGAAAAAGGCATGGGATCTTCAATCATCCTCGCACTAGATTTTTCGGAAAAGGAAGAGCTAAATGATTTCCTTAAGCAATTTGAAGGAGAGAAGCTTTTTGTAAAAGTGGGTATGGAAGCATTTTATCAATACGGACCAAAGCTTGTAGACGAATTAAAACAGAGAGGTCATCATGTTTTCCTCGATTTAAAACTTCATGATATTCCCAATACGGTAAATAAAGCGATGAAGGGCCTTGCTGGTCTAGGTGTTGACTTAATCAACGTTCATGCGAGCGGAGGATCACGGATGATGCAGGCGGCAGTTGAAGGACTAGAAGCAGGTACTCGCGGTGGTCAAAAACGGCCTTTGTGCATAGGTGTCACGCAATTAACGAGCACGTCAGAAGAAATGCTTCGAAACGAATTGCATATTGCAACAGATATGAAAAATAGTGTTGTGTCTCTCGCAGAGCTTGCGAAGGAAAGCGGAATTGATGGGGTCGTCAGTTCAGCTCTTGAGGTTCCGATGATCAAAGAAGCGTGCGGAGAATCGTTCTTAACGGTAACACCTGGTATTAGATTAGAAGGCGATCTGGCTGGTGATCAAAACCGCGTCTGCTCTCCAAAAAAAGCACGATTCCTAGGAAGTGATTTTATTGTGGTCGGACGCAGTATTACAAGAGCGAAAAACCCATTATCAGCATACGACATCTTAAAATCAGAGTGGAGGAAGTCATATGAAATCAATCGCTAAATCACTATTGGAAATTAAAGCCGTCAGCCTACAGCCTAATCATCCTTTTACGTGGTCATCAGGTTTATTATCACCGATTTACTGTGATAATCGTTTAACCCTCTCTTATCCAAAGGTAAGAAAGGAAATTGCGCGTGGGCTTGCCGCTATGGTGAAAGAAAAATACGCTGATGCAGAAGTGATTGCCGGAACAGCAACCGCTGGTATTCCTCACGCTGCCTGGGTAAGCGACCTGCTCGATCTTCCGATGGTATATGTTCGAGGGAGTGCAAAAGGCCATGGAAAAGGAAATGTGATTGAAGGAAAAGTAGAGGAAGGACAAAAGGTTGTTGTGATTGAAGATTTGGTTTCAACAGGAGGCAGTGCGATTGATGCTGTGAAACAATTAGAAGCTGCTGGCGCTAACGTACTCGGTGTTGCAGCCATCTTTACATATGGAATGAAAAAGGGAGCAGAGCAGTTCGCGAGCGCGGAAATTGCCTGGTATACGCTCACCAATTTCGATGAATTATTAACATGTGCCGTAGAAACAGGTATGATTGAAGAAAGAGAGGTTCAATCACTGCTTCACTGGCGAGACAATCCATCCTCAAAAGAATGGTTGGAGCAGTTGAAAGATCTCTCCGTTTAGGAGGGGTAAGATGAGAAAAATGCAGGGAGAAGAGTTCGATTCACTCGTATCCTTTTTTGATGATATGGCACGAACAAAGTGGCTTGGTGCCGTTCATGATGAACTAAAACAAGCTTCCGGTTCATGGGAAAAAAAGTCCGTTCTCGATGTAGGGTGTGGAACAGGGAGACTTCTTCTTCGTGGTGTTGAGGAAGCGAGCATGCTGACAGGTGTAGATCTATCATCTGAAATGATTAAAGCAAGCAAACAGAATTTTTTCTTTTTGAATCGGTCGAATAAAAGTCACTTTTCAGAAGGTGACGCATGCAACCTTGCGTTTGAGGACGACTCGTTTGATTTGTCTCTGTCAACGTGCGTCATGTTTCTTTTACCTGAGCCTGAAGCAGGCATGAAAGAGATGATTCGTGTAACAAAAAAAGGCGGGAAGGTTGTGATGTTAAATCCGTCTTTACAAATGGACCAAATGGCAGCTTTCTCCTATGCAAAAAAGCATCATATGAGCGGTTTTGAACAAACTTCTTTGCTAAAATGGTCGAATGTATCAACAAAAAGGCACCGCTACTCACCAGATCAGTTAAGTGAAAAGCTTAAAGGTTTAGGTGCGAAGGAAACAAGGCATGTTGAAGTGCTGGATGGTTTAGCCATTATTACAGTAGCATCCTTATAAAAAAAGGTTCCCGCTAAACTTAGCGGGAACCTTTTCATTACTTCTTCATTCTAAAAACAAGATCCTGATCAGGTGTTACATATAACGTATTTTGCTGATCATATGTCACAAACCCGGGTTTAGCACCATTTGGTTTTTTAACGTGACGCACTTCCGTGTAATCAACTGGAACAGAGCCAGACTCACGGGCTTTGCTGAAGTAGGCAGCGAGATTAGCTGCTTCAAGTAGCGTCTCCTCTGTATATTCCTTACTTCGAATGACAACGTGTGATCCAGGAATATCTTTCGTATGGAGCCACGTTTCGCTTCGAGCGGCCAACTTATTCGTTAAATACTCATTTTGTTTATTATTCTTCCCAACCAGAATTTCTGTACCGTCAGAAGAAAGGTAAACATCAAGCTGAGGTTTTGTTGGCTTTGATTTTTTCTTTTTGCGTCGCTTTTTAATGTAACCTTCTTCTTCAAGCTCTTCCCGAATTTCCTCGATATCTCGAGGTGAAGCGGAAGTTAACTGCTGAATGAGCTGTTCAAGGTAAGCAATTTCTTGATGAGCTATCGTAATCTGCTCTTCAAGAACGGAAATAGAATTTTTTGCTTTACTGTAGCGCTTGAAATAAGCTTGAGCATTCTCGGACGGCGTTTTTTGAGGATTCAGCTCGATCTGAACTGTTCCACCATCTTCATCATAATAGTTTTGAACTTCTACTTGCTTATCGCCTCGTTTTACTACATGCATATTTGCGGTTAACAGCTCGCCAAGCAGTTGGTAAGTGTCAGCTTCCTGGGCTTGTTCAATCGTACGTGATAACTTCTTAATTTTTTTCTCGTTTTTCTTTAATTCATTCGATAGAAAACGCTCAAGATCATTTGACTGCTGTTTCACGCGATCACGATCGGCTTTTCCGTAATAGAAACGGTCGAGCAGTTCACTAGCGGAGTCAAATGTTCTTTTTTCCCCAGCTAAGTGGGTAAGCTCAACGACTGAAAAGAACTCTTTTGAACTTGTCACCATTTGCGGCGCATAGTCGTGGTGCTCTAGTTTTTGAAAAACATCGAAGAAAGCTTCGGGTAGAGTTGAGCGATTTGCAAGGCCAGCTCTATGAATCACTTCACTTGCGATGAGCGGTGAAAGTCCACCAAAAGCTTGCACGAGCTGCTGGCTCAATTTCCCTGCGTTAAAATCGATTTTCTTTAGAAAATCATCTCTTGTTAATCCGAACGGCGAAACTTTGTTTTGCGCAGGGGGAGCGATATAATCCTGCCCCGGAAGGACCGTTCGATGTCTGTTTACAGACGGAGAAAGGTGCTTAATGCTATCTAAAATCATGTTCGATTCATTTAATAGAATCACGTTACTATGGCGTCCCATAATTTCAGCAACTAATGTTCTTGTCGTTAAATCGCCAAGGTCATTTCGAGCTTTAAACGTAACGTGGATGATTCGTTCATTTTCAATTTGCTTAATTTCTTCCACAATACTACCTTCTAAGTGCTTACGAAGCAGCATGCAGAACATTGGTGGTTCTTTTGGATTCGCATAAGATTCCTGCGTAATTTGAATTCTTGCATAAGATGGATTAGCTGATAAAAGCAGCTGATGGTTTTTCCCACCAGAACGAATCACAAGTAATAAATCAGTCGCATAAGGCTGATAGATTTTTGTGACTCGCCCACCTTTTAGTTGTTCATTCGTTTCATGTGCAACGGCTCTCATTACCATACCGTCAAAAGACATATCGTTCACCTACATTCCTATCACTAGACATTATTCTTAGTATAGCATTTTTTTGAGCTTGTCTGAATATAGTTGAATTATTAGCGACATTACGTGCAGGATCGGGGTGTAGATCATGAACTGGTATAACATGACAAAAGGAGAAGTTGTTGAGGAATTGGAGACAAGCGAGGGGGGAATTAGTTCCGATGAAGTAGAGAGAAGAAGAAAAGTTTTTGGACTAAATCAATTAGATGAAGCAGAACGACCATCGATGATCTTAATGTTTTTAGCCCAATTCAAAGACTTTATGGTCGTCGTCCTCCTGGCAGCTACGCTTATATCCGGGTTACTTGGAGAATATCTTGATGCGATCGCCATTATCCTAATCATCCTAATGAACGGGATTCTTGGCTTTGTACAAGAACGAAAAGCAGAAAAATCCCTCCAGGCATTAAAACAGTTATCATCACCAAAGATGAAGGTCCTTCGTGATGGTGATTGGACGACCATCCCTGCATTAGAAACCGTTATAGGGGATATTGTTCGAATTGAAAGCGGAGACCGTATTGGGGCTGATTTACGCCTTTTAACTTGTCAGGGTTTACAAATTGAAGAATCAGCGCTTACCGGAGAATCATTACCTGTAAACAAGCACCCAGAGGCGATACGAGATGAACAACCTGGTCCAGGTGATCAGCAAAACATGGGTTTTATGGGGACACTTGTTACGAAAGGAAAAGGTGTTGGGGTTGTGACAGCAACTGGGATGAAAACAGAGATGGGAAAAATCGCTCATCTCATTCAATCCGCTGATACAATGGCAACACCTCTTCAAAATCGATTAGAGCAGTTAGGTAAAGTGCTAATAGCTGCAGCTCTTCTGTTAACGGCACTAGTTGTCGTGCTTGGGATTATTCAGGGACGAGATGTTTATAGTATGTTCTTAGCTGGGGTATCCCTCGCAGTTGCGGCCATCCCTGAAGGATTGCCGGCAATCGTTACGATTGCCCTTGCGATTGGCATGCAAAAAATGAGTAAACGAAAAGCCATTGTTCGAAAGCTTCCCTCTGTCGAAACACTCGGATGTGCGACCGTTATTTGTTCATATAAGACCGGAACGCTCACGCAAAATAAAATGATGGTTACAAAGCTTTGGGCAGGCGGAGAGACGTGGGATGTTACCGGGTCTGGCTACTCTCCTTATGGCGACTTCTTTAAAGGCAATACGCGCGTTTATTCTGATGAGGAACGTTCGCTGAAGCAGCTGCTTACTTTTGGGTTACTTTGTAGCAATGCGAGAGTGATGGAAAAAAGCGGCGAATACGTTCTTGACGGTGATCCAACGGAAGGGGCACTCGTTGCCGCAGCAATGAAGGCAGGATTAACAGAAGATGTGAGGGAAGAGGAATTTACAATCATTCAGGAATTTCCTTTTGACTCCAACCGAAAAATGATGAGCATAGTAGTTGAAGATTCAGTTGGAAAACGGTATGTGATCGCAAAAGGTGCTCCTGATATTGTTCTTAAGCAGTGTGAATCGGTGTTATGGAGTGAGAAAAAAGCGCCGCTTCGCAAAAGCTATGAAAGAGAAATTCAGGAGCAGTTAAATGCGTTTGGTGAATTAGCTTTAAGAACGATCGCCGTCGCTTTTAAACCGATTCAAAATGAAGACAATATGCTTCATAGCGTACAAGCTGAATCTCGCTTAACCTTTGTAGGCTTAGAGGGAATGATCGATCCGCCACGTGAAGAAGTGAAGCAGGCTGTAGCTGATTGTAAAACCGCCGGGATTAAAACGATTATGATTACTGGTGATCATGTGACTACGGCAAAGGCAATCGCTCATAATCTTGGGATTTTACCTGAGAGAGGAAAAGTAATGGAAGGAAGTAAGCTCTCTTCCTTAAGCGTGGAAGAACTAGAAAGTCAGGTTGAAGACATCTACGTATTTGCGCGGGTCTCTCCAGAACACAAATTAAAGATTGTTAAAGCTCTTCAAAATAGAGGTCACATCGTCGCGATGACTGGAGATGGGGTGAATGATGCCCCTGCAATCAAAGCATCAAATATCGGTATTTCAATGGGAGTAACGGGAACAGACGTAGCAAAAGAATCATCATCGCTCATATTAAGTGATGACAATTTTGCAACAATCAGAGCGGCTGTAGAAGAAGGGCGAAATATCTATGAAAATATCCGCAAATTCATAAGGTATATGCTAGCCTCAAACGTTGGCGAAATTCTTGTTATGCTTTTTGCGATTTTACTTATGCTGCCACTTCCACTCGTACCGATCCAAATTCTGTGGGTCAATCTTGTTACGGATGGATTGCCGGCAATGGCCCTTGGACTTGATCCGGCAGAGGGGAATGTGATGAAGCGAGATCCGCGAAAGCCAAAAGAAGGCGTATTTGCTAGAGGATTAGGATGGAAAATCATCTCTCGCGGTATCATGATAGGAGCCTGTACACTTGCTGCCTTTATGATTTGCTATAGTGAAAACCCGAATGATCTTGTTCAGGCACAAACTGTAGCATTCTCAACACTCGTGCTCGCTCAATTGATTCATGTGTTTGACTGTCGCAGTGAACGATCGATCTTCCATCGTAACCCTTTTGAGAATAAAGCCCTTGTCCTTGCGGTACTCTCTTCGGTTGGATTACTGCTCGCAGTCATCTATTATGAACCTCTTCAACCGATTTTCCATACAACTTATTTATCGATGAGAGAATGGATGCTTATATTAGTCTTTTCTAGCATTCCAACGTTCCTATTAGCAGGTACAACCTTTTTTAAAAGACAACACAGCAGAGGGTAATGACCCTCTGTTTTTTCTATTCCAGATTCATAATAAGAAAGAGATATCCCTTTGTTTCAGTTTGATGAAGTGGTACAATTGGTTAGAATAGCTATTGGATGTGATAATATGGTTAAGAGTATGACCGGATTTGGGAGAGCATCGCATGAAGAAGAGGATGTTCAAATAACGGTAGAAATAAAATCCGTTAACCATCGTTACTTCGATGGTACATTTCGCATGCCAAAAGCGCTCCTTCATCTCGAAGGTAGAATGAAGAAGGCCATTCAGCGCACGATTGCGCGCGGGAAAGTGGAGCTTTATTTAACCATTGATGGAGCTGGCTTTCGATCATCGGACGTAAAGGTGGATTGGAATCTGCTTGACCAATACATAACGATTTTAAAACAAGCCTCCGAACGATACGAATTGCAAGAAGATTTGTCTGCCTCTAAGCTTTTAAACATGGATGTCTATCAAGTGACTGAGAAAGAACAAAATATCAATCAGCTAGAGGATGAGATTTTTGCTACGATGAATTTAGCGGTCGCTCGACTTGTTGAAATGCGAGAAATTGAAGGGGAAGCCCTTGAGCAAGATATAAGGACAAAGCTTCAAGAAATGACAGAAGTCTTAACTTCCATTTCAATGCTTTCAAATGAAGTAACATCCTCATTTGAAGCTCGAATACGCACGAAACTCGAAGGTTTTAAAGAACTTGAAGCAATCGATGAGGCGCGTATTCTAACGGAAGTGGCGTATCTTGCAGATAAAGCGAGTATCGATGAAGAAATCACGCGGCTCCGTAGTCACCTAGCCCAATTCCATGATATTCTTAGTAATGATGGTGTCGTAGGAAGGAAACTTGATTTCTTAGTGCAGGAAATGAATAGGGAGCTGAATACGATCGGTTCCAAGTCTCAACACCATAAGATCAGCCAACATGTTATTGATCTTAAGAGCGAAGTGGAAAAGGTTCGTGAGCAGGTTCAAAATATTGAATAGCCTTAACGCTTTGTTTAAAATCACCCTACTGGTGTAAAAATAGAATCGTGATTCCTGGGAGGAACGACCATGAGTATTAAATTAATCAATATCGGATTCGGTAACATTGTGAATGCGAATCGAATTGTTTCAATTGTTAGTCCAGAGTCGGCACCAATCAAACGAATTATCACTGTTGCAAGGGACCGCAATATGCTTGTGGACGCGACATATGGAAGAAGAACGCGTGCCGTTATTATTTCTGATAGCGACCATGTTATTCTTTCGGCAGTGCAGCCTGAAACAGTCGCGCAGCGTCTCGGCAACAAAGACGAGCTTTCAGACGAGTAGCATCTATAAAGTGGAGGTTAGTATGGAAAAAGAACGTGGGTTGTTAATTGTTCTCTCTGGCCCTTCTGGTGTTGGAAAAGGAACAGTAAGAAAAGCTTTCATGCATAATGCGGACGAGGTACAGTATTCCATTTCTGTTACAACACGCAAACCGCGTGAAGGCGAAGTGAACGGAGTTGATTATTTCTTTAAATCTCATGAAGAATTTGAAGATATGATCGAAAACAATAAGCTGCTTGAATATGCCCATTACGTTGGGAACTACTATGGCACGCCTGTTGACTATGTAGAAGAAACCTTGCAGTCTGGCAAAGATGTGTTGCTTGAGATTGAAGTGCAAGGAGCAAAGCAAGTTCGCAAGCATTTTCCTGAAGGAGCTTTTATTTTTTTAATGCCTCCTAGCTTAACAGAACTTCGCAATCGTATCGTTAACCGTGGTACGGAATCGAATGATTTAATTGATAACCGTATGGGCGTTGCGAAAGAAGAAATCGAATTGATTGATGAATACGATTATATCGTTGAAAATGATCAAGTAGAATTAGCTTGTGAGCGAATTCGTGCTATTATTACAGCAGAGCACTTAAGACGTGATCGTCTTGCCCATAAATATAAGAATGTAACGGAGGTTAAATAATGATTTTATACCCATCGATTGACTCACTAATGGACCGCATTGATTCAAAGTACACACTTGCAACACTTTCAGCTAAGCGTGCACGCACGATTCAACAAACTGGTAATGTTTATGTTGATCGTCCAAAGTCAGTAAAGGCTGTTGGTAAAGCACTTGAAGAAGTACTTGATGGCAAATTACTTGCAGACGGCATGATAGAAGACTGAGTGAAAAGTAACAACCTATGAGAATAGGTTGTTATTTTTTTCTTAATTTAGCTTTGCTTTACTATATTTATATTATGTTAACTATTTGGACGGAAGGTGAAACTTATGAGTCTAAAGGGAAAGAAGATATTGCTTTGTGTTAGTGGTGGGATTGCTGTATTTAAGGCAGCCGCTCTCACTAGTAAGCTCTATCAAACGGGTGCGGAAGTGAAGGTGTTAATGACAAAATCAGCTACTGAATTTGTTACACCATTAACGTTTCAAACGCTTTCCAGAAATGATGTTTATAAGGATACCTTTGAAGAAAAGGACCCAACAGCAGTGGCACATATTGACGTAGCGGACTGGGCAGATCTCGTTCTTATCGCGCCTGCTACAGCAAACATCATTGGTAAGCTTGCGAACGGAATCTCAGACGATATGATGTCAACGACGTTACTTGCTACCGAAGCTCCTGTATGGGTAGCCCCAGCGATGAATGTTCACATGTACGACCATCCTGCTGTTAAGAAAAACATGGACGTCCTCCGCTCGTTTGGTTGTCATTTTCTTGAGCCTGGAGAAGGGTTACTTGCATGTGGCTATGTTGGTAAAGGGCGCATGGCGGAGCCTGAAGATATTCTGGCAACGTTAGAAACGTATTTTAAAGAAGATACGAACGATTTAGCTGGGAAAAAAGTAGTCGTCACGGCAGGTCCTACGCGAGAACCGGTTGATCCTGTTCGCTATTTTACAAACTATTCTTCCGGAAAAATGGGATTTGCGTTAGCGGAGCAGGCGGCGAAACGTGGTGCGGATGTCACATTAGTGGCAGGTCCAGTCTCTCTTCCCACTCCTCAAGGTGTTGAGCGTATTGATGTCGTTACCGCAAAAGAAATGTTTAAGTCTGTTCTACAGGCAGCTGAGACGGCTGATATTGTTATAAAAGCAGCCGCCGTTGCCGACTATCGACCTGCTACAATTGCTTCAGAAAAAGTGAAGAAATCTGAGGGTGAGATGGTGATTGAGATGGAGCGGACGAAAGACATTCTTTGGACGCTTGGCCAAAAAAAGAAAAATCAAATTCTTGTTGGGTTTGCGGCAGAGTCAGAGCGGTTGGATGAATTTGCACAGAAAAAGCTTGTAAAGAAAAATTTGGATTTGATTTGTGCGAACAATATTAAAGCAGAGGGTGCAGGCTTTGATAAAGATACCAATGTTATGACGCTTCTTCATCGTGATGGGGAACGCGTTGAACTTCCCTTGCAATCCAAGCATGAGGCAGCGAATCGCATTCTCGATGAAGTGAATCGATTGGACGTGACTCGTTCATGATTGCAAAAGTCATAGTCGATGTACCGGCGAATCAAACTGATCGCCTGTTTGATTATGCGATTCCGGAAGAATGGGAAGAAATGATAGAACCTGGGATGAGAGTTGTGGTTCCTTTTGGACCGAGAAAAATTCAGGGATTTGTGATCTCGGTTGCAAATGAATCGGAGCATGCTAAATTAAAAGAATTAAGTGAAGTAAAAGATGTTACCCCCATATTAACGCAGGAGCTTCTTGATCTAGGGTTCTGGCTAACAGAAAAGGCGCTTTGTTACGCAGTATCAGCCCTTCAGGCTATGTTACCAGCTGCGATGAAAGCAAACGTGACGAAAACAGTTGTGCTTGGAAATCGTGTCAATGAAGAGGCTACATGGCATCGGATGGTATCCTCTAACGGAGTAAAATGGGACGATTTTCTTTCGCATTTTAGTCATAAAGAATTAAACCGGGCCATCAAAAACGATGAGCTTGAGGTACGGTATGATGTAAAGGAAAAGACCGCTCCTAAAACCATTCTCTCTGTATCAGCCGCCCTTCAGAAAGACGAGCTTAAACAAGAAAAGGAAAAGATGGGAAATCGCGCATTGAAGCAACAGGAAATCATCACGCACTTCATAGAGAATGAAGGAGCTGTTTCTTATAAAGAGCTCATGGATATGCTTGATACAACGCGGTCAACGATCAAATCACTCGTCTCAAAAGAAATATTAATAGAAGAAGAAGTTGAGCTTTACCGTGACCCCTATAAGGGGCGGGAATTTACTCCTTCGACGGCTCTTGAGCTCACTGACTTGCAAGAACAAGCGATAACTCCCATTTTGACAAGTATTGAAGATCATCATCATGAGACGTTTCTTATTCATGGCGTAACAGGGAGCGGAAAGACAGAAATTTATTTGCAGTCGATTCACCGCGTGCTAGAGCAGGGCAAGGAAGCCATTGTGCTTGTTCCCGAAATCTCATTAACACCACAAATGGTGACCAGGTTTAAAAGTCGATTCGGTTCCGAGGTAGCGGTCTTACATAGTGGGCTTTCCCGTGGAGAAAAGTATGATGAGTGGCGAAAAATTCATCGGAAAGAAGTAAAAGTTGTTGTTGGCGCACGTTCAGCCGTTTTTGCTCCATTTACGAATCTTGGCATTATCATCATTGATGAAGAGCATGAGAGTAGCTACAAACAAGAAGAAAATCCTAGGTATCATGCAAGGGATGTAGCGATTAAGCGTGGCGAGCATTACAACTGTCCGGTTGTATTAGGAAGCGCAACGCCTTCGCTTGAATCGTATGCACGCGCATCAAAAGGTGTTTATACTCTTCTTGAATTGTTGCACAGAGTAAATAAGCAGGCTATGCCGACTGTATCAATTGTTGATATGAGAGAAGAATTACGAGCCGGTAACCGCTCGATGTTCTCAAACGACCTCTATGACAAATTAAAAGATCGATTAGAGAAGAAAGAGCAAACGGTGCTCTTTTTAAACCGTCGAGGTTATTCAACTTTCGTAATGTGTCGGGACTGCGGGTATGTAGCAGAGTGTCCTCATTGTGACATTAGCTTAACGTATCACAAGATTAACGGAACGATGCGGTGTCACTATTGTGGCCATGAAGAGCGTTTTCCAACTCAATGCCCTGAGTGTGAAAGTGAGCACATTCGCTTTTTCGGTACAGGTACACAGCGTGTTGAGGAAGAGCTAACAAAAATCCTTCCAGAGGCACGGGTGGTGCGGATGGACGTTGATACAACGAGACGTAAGGGAGCACATGAGAAGCTCTTGAATCAATTCGGAGAAGGAAAAGCAGATATCCTACTCGGAACACAAATGATTGCCAAAGGTCTTGATTTCCCAAATGTTACCCTTGTTGGGGTATTAGCAGGAGATGCCATGCTCCATATCCCTGACTTCCGGGCCTCAGAGAAAACGTTCCAGCTACTAACGCAAGTAAGTGGACGCGCAGGACGTCATTTGCTACCAGGAGAAGTGATTGTTCAGTCCTATACACCAGAACATTACAGCATTGAAATGGCTGCCGAACACGACTATCAGTCCTTTTATCAGCGTGAAATGGTCACACGAAAAAAATTTGGTTATCCGCCTTTTTATTTTCTTGCCATGGTGAATGTTTCGCATGAAGAGTTAACCAAAACAGTTGATGTGACAGAGAAAATTGCAGCTTATTTAAAGGACCACTTATCAAAACAAAGTGTTGTGTTAGGCCCTGTAGCCTCACCGATCCCACGGATTAAAGATAGATATCGCTATCAATGCATGATAAAATACAAAACTGAACCGAACTTAACTCATTATTTAAAAGAAATTCAAAAGCATTTTTCAAAGGAAATAAGTCGTGGTGGATTACAGCTATCCATCGATACACAACCTTATATGATGATGTAGAATGTGAAAGGGAGTATACGCGTGGCTATGAGAGAAATTGTGTTGCATCCAAATGAGGTGCTTGAAGTTGAATGCCATCCTGTAGAGGAATTCGATAAAGAGTTACATCAGCTACTCGATGATATGTTTGAGACAATGTACGCAGCAGAGGGCGTTGGACTCGCTGCACCACAAATCGGTATTCGAAAACAAGTTGCCGTTGTTGATACGAGAGAAGAAGAGGCATTAGAACTAATCAATCCAACGATTATTAAATCATCCGGAAAAGAAGTCGACCTTGAAGGTTGCTTAAGTTTCCCTGGTCTATTTGGCGAAGTTGAGCGCCCATATACCATCACGTTAAAAGCGCTGAACCGTTTTGGCAAACCGTTTAAATTAAAAGCGGAAGGGTTCTTTGCGAGAGCGATTCAGCATGAGATTGATCATCTTCACGGCGTATTGTTTACAGAGAAAGTCATTCGCTACATTGACCCTGAGCAGGAAGGAGACGGTGAATAACAATGACAAAAATCGTATTTATGGGGACACCGGATTTCTCTGTTCCTGTTCTTGATATGCTAGTAGAAGAAGGGTATACGATCGTCGGTGTCGTTACGCAACCAGACCGTCCAAAAGGGAGAAAAAGAGTGCTAACGCCCCCGCCTGTTAAGGTAGCTGCTGAGAAACATGGTCTTCCTGTGCTACAACCTGAGAAGGTGAAAGATCCGGCTCAGCTTCAACCTATTCTAGATTTAAATCCAGATTTGATCGTAACGGCAGCCTTTGGCCAAATCTTACCAAACCAGCTTCTTGAAGCACCGAAGTACGGTTGTATTAATGTCCATGCGTCACTGTTACCGGAACTTCGCGGCGGTGCACCAATTCATTATTCGATCCTGCAAGGAAAGAAAGAAACGGGCATCACGATTATGTATATGG
>ENA-ORXC01001459-ORXC01001459.1-marine-metagenome-genome-assembly--contig:-NODE-1459-length-13887-cov-3.877697_pt1 | contig 13887 bp, 17 predicted proteins | sample MGYA00237865_ERZ511478 | MGnify/ENA metagenome assembly ERZ511478 | reverse complement strand
CTGAGTCCTTATCAGTATAGAACTCAGGCTGCATAGGTAGCTTTCTTAAGACTGTCTATTTGACAGGGGTCACTCCACCAATGCCGAGGTTGCTTTTTTATTTATTTAATTTTTTTCACCAAAGTTTCGAGCAATTGAAGCAAGACCTACAATAATACATGGCACTGTAACAATAGCAGTTTGGAACCATGAAATTTCTAGATATCTATATAATATCCCTACTAAAATAGCGACAATAAAATACGTTGGGATAAATTTTTTTGATAAAAGTAATTCACTCAAATCAAACAACTCCTATTAACTAAAGCATCATGCAGAAGCACCAGTCATTCCACCAGAATTACCTCCGAAAACACCGCCACCAAGAACAGTAACTGGTGTAGCTGCTACAGCTCCAACGGCCATACCGGCTAGAGCACCATCACCTGCTCCACCAGCTGTACCTAGTGCACATTTCCAGAATCCCATTGTTTGAACAGTACCATTATTAATTTCATGATACTCAACAATTAAGTCTTTGCCATCTTGCTTGTAAACTAGGTTAACCTTTTCATCATCTTTATCTAATGTCTGTTTAGGTAATTCAGCTACAGTTCCTGTAATAGTATCCTTAATAAAAGCAGTACCATCGTCTTCAATATAACCTTCTGCATTTTCAAATTCAAGCTTTACCGTACTATCATTTAATTTAATAAAATTAATGTACCCCTCATCATGAGTAGTCTCACTAGCACTAGCTTGCATTCCAAATGATAATCCATTTACTAATAAAGTAACGGATAAAACAAGTCTCAAAATATTTTTCATACAAAACTTCTCCTATAAAATACTCTTTTTTTCACGTTTTGTATGCTACCATTCTTGAAATTGAATTGATATATATTTAACAAAAAGTTAATAATTTGATAGATAAGATGCATTTAAATAATCACCGTTTTTATGAAATAAATTAAATATTATTGAATAAAATGTAAATAACGGTAATTAAAGAATCAGAATGAAAATAACTATACCTTTTTATCTTTCAAAATCTTATTGTTGAGATTTAATGCTTTTTCCTTCCAGGCCTTCAAAGCCTCATTCTCTTCTCGTAATTCACGAACCTGCTGATTCACTTTATCAAGCTCTTCTTTTAACACATAATTCTCTATGTAACCAAAATTCATCTTTGTTAAGCTCTCATTCACTTTATTTGCCTGTATAAGCTCTTTTTTTGTTTTGCTTCTCAATCGTTAAATCGTCCCTGAGAGCCTATATGTCTCTCATGATTAGTGATTAGAAATATAACCAAGTACGTTATCAATCTCCTACTTTAATTCACCATATTATACAATTGATATACAAACTCACAGTCCGTAAAAGTATACCTTTGCGGACTATCTATATCAGGCAACCTCAATCTTAAATTAAAACATGTTGGCCATATTCAAAAGCACACTACATGTCTGAAACAAGAGTGGGAAAGATACAAAAAAGAGCAAAGGCTTCTTCGTTTATAAGAAGCCTTTGCTCTTTTTGTATTGTTATTTGTTAGTAAGTATTAGTTAGAGAAGAACAATTCCAAGTATAAATAAACATAGGGTAATAATGTTTATAACATTCTTAGCTTTATCATCTTCTTTTATGGAAGTTACAAGTTCAAATATTATGACAAGAGTAAGTATAGACAAAGCTATCTGTAGATGTAAGTTGAATGTATATACAGATATTACAATTAGAGCATATATAATACCTAAAATTATATTTTTTTTATTCTTAGTTTTTTTGTAATTACTCATTTAAAAACTCCTTATTTAAAAATATTAGCTGTTTTTTGTTTTCTTAAGTGAAGGTTTTAGTAACTAGAAGGATGATAAAGAAGATAATTGAAAAGTAAAAGCTATGTATAACATGGTTTGTATCTGTTTTCTTCCAGGTAGGCAATTTTACGAACAGTAGAAAAATAATATCTTCAATAATTGCTGTAACTAGCGTTTTTAATAACATCAAATACTCCTTTCTAAGAATTGTAGCAAAAATAAAAAGCTCCCCAGCATTGGCAAGCGAGGTAGCTTTTTTATCAGGATTCACAATTATAAAGTACCAAAATATAACCGTATGTAAACAGTATCATATTTTCCCTAAAAATACTATTTTTAGAGGGACGAGAATATGTATAAAAGGTGCTTTGATTCCTGTCTCACAAACAGGGTGCAGTTCACGGCTTAGGGGTAGTTTTTTTGAAAAAGGAACAAGTCATAGAACTTTAAAGACTAGCATATAATCTAAAAAAGGACTCAACAACGTCCCTATAAATTGAGCTAGTAGATGACCCTTGAATACATTTGTTCGAGGGTTATTTGCTTTTTATATGAATTAGAGGGTCTTTTTAATAATCAATAGTGGTATCCATAAGATGTATTACTGTTCTTTAAGATGAATAAAATAATCTTCTAAAGCTTGCAATGAAGGGGCTTCTTTGCAATCGAACTTGTTATCTTCATCTGCTATTTCACAATGATCCCAAGGAATGGATTGATATACTTCATTTATTAAATCTTTAGATCCTGCTAATACAATCTTAGCTGCACGAGGCTGGGTTACAACGAGATAAGCAAGTCCACTTTTTTGACTCAGAGTTTGGAAAACTGTGTAGATCTCTTCTGTTGCTAAGTCAGCTAATTTAGCAGGATAGTAGACAACATCATTACACGGCGTAGGTATAGCAACTAATTCTTTGGCGAACGTAGACTGGGTTACACTTTTTGCTATCACTTTCATCACCTTTTCTATATTAGATTTAGCTTATAGTTCTTTATACTATCATCTATTTAGTATTTATAAAAATAGTATAGATACCATCTATGTAATGATTACTCGTGTAGTGGTGACTTCTACAGTCTCAGGCACTCGTCACAAAAACAATTATGTTTGAGATATTACATGATAAAAACTTATATAACAAGAAGAGCCTTTACCATCGAGGTGAAGGCTCTTCTTATTATTTGCTTTATTTGCTCTTATAGGTCCTTTTTTGCTATCTTCATCTCTATTTTGAGTTATTATGGTCTATGAAAATTGACTATTTTTTCGTCATCTCCAGTCCGTTCAAACCATCCTCTAAAGGCCCAGTTATCATATCCTCCATCACCTTCGTTAACAAATGTTCCTTCTTCAAATATCCAGACTCCGAACGTGATACCATCGTAATCTACTGTATCAAAATATTGTACACCTTGTAGTTGATTGGAATTATAACCTTGACTTAAATTCATAACCATCACGTTGTACTGTTGACCCGATTCAAAGAAAGCTTTTTCCATCGCTCCTTTGACAAAACCACTTCGATTGTCGGCCGTTTTAGCAGCATCTGCAATCGCTTGCCCGATTGCTACTGGATCAATCGCTACGTCTCCTCCAACTTCTGCAGCTTCTGCGGAGCCAGCAGAATCTCCTAAATTCGGTAGAGCTAATGGCGTCGCTAACACAGCTAAACCTACGGCAGAAGCTACAACAGCTTGTTTCGCTTTTCTCATTTGATCTCCTCCTATTTTAGTTGATTCTTAGAACAACTACCCTTTTTTTGAATATCAAAACAAAAATACCATAATTAAGCAAAAGTAGGTGGGTGAGAAAGCATGAGATAAAGATTTGAAAAAAATCTAGAAACAATCTTGATTGGAAGCTAGATGAAGGAAGGATGACATATTTAGTAGTAGTTTGACATGTCTTAGTATCAGATACTATCATCGCCTAGCTATCGAATATGCAGGCAGCTTAAATGTATATTTCAGTAAAGACTTTTATAAAACGCCACTTGCTTATTTGTTACCGAGTTGCTCTGCCAAACCGATTAAAAGTCCTTCTACTCCACGAATGTAGCAGAGCCGATACGAGTCCTCGTACTGAACCACTTCGCCAACGAGATGAGCACCATACCTAGTGAGTCTGGACATCATTTCGTCAATGTCTTCAACAGTGAACATGACGCGTAGATAGCCGAGAGCGTTTACAGGAGCAGTCCGGTGATCTGATATAGTAGGTGGGGTGAGAAACCGTGAAAGTTCAATCCGGCTGTGGCCATCTGGGGTAACCATCATCGCAATCTCTACGCGTTGAGAACCCAATCCCGTCACGCGGCCACCCCATTGACCTTCGACAGTGGCTCGCCCTTCAAGATTCAAGCCAATCTCCTCAAAGAAAGAAATTGCGTCATCAAGGGATTCTACAACGATGCTGACATTGTCCATTCTTAGTAAGTTGTTTTTTTCCATAGCTTTATCTCCTTATGTGTGAAATTTTATTATCTGTTCATTTTCATAATCATTCTATTAAAAAGTTGCAAATTCCTTTCAAACAAAATATTCTTAACCTGTCACTAGGCATACTTGTTGTATATAAAAGTTAAACTATTATTATATAAAATAAGTTTACACTTATATTTCTAGACAAAATAAAATAAAGAGGTAATATTTATAAAAAGTATTTTTAAATACATACTTATTTGTAAAAATACTTGACATTTAATTAATATCTTTGATGATTTTAACATCGTGACGGACGTCAGCCATTACCCTTTCAAAAGGTAAATAATAAAATATCATGTTTTTCCTCTCCATAGTAACTCACTTCAAATAGGTTGGTTTCAGAATATATGTGGTCAAAGGATGCATTTTCTTGCAAACTTCTTTTCCAATAATATATTCTATATTTTTCAACTACTCCTCCAAGCTTACTTCTTATTAACCCCAGTTGATCCAAGATATGTTGCATCCAAAGTGCCCTAGTATGGTCAACTATTTGAATACGATGAGGAGGACACACAGTTTTATTTTGCAGTGATAATATGTCAATTAGCCTTTCTATTCTAATATCTTTCCAAGCATCACAATCCAAAAAAAGAATACTTTTTGAACATTGCATGTCTTCCTGCCCTGTTCCAGTACATAATTTATGTTGAATCTCGTCATTTTCCTCTATAAATTCCTTTGCACTTCTACACTTGTTAATCCATTTTACAATATCATCCTGAGAGGGTTTATTAGCTCCCCTCTTTGACTCAATAAAGACTGCTTCAAAACGTTGTTTACAAGGATCCCAAAACGAAGCAACAAAATCCATAGATATTGTATCGTCATCTATAACATCATCTTCATCAGAAGTTTCTTCACCTCTCCTTTTAAAGTCTTGATTTTTCAAAGCTAACAACCCGAACCATTTAAAAAATGGGCAAAATAATCCTCATCTCTCCGCCACCTGTTCTCTAAGCTAATTTGTGTAGTACCTTTAAAACCTTTTCCTAGCTCTGTCTAAAGCATAAAATTTGATTTTGTGTATAAAGAAAAATAATATAGAGATATCGAGAATTATCAATATTCTTTTGTTCGATTGGTTTATATGCATTCAAGGCAAAATAGATTTTAATAAGATCAGAAAGGGCGGACACCGTTGAATCGGGAATCAAATATGATAAATGACGAACAGGCAGTTGAAATTTTCAAGGCTCTGTCAAATCAAATCAGAGTAGATATTCTGAAAATGTTGAAAGAACCTGATAATAATTTTTCCCCGCAGGCCCATGTCATCAAAGAAAAGGGCTTTGATGGCGGGGTTTGTGTTAGTGATATTCGTAGCAAAGTAGGACTATCACAGTCCACTACCTCCCAGTATTTGTCCATCCTATTACAAAGCGGGATGGTAGAAATGAAACGAATCGGACAATGGACTTATTATCGACGCAATGAAGAAACCATTAAACAGCTTGAAAAATATATAGGCTTAAAAATATAACCTTTTAAGGAGGACCAAGAGTGAGTTTTCAAAATCATCGTGCCTATAACAGCATGTACCAGAAAGACAAAATGACACTCGGATTTATCCTCCCGACTGCCAGGATGTCTAAAAATCCTATCATGGAGAATCAACTGGAGCTTGCCCGTAAAATTGAGGAATATGGCTTTGCTTCATTATGGCTCCGTGATATTACGATGCAGAATTTGAATATTGATGATAACGGCCAAAAGTACGATTTATGGATTTATTTGACGTATCTTGCTGCCTATACGAAGCACATTGCGTTAGTGACAGGAAGTGTAGTTCTCCCTTTGCGCCACCCTGTCAGGGTAGCCAAGGAAGCTACATCAATCGATCAATTGTTTCCAGGTCGATTAATTATGGGAGTGGCATCAGGGGACAGGGAAAAAGACTTTAATGCTTTAGGAATACCTAAGCAAGAAAGCGGTTCATTATTCAAAGGGAATTTCGAAATTATCGACCGGCTGTTAAAAGAAGATCGGCCGACAATCCACAGCCACGCCGGGCTGATCGATGGTACAGATATGAGGTTAATCCCAAAGCCTGTATCTTCGATTCCGACCATGGTGACTGGATTTAGCAATCAGTCTATCAATTGGATAGCTAGGAACGGGGATGGATGGCTTCAATACCCAAGAAGCATTATTCAACAGGAGCAGCTTATCCAGGATTATCGTGCTTTAACTGAAGTTCATGCTCCAGGAGATTTTAAACCCTTCTCTCAAAGCTTGTTCATCAATTTATTGGAAAATCCCGATGAAATGCCTGTCCCCATACCCTTAGGCTATTCCGTGGGAAGAAACCGTTTAGTTGATCTACTTCATCAATTTCAAGCGATTGGTGTCAACCATTTGGCGTTTGTTCTGTATTTTTCCAAGCGTCCTCCAGAGGAAGTTATACAGGAACTTGGAGAATTTGTTTTACCCTACTTTCCAACCCATAAAGGTACAGGCCAGCTTTAAAAAATTAAATTGTATAAAAGGAAGAAGAAATATGACAAAGAAAATCGAACTTTCAGTACTAGATCCCTCCTCAATTGTCGAGGGAGGGTCAGCCAAACTTTCTCTTCAAAACACGCTTGATCTAGCAAAGGAAACAGTGCAGTGGGGATATAAACGGTTTTGACTTGCTGAACATCATAATTGGGCAGGAATGGCGAGTTCAGCATCCCCGATAGTAATTGGACGAGTGGCCTCCGTCACGGAAAAATGCATATTGGATCAGGCGCAATGCTACTTTCCCATTATTCTCCTCTTTCCCTGACCGGATCGACCTTGGATTGGGGCGGGCACCTGGCACCGACCAATATACAGCAAATGTATTGCGGCAGCGGGTTGCTGGTGAACCTGAATTTGATGCCCGACTTGAGGAGCTTATCGCATATCTTTATGGTACAGGAACAGCCACTAAGAATGGTTCATTTAGCTTTCACGCCATTCCCGGCGAAAAAACAAATGTGCTAATTTGGCTGTTAGGTTCAGGGTTTTATAGTGCACAATTAGCTGGAATACCTGGGGTACCATTCTCTTTCGCGGGACATTTTGCTCCAGGTAACATGATGGAGGCCATAAAGCTGTACCGGGATTATTTTCGTCCGTCTCAATTGTTGGAGGAGCCTTATGTACTGTTAGCCGTTCAAGTGATGGCTGCTGATGAGAAACGGGAGGCACAAAGACTTGCTACTTCGATGTACCAAAAATTTCTTTTATTAACCCGCGGACAGCCTTCGCCCATTTTGCCTCCTGTTGATAATATGGACGAGCTTTGGAACGATAATGAGCGCAGGGCGGTTGAAGAACAGCTTTTCACTTCCATCATCGGGGACCCTGCAGATGTGAAGCAGCAGCTCCATGAGTTAATAGAAAAGACTAATGCTTATGAAATTATGGCTCAGGCTACAGTGAATTAAACAGTGTCTAGTCTAATAAAAGATGTATTTTCTGCAATTAAATCAGTTAAATTGCAGATATTAAATCAGTTAAATTAATGTAATTTAGATTGAAGCAGTAAAAGAAGACAAAGAAAACAGCCTGTAAATTCTTTTATAGGTTTGAAACGGAATTTTTAAAGAAAGAAGATGAGCATATGCCTGAAAATGATACAAAACAAATTACGGATATTCCATTCTCGGTCCTGGATCTCTCTCCAATTACAGATGGAAGTACGCCGGCTGATTCTTTTCGCAATACTTTGGAGCTGGCCCGGCTCGCTGAAAAGCTGGGGTATAACAGATATTGGCTCGCTGAGCATCATAATATGCCATTTATCGCCAGCTCTGCAACATCGGTAGTCATTTCCCATGTTGCAGCAGGCACATCAAAAATTCGGGTAGGTTCAGGGGGCATTATGCTACCGAATCATGCACCTCTTGTTATTGCTGAGCAATTTGGTACTCTGGAATCATTATATCCAGGACGTATTGATCTTGGCTTGGGCCGTGCACCAGGCACTGATCAGCTTACCGCACGTGCATTAAGACGTGACTTGAGAAGTTTAGAAGAAGATTTCCCTGAGCAGCTGGCTGAGCTCCGGAATTACTTTGACCCTTCCCTGGCACAAGGATATAGTCATGTTAAAGCAATTCCGGGTGAAGGATTAAACATACCTATTTGGCTGTTAGGTTCAAGCGGATACAGTGCTCAGCTGGCAGGAGAGCTTGGACTGCCGTTTGCATTTGCGAGCCATTTCTCGCCGCATAACACACTGCCGGCTATCCAGCTGTACCGCCGTTCGTTTAAGCCTTCTAAAGTACTGGACAAGCCGCATGCAATGGTAGGGCTAAACATCATTGCGGCCGACACAGATCAAGAAGCTGAGCGGCTTGCTACAACGTTGCAGCAGCAGTTCTTAAATTTGATGCGCGGGAAGGAAGTCCCATTGCAGCCGCCAGTAGATAATATTAACGATATAGCGAGCGACTATGAAATAGCTGCCCTTGAGAATCAATTAGGAACTTCGATTGTCGGCAGTCCTCAAATCGTAAAAGAAAAGCTGGAAAAGTTTCTGGATGAAAGTCAAGTCGATGAAATCATGGCAATCGCCCAGGTTTATGATCATAAGGCCCGCCTCCATTCCTATGAAATATTGGCAGAAATCACTCAGCTAAAATAGGTCAAAACTGGACGAGCCTTATGGCAAGCTTTTAAAGTATCTCCATAAATTTTTTGTATAGAATATAAAAAAGTGCCTGTCAAAGAAATTTTTGTAGTCTATGTTATCCAGTTGCTCAATAGCAAAACCCTTTAACAAACTTGATGTAAACAAAAGGAGAAAAAAAGATGAATACAAAATATGAAGCTGCTTTTAAACCATTCACCTTCCGTTCTGGAGTTGAAATAAAGAACCGTATTACAATGGCACCCATGACCAATACGGCAGCACATGAAAATGGTGAAGTATCAGATGAAGAAGTTGCGTACTATCAAGAACGTGCCGGTGGTGTAGGAGCCGTAATCACCGCATGCACATACATCACCAGGAATGGAAAAGGATTCCCGGGTGAATTTGGGGCGGATTCTGATTCCCTAATCCCTAGTTTAAGAAGTGTGGCGACAACTATACAGGAAAAAGGTTCAAAGGCGATTTTACAAATTTTTCACGGTGGCAGAATGTGCCCGCCTGAAGAATTGCTCGATCGTCAACCAATTGCTCCGAGTGCGGTAGCAGCAGAACGGGACGATGCCGTGGTACCTCGGGAAATGACAGCAGACGAAATCGATGAGATTATTAAAGCATTTGGTGAAGCAACCAGAAGAGCAATCGAAGCTGGGTATGATGGGGTTGAAATCCATGGTGCCAATACGTATTTGATTCAACAATTCTTTTCCCCACACTCAAATCGCAGAACTGACAAGTGGGGTGGAACGCTGGAAAATCGTATGTCCTTCCCGCTTGCTGTAGTTGACGCTGTTAAAAAAGCAGTTTCAGACCATGCAACAAAACCTTTTATCATTGGCTATCGGTTATCGCCTGAAGAAAGAGAGAATCCTGGCATCACTATGGAAGAAACGTTGCAATTAGTGGACAAGTTAGTGGACCTAGATCTGGATTATCTCCATATTTCGGTCGGCGGCTTTTGGAACGGATCAATCCGTGATGATAACGATCAGAAATCCCGAGTTGTTATGATCCATGAACGTGTGGGCGATCGTGTTCCTGTGATGGGCGTCGGGATGCTGCGGACACCCGATGAAGTGATGAAAGCATTTGAAACAGGTGTACCTTTAATCGCTTTAGGGAGGGAATTGATAATGGAACCTCAGTGGGTACAAAAAATACAAGCCGGTGAAGAAGACAAAATCCGTACAACATTATCTAAAAAAGATCAAAAAGAACTGGCTATTTCTGATAAAATGTGGGAGTACTATACTGGCATCCCTGGCTGGCTTCCTATTGTATAAGGAGTTCACTTATCTCATTCCATCTCTGCTTCCTTGAATTGTTCAACAAAAAATGGGAATCGTGATGATAATTGTCCTTGCTCAGCAAGTATAAGAATATACCTTATACTAAACAAGACGGAACATTTTAAAGGGAACTCTTTTAGACGTATATTTAATTACTATAAATTTTTACAAATCTACCTTTTAAAACCTACAAACACTGGATGGCTTTTTATTTTATTAACGATAATAATTACTTTAACATCTTGTAATAGATTTAAATATCTCGTCCGTAAACGTATAGAATAAAGGGGGATTATATAGAAAAGACCACAAATTAAAAAATGTGGTCTTTTCTATATATTTTAAGCTATTTTCTATTCGAGATTAGCATGTTTACCATACATTTTATTAGAATCTAGGCTTTTTTCTCTCTAAAGCGCAAGATTAAGACATCATAAAATAACAGCATTGTTTGCTCAAATAGAGATCCCATTGGTTGAATGGTCCTGTAATCATCTTCAGATTGATCTTTCGTGACTCCGGTAATTTAACAGTAATATCAGCTAACTCTCCAATGGTTGATTCAGGAGAAATGGTTATAGCTGCGACTGTACCTCCTAAGCTTTTTCAGCAATGGCAACTAAGGTTTTGGTTTCTCCTGATCCTGAACCAATGATTAATAAATCGACTTTTTCTAAATTAGCTGTTACTGTTTCCCCAACTACATAGGCATCAATCCCAATCCAGATCTGCCTGAACCAGCCACAAAGATTTTCTTGGATTCTAAAATCTGGTTTATTAATTTCTCTGCTTCTGAATCACCAATCAAGTGGATTGTTTGACTTAATTCTTGAACGACCTTGGCTAAATATTGAGTAGTTTTCATTGTTCAATTAACCTTGTTCCATTAATTTTTTCATTTCGCGTGCTGTAGCTTTTTTATCTTTTTTATTCGTAATTCCCCCACCTACGATAACAAGATCTGGGTGTTGTTTAATTACTTCAGGAAGTGTTTCTAATTTGATTCCACCTGCAATAGCAGTTTGCGCGTTTTTAACAACGCTTTTGATGGTTGAAAGGTCTTCGAAAGAATTCTTTCCAACTGCTTGAAGATCGTAACCTGTGTGAACGCAGATATAATCAACGCCAAGTTCATCCAGTTCTTTTGCGCGGGCTGCAATATCCTTCACGGCGATCATATCAGCAAGGATTTGTTTACCTTGTTTTTTAGCTTCTTCTACTGCGCCTTTAATTGACTCGTCTTCTGCAGTGCCAAGAATCGTAATGATGTCAGCACCTGCAGAAGATGCTTGGCTTACTTCATATCCAGCTGCATCCATAATTTTCAAGTCTGCTAATACGGTTAAGTTAGGAAATGCAGCCTTTACTTCTTTCACTGCTTTAAGACCTTCATTGATCACCACAGGTGTACCAATTTCTACAACATCAATATGCTCTTCTACCTCTTTCACCAATTCAATAGCTCCCTGAATATTGACAAGATCTAATGCTAATTGTAATTTCATTTATATTCGCTCCTTTTAATATGATTTTATATAGTGCTATAGTCTGTCATTATACTGGTGTAAATGTTTCCTTTCGAAAAGCTATTTAATCACTAGCACGTTTCTTAGTATACTCATTATTTTTTACAACAGATGTAAATAGTAAAGTACTTATTAAAAGAGTACTTTACTATTTACATGCGTCAATGTGATGCCATTCTCCTTGAACACCTGAGCCGTAAATGATAAGTACTAGCTTTTTCTTCGATAGACCACTCGCCTATTCAGTTTTTGATACCAAACGGATGTAATTATTCAAGAAAATTTTGTCATGGTTTATTTTTTTACATTTACATTAAAAAGGAAAACTGTTGCATCGTAAATCATGGACCAGCTAATACTAATTTTACGACTAAGCAAGGAGATGAAAATATATGAAAAGTAAAAAATTAGAAATACGATTTCTAAAGTGTATAACCGTCATATTTTTAGGTAGCTTACCCTTTGTTTTAAAGAAAACTCCTATTAAAGATTCACTATTGGTCTTGTTTATGAATGGATATACAAATGCTATCGTTGACAGGTTTCTGGTTAACCGTCAAATACTTGAATATCCTGTACGCTATATACCTAAAGAGTTTAAATCGAATGTTTTATTTGATTTCTTATGTTTACCAACTGTTTCTTTATGGCTTTATCATTTAACAAAAAATGATAATCCTTTTAAAATTGTATATAAGATTGTACTTACCATCAGTTCGCTATTTTTAGTTGAGTTATGGGCAGAAAAATATACGAAACTAATTAAGTGGCAAAAAGGCTGGAAATGGTATTATAGCCTTATTAGCCTTAATGTAAGAGCTTTATTTAGTCGTTTAGTAATTGCAATTATTAACATTATAGAAAAGAAACAAGAGGGTTAACCTGCGCTCTTACTAGAAAAAGTGATCTTGTGTCTTCCTCTTGTTTTATAGGTGGAAATCCAACTGGTTCTGCTTCTTCAAAGATAAACAAATCTAATTGTTTAGTCGCGAATGGATTACCGGATGTTTCCCAACCAGTTAATGTACCGAACAGATCTTCATTTTTCCATCCTGTTAAGTTACCCAAATAGATACTTCACTCACATGAGCATGAGAAGAACTTGAAAACGCTGCTCAGGTATTGTCACAATCATTTATAAATAAAAACCTAGTTAATCGACGATTTTGAAATGTAGAGAAACGTTCTCTGACGAAATTAACGTTTGTTTTGCAAATGGTCATTCGATGCAAATTTCAGCGTCTTAAAATACACATAAAAAAGAACCCCCACTCAATCAGTTAGAAGGAAGATTGAAGTAGGGTAAGTGTGATTGACTCTCTTTAGAGAGAGAACAATACCATTACACTGTTATTATGTGATGACCCTAATGAGCTATACATAAAAAGTATCCCTTCATCAATTATTTACGACCTGTGTATGAACTCATAATATCGGCTTCTTTTTAGAGAAAAAAACAGACCTTACTATAATGAAGGTCTGCTCTTACTTACTTCCTTATTAATTTTCTCTGTATGACGACAAGAAAGAAAAGAGGAACAACAAAAAAACGAGTACCATACCGTTTGGCCTGAATCACAATCTTTTCTTTTCCTTTCATCACCAAGTCAGCTCCAAAGTCCCCAGATGATGGTGTTACTTGTATCCTAACTGTTGGAAAAGAGCTTGCAAGTAAAATTCGAACTGTCTCCCATCCATTTTATCAATAATTTGTTTATTCCGGAGACGTGATGCTACAGGTTGAATAGTTTTTCCATTCTTCTTTAACTCGTCCTTCCAGTCTTTCGCTCCCTTTGGAGTATCTGCTTTTATTAAATCAGCATTAACGATTTGGTTCATTTTGTAAATAAATTCCTTTACTCCTTGGTCATTATCGACAGCTAACACCATTTCTTTAATACCTAAGCCTTCTCTTCGAGCTTCGATATAAGATTGGGCATTAAGCCATTCATACTAATAAGGCGTGTATTCTGCAAACTATTCTCCTGTATACTCCAATAAGAAAGATCAATTGGGCTTTCAAAAAAATGAATCTTGTTTGGGTGACCAACATCAACTGAAAAGCCTGTATGTGGGTTATCGTTTGGTAAGACTTGTTTAAAAGAACCTCGTTTATTTTTTATTGGAGCTGTCCCTTGCCGACCTGCCCCAACCACTTTTCC
>ENA-ORXC01001457-ORXC01001457.1-marine-metagenome-genome-assembly--contig:-NODE-1457-length-13894-cov-61.352392_pt1 | contig 13894 bp, 14 predicted proteins | sample MGYA00237865_ERZ511478 | MGnify/ENA metagenome assembly ERZ511478 | reverse complement strand
GGGTTATAACGCATCCAGCTTGCCATAAACGGTTGCACGGCTGGCCTAAAAATAGATCCTAGGGCAGGAGAGTAGTCTTTTACCTTTCCTTTTTCTTTAAGTGTTTTAAAAGCTGTTGCCGCCTTGTCTTTAAGGTCTGGCATTTGCAATGCTATTTGATTAATAATAGATTGATCTATGGATTGTCCCGCTCCAGTGAGTGATATAAAACCACTTGTAGCTGTTTGTTGAGCAGCCACCATCCCTATGAGTGACCCTTGCCCGTGTCCTATGATAAACACTTCTTTAAAACGTCCTTGTTTATTAAAGTAATCTATAACAGCCACTGCATCATCTATAAACATTGTGAAGTCCAGTTTATCTTCTTGAAGCGCATTTTTCTTTAGTAATGTAAGTACCCTCTTGTCATATCTAAAACTAGCGACACCCTCTTGAGCAAGACCTTCGGCGAGGAGTTTTAAGCTGTTATTACGCATCATTTGCTGGTTTCCATCGCGATCTGTTGGGCCTGAGTCTGGAATAATTATCGCAAGTTTTGAAGTGGGAGTTTCTGGGGTGAGCAAGGTTCCATAAACCATATCTGTGATACGAAGGTCACTACTACCACTATAATTTTGAGAAAAGACACCAGTTTGTACCAGTAAACAAAGTATCGGTATAAGTAATTTTAGCTTTAGTGAAGTTTGCATTAGTATATGGAATTTATAGAGTTAAAGATAGTGTTGTTTACGCTTTCGCGAAAGCGGACTTATTCTTAATCTTTTTATAACACAGAAGAAGGTTGATTCATTGTACTTTTGCTCAAAATTTTATACAATGCGTTATTCTTTACTTTTAGTTTTTGTTTTACTTTTTTCACTACAAGCCACTGCTTTTGACTGGGGAAAAACGGGTCATAGAACCACTGGTGCTATTGCTGAAAAGTACTTAACTAAAAAGGCAAAAAGAGCTATTGCAGAATTACTAGATGGGGAGTCTCTTGCACTGGTATCTACCTATGCAGATGAGATTAAAAGTGATAAAAAGTATAGATCTTTTGGACCTTGGCACTATGTAAATGTACCTTTTGATAGTTCTTTTGAACAGCACCCTAGAAGTGAAAAGGGAGATATTATAAGCGGTATAGAGAAGAGTATAGCTGTTATAAAATCTGACACTGCTACAAAAGAAGATAAAGCATTTTACTTACGTATGCTTGTGCACTTTATAGGTGATTTACACCAGCCACTGCATAACGGTATAAGCGAAGATAAAGGTGGTAACGATTTTCAAGTAAGATGGTATAATGATGGTACAAATCTTCACAGAGTATGGGACACCCAGATGATAGAAAGTTACGGGATGAGCTACTCAGAACTTGCAGATAATATGCCTAGTCTTACTAAAAATCAAGAGAAAGCAATCGCCCAGGGTACTTATGTAGACTGGATGAAGGATAGCCGCGTTCTTGTAAAAGAAATCTATGCAAATACTGAAAAAGGTGAAAAGCTAGGGTACAGATATATGTATGACTACTTTAATGTTCTTAAAGGACAATTACAAAAAGGAGGTATACGTCTGGCTACTTTACTTAATGAGATTTTAGGCTAGTGGCCTAGCTTCTTCTTGCTTCTTAAACTGTTTTGGGGTTAGACCGTTATATTTTTTAAAGATACGCGTGAGGTGACTCTCATCTGTAAAGCCTAGTTGATAAGCTATTTCAGACACTGTAAAGTCAGTATTTTTGAGTCTATACTTAACTAGCTGTATTTTATACATTAAAATATAGTGATGTAACGAGTCTCCAGTTTTCTTTTTAAAATAGGCGCTTATCCCACTGCTAGTCATATTAAACTTATCTGCAATAGCACTTATTTTCATAAGGTCTGTGTCATATACGTGCTGTCGTATATAATTAAGTAAAGACTCTATAGTGGTATGTTGATCTTTATTACCTGTTTTCTTAACAGGTTTAATATCTCTCAGAATGTTTCTAGCAATAATACTCAAGGTGGTACTCACCATATTTGAGATATTATGCTTGTAAAATTCTTTACCCATCTCATACTCTTGTATAATTACATTGTGCATATGCCATATGAGTGCCTTGTCGTAAGGATTTGTAATAATATCTCCCGGCATCTGGTTAGGACTATGTATAATACCTTCTATACGATGTAGCCAGTATGACCTATCTGGTAGGTTCATTTTACTAGAAAATAATGACTCTGTAAATTGAAAATAACAAAACGAGGTAGTACCATCTATCTCAAACCAGTACTTATCTTCTGGTGCGATTAAAAATACATCACCTGTTGTATAGGTTACTATAAACTCGTTTACAAAATGACGACCCTTTCCTTCTTCAATAAAAATTATTTGAAAATAAGATCTGAGGTCTGTATCCTGATGCTTTCCAGTTCTCTCAAACTGTTTAATAAGGAAAGTGTCTTGTAGGCTAAATTGTTGCATATTATGACTAAGTAGGGGCTTTAAATAGTGTACCTTAAGATACAAATTTAATTTTAGATTGCATAATTACTGCTTATTATCAGATTGTTACAAGTTTTTTACAATTTTTTATCAATATTTTACTAGTTTGGATTTACTATGCGTGCATAGCTTTGCGCCCGTTAGAATAGACGAGTGTAAGAGTACAAAGTTTGAGGTATTGTCACGTTTGGTTTTAAGGTTAGTTGTTAGTTCCTTTTTGCTCTTACATTCTATATATGTTCATAATATATACACTGTTTATCGCTTAGGTTGACTTTTTTCTGAGTTCCCTAGTTTTTTAGTTAATGATTTTTTTTGGTGACAATACCTCTTTTTTAAATCATAACAGTATCACATCCCTAGTAGAGATGTACGATTATAATTATTTGATATAGTGACTTAGAAGTAAAAAATTGATGCTTAGTAACCCCTAAATTACTTATTGTTTTAAGCTTCTAAGTCTTATGTAAATTGGCTTTCATCCCAAGAAAGAATTCATCTACTCGTGACTTTAATCGGGTAGATAACTAAGGCAAACGTACCCCCTAAGCGTTTGCTTTTTTTATTTTACAACCCTGAAAGTTAGATTTATACGCGGCATTACTTTTTTTGCAGTTTTTGGTACTGTATGCTGCCAGCACTCTTGCGTAGATCCTTTCATTAAAAGTAAACTTCCAGAATCAAGCATAAGCTTTTTATTAATACTGTGATCTTTCTTATACCTAAGTTTAAAAGCTCTGGGAGCACCTAAGCTTACTGATGCTATTGCAGGGTTCTTGCCTAATTCTTTCTCATTATCTGAGTGCCACCCATTGCTGTCATTTCCATTTCGATAGAGGTTAAGTAAGCAAGTAGAAAATACAATACCCGTGATAGCTTCGACTCTTTTTTTTATTTCGCTTAAAGCGAAAGTAAATTCAAGCGGGTGCATCGTGATATTAGAGTAGGAGTAGGGTTTACCATTATTACCATAGAGCGCAGTAAGTCTAGGTTGTGCATATGTCTTTCCAAAAACGGTAATATCATCTTGTTGCCAGGGTGTTTCCTTATAAAGTGTATTATAAAAATTTAGCGCCTCCTCTTTGAAGAGGAAGTCTTCATAGTAGGTGACATCCGCTTCGGGAATATCAAGATGATATGGCTCGCTAGAAAATAATGACATTTATAAGTATTGATAAGCCCAGTACATAAGTAAAAACTGTAGTGGTAGTCTTAGCCATAACAGCCACGCTGGGAATTTACCTTTGTGCTTTTCATTAGTAATCATATCTATATGAACCGTAAAAAATATAAGGAGCATTAAAATAATACCCCACACGGCAAATACTCTGGTAGTATCAAATAGAAGTCCCACACCAAGTACAACCTCTGCCACACCACTCCAGAATACCATCGCTTTCTTAAAAGGTATGTAAGGAGGCATTATTGCTCCGTAAACTCGTGGTTTTATAAAATGCATCACACCTGCAATGATGTACATTGCAGCCATAATATATAAGTGCCAGATCATAAATTTCTTTTGTTTTAAAGATACGGACTAAGGTAGTTTTACGGTGTCTTTACTGGTTAAATATACTTCTTACTGCTCTCAACAACCGTTTCATTTGTAATCTGTAAATGTTTTGGTAGTCGGTTATCGCGAGGGAGTACGGCTAGGTAGCGGTCTGTATTGCTAGTAAATACATTTTTGTAAATAGGTTTTCTATTAAGATCGAGCATTATCACCAGCTCGTGTATAAACTCCTTGTGATGTATGAGATCTGTACTACCTAAATGAAAGATACCGGAGAGTTTTCTATTTATAATATAATGTATCTGCTGGCGTAACTTTGCATCTGTTGTAGTGTTCATCACAAGATGCGGAAATACCTCTATGGCATCACCTAGTAATAGCTCATTTTTAAGAGCTTGTATACGTGGCGAACCTACCCCAAAAACCATAGGCAATCGCACAATGGCATATTGCTCTTCTGGTAGATGTCTCATAAGGAGTGTCTCTACACGTATCTTTAATTTCCCGTATATGCTTTGTGAGAGAGTTTTATCATTCTCATAACTTGGGTAGTTTGAAAATGCGTCAAAAACATTTGCGCTTGATAAAAATATAATACGGCAACCAGTCTCTTGCGCATAACCCACCATAAGCTCGTGTGCCTCTAGCTGGTCTGAAAAAGGACCTCGCAGCGCCGAGATAATTACCGATGGTTGTACTTGTCGCAATAACTCATACACATCATCATTTACAAGGTCAAACTTTAAATAGTGCTTGTTATCACTATAAATTCTGCCAGAATGATAGGTACCGTAGGTGTTATAATACCTGTACAATTCCTTATATAGAGCATTGCCTAAAAAGCCACTGGCTCCTAGTATGAGTATCTTATCTTTTGACTTTTTAAATGCGATAGCTTACTTATTTTGTATAAAAAATCCCAAATTTCAAAAAGTAATCCTTTTTGAAATTTGGGATTAATCTTTCGGTTTATCTATCCTTTGTAAAATGGAGTCTTTACAACGGTTGCAGGTACTCTTTTCTTGCGTATCTGTATAAAGATTGCTGAGTCCGCTTTCGCGAAAGCGGTATCTACATACCCCATACCAATACCTTTATCTACAGATGGGCCCATTGTACCAGAGGTAACGTGACCTATTTTTGTCCCTTCTTCTGTAACGATATCATATCCTTGTCTTGGTATACCACGCTCTGTAAGTTCAAAGCCTACGAGACGTTGCTTTAATCCTGCTTCTTTTTGAGCCTTAAGAGCATCGCTGTTTACAAAGTCTTTTGTAAATTTTGTTACCCAGCCTAAACCAGCTTCAAGAGGTGAAGTAGTGTCATCTATATCATTACCGTATAGGCAATATCCCATCTCTAGGCGTAAGGTGTCACGAGCTGCAAGACCTATAGGTTTTATACCCCAGTCTGCACCAGCTTCTAGAACCTTAGTCCATAGTTGCTCTGCCTCTTCATTTTTACAATAGATTTCAAACCCTCCACTACCAGTATAGCCTGTAGCACTTATAATAACGTTTTCAAGACCAGCAAAAGGTGCTACCTCAAAGGTGTAAAATTTGACACCAGCAAGATCTACTTCTGTAAGGCTTTGCATTGCCTCGATAGCTTTAGGTCCTTGTATAGCCAGTAGTGAGTGCCCTTCTGATATGTTTCTAAGATCTGCATTAAAACCTTTTTCTGCGTTTTGCTTTTCTACCCACGCCCAGTCTTTATCTATGTTGCTAGCATTTACAACGAGCATATATTGATCTTCTTTAATGCGGTAAACGATAAGGTCATCTACAATACCACCCGTAGCATTTGGGAAGCAATTGTACTGCGCACCACCTACTTTTATTTTAGACACATCGTTTGAGCATACCCATTGTAATAGGTCTAGCGCCTTTTCTCCAGAAACAAGAAATTCACCCATATGTGACACGTCAAAAACACCCACACCGTTCCTTACGGTATCGTGCTCTGCATTTACACCCTCATATGATACGGGCATATTATAGCCCGCAAACGGGACCATTTTTGCCCCAAGGGCTTCGTGTACTTTTGTTAAGGCTGTATTTTTCATATAAAATCTACTTCGTTTTGATACACAAATGTAAGGAAAGGTCCTTATTTGATAGATAAATTAAATCTAAATTATCTACGTATATCGAGAGCGATTTTTAAGCCTATTGTCGAGTAAGATTTTATGCTTCAGTGTATGTATTCATTTTTTAAAGTGCAGAGCTTAGCACTTTTTCCATCACTTCATAACCTGCTTTATTGCAATGCACACCATCATAGGTGAGTAATGACTGCATCCCGTTTTGTGCATCTCTCATCACACTGTGATAATCTATGTAGGTATGACCATTTTTAAGTGCGTAGTCTTTAAGTAATGTATTGAGTTCTGTGATTTTTGTAGCAGGTTGTAGACCAGTTTTCCAAGGGTAGTCATATACTGGAAGAATAGAACTTAAGACCACATCTATGTTATGAACTGTGGCAAGCTCTGCCATCGTAATAATGTTATCATAAATGGTTTGATTTGAGGTAACCCCGGTGTTACCCGCAATATCATTTGTACCTGCGAGGATAACCACTTTTTGTGGTGCTAGGTTGATTACGTCTTTTCTAAAGCGTAGTACCATCTGTGAGGTGGTCTGGCCACCTACACCACGATTTATGTAATGAGGATTCTCTTCCCAAAACTCTGGACTTGTACTAGACCATCCCTCAGTGATAGAATCTCCCATAAAAACAATGCGTTGTGAGTTGTTTGTAGTTTTTAACCGTTCATTGTCTTTTTTAAATTTTGTGAGTAGGCTGCTTTCAGAAAATTTAAGCCACTCTGGTGTGCAGTCTTCAGTGATTACCTCTGGTGTGTCAGCTGGATCACCTGTTTCTTTAGTATGTCCGTATACCCACGAGAAGAAATCTGGCTCATTAAAAGCATTTGTCCAGCTATCGTGGTTTACGTTAGGATATAATGAAAATCTAGGCGTTTGACCGTTTTGTAGCAATGATTCTACCATAAGTTGAGAGTAGATTACTGGCACAACAGCATCTACCTCTCCGTGAAAAATCCATACAGGTGTTTGTTGTGCCCATCTCGCAGTATTTGCAGGATAGCCACCTCCACATATTGCCGTTGCAGCCGCAAAGGTATCTGGCTTGCTGGCGAGTAACTCATATGTACCCATACCTCCCATAGAGAGTCCACCTAGATAGATGCGATTATGATCTATATAGGTCTCGTCAAGCGTTTCTTCTAATAAGGCAGTAACCGCTTGCATTGCCCAGGTAGGAGTAGGGTTTGCAGGGTACTTAAAGACATTTTGGTTTTCTCCTCGTGTGACCTCAACATCTGCCCAGTAGTCACCTTTTGGACATTGCGGAAATATAACCACCGCAGGGTATTGCTCATTCATCTTTACAAAGAGATCACTACCGTGTACAAGCTGAGCTTGGTTATCACTACCACGCTCGCCAGCACCGTGTAAAAATAAATGTAAGGGGTATTTTTTACTCGTATCAAAATTCTCAGGATACAGTATTCTATACGGAAGTTCTTTGCCTTTATAAGCGTAGGTCTTAGCCTCAAAGGCTTTTAGTGCTTCACTAGACACTTGTTGAGCAGATATTTGTAAAGTTATGATACATAGTAAAAGCGATATATAATATTTCATTGCACTGGATTTTCGGTCTATTATCGGGTATAACAACTGTAGAAAGTTACTATTTTTTTGCACGATAATGATACCGCTACCAGTATGATGGATGAAATGGGGTTATACACGCTTTCGCGAAAGCGTTATTCTAACAAATAATTTTTGAGTTCTTGATAATCACTTATGGCGAGGGCATCTTTTTGAGCATTCATAAGTTCTTTTATTTGCTCAGGAAGGGCTAGCGGTCCTACTACTGGCTCTACAGCTGGTAAAAATTTTATGGGATGCGCTGTTTCTAAAAAGATACCGTGCGCATCTGGATGGTCTTTAAGGTATTCTTTGAGCCCCAAGTATCCCACAGCACCGTGTGGATCTGCAGTGTAGTTGTGTTCCTTATATATATCAAGCATCGCGCCTCTAGTGGCATTATCACAGTATGAATATGATGAAAACTTAGTAGATAAAAGCTGTCTACTATTTTCAAAAAGCTGAAGCACTCTCACGAAGTTGCTAGGGTCACTTACATCCATCGCGTTACTTATGGTAGGCACAGTAGGAGTAGGGCTGTAATCACCCGTTTTCATAAACCTAGGTATAGTGGTATTACTATTTACAGCAGCTACAAAGTGATGTACGGGCATCCCCATAAGGTGTGCCACCATACCAGCACAAATGTTTCCAAAGTTACCACTAGGTACAGAAAACACAATCTTATCTGCCTTGCCCTGTTTTTTTAATTCTTTATATGCAAATAGATAATACAGTGATTGTGGTAACCATCTAGCAACATTAATACTATTTGCAGAGGTAAGCTGTTTTATATTAGTAATGTCTGTGTCTAAAAATGCTCTTTTTACCATAGCCTGACAGTCGTCAAAGGTGCCGTCTACCTCTAGAGCAGTAATATTTTCTCCCAGCGTGGTGAGCTGTCGCTCCTGCACGTCAGACACTTTACCAGAGGGGTAGAGTATGACTACTTTTATACCGGGTACTTTATAAAAACCTCTTGCCACAGCGCCGCCAGTGTCACCACTGGTAGCAACTAGTACGGTTACTTCTTCTTGCTGGTTTTGCTCTTTAAGAAAATGACCTAAACATCTAGCCATAAAGCGAGCTCCCACGTCTTTAAACGCCATTGTAGGCCCGTGAAAGAGTTCAAGCGTACCTATATGGTTTGTTATGGGAACGATAGGAAAGTCAAACGATAATACATCTGCTACAATTTCTCTAAGCGTAGTCTCATCCATCGTGTCACCTACATACGGTTGCATCACTTGGTAAGCAATCTCTTCTTTAGACAGCTCTTCTATAGTTTCCCAAAACTGCGTAGGTAGTGTAGGTATGCGCTCAGGGAAATACAGTCCTTTATCTGGCGCAATTCCTTTTATAACTGCGGTGTCAAAGGTTACCTGTGGTGCTTTATTATTGAGACTGTAATAGTGCATTATTAAGAGAGTTACTTTGTTGCTATAAGGTGTATCATTAAAAAGTAAATCTAATAGGTTTTACGGGATTTTTCACCATTTTACCGGTAAAAGGATAGATGTTAATAGAGAATTATAAACTCATTACTAATTGAATAACAGTGATTTGTATAAAAAAATAAACGCTATTCATAAAGAATAGCGTTTGAGATTATATTTTGTTATTGCAAGCTTACTCTGCAAATGTTCCGTCTGCAGGTTTTTCAAATAGATTTTTATCTAGTTGAGTAGCTGTGGCTGTAGGTTTTGTAAAGTTCATTGCGTTGCGCATCTCCGTAGGTTGTCCTTCTTCTACATTATACCATTGTAGCTCACTAGGGAGTTGTAATCCATTTACTTCTTGCCACTTGTCATATTTAATGTAGCTGAAACGCTCGCTTGGACCTTCTTTACCAAATGTAACTGTATATGCTAGCCACGCCATTTGGTTTGTACTAGGATCTCTATAGATGATATAATTATCATCAGACGCGTCACCTACACCGTCTTCAAAGCTAATTTTTGTGCCAGGGTAATCTACACCATCTTTAGATAGGGCAGGAGCCTCACTATACGTGATACCTTCATCACCTAGTACAAACGGCATTGCATAAAAGTAAAACATAAGATTGTGGTAAAAACGTGCTCTTTCTGGCTTAAAAGCAAGACTATCTTGCTTGAGCCATACTTTTTCTCCGTCAAAACCTAAAGTATATGCTGGTGTCTCGATACGTGTTTTTCTAGATTTTAAATCTACAGTATGTACTTCTTCTATATCACCTTTAGGAAGTGTAAAGCATAAGTTGTTCATTGCATTCCAAGTGTCAATACCTCCGTGCGCTTTAAAAATAGCGGCTATATCTTCTGGATATTCTCTTAGCGGTGTCTCAGCTACAGTTTCTTCTGTAATGGTAGTTTGCTTTGTTTCTGTCTTGCAACTTGCGAGCAGTACGATAGCTGCTAGTACGAGTAGATTGTTTTTCATTTTGAATTGGTTATAATTAGCTTGTTTTGTAGTAAAAATAGGCGATTACTTACAAAGGAGTTTAATCTTCTTCGGTGAGTTTAAAAAAATCGTTTACGGGTTTATTAAAAAGTGCAGATAGTTTTAAAGCAAGTACGGTAGATGGTACGTACCTATTCTTTTCTATTGAGTTTATAGTTTGTCTTGAGACGCCTATTTTTTTTGCGAGATCATCTTGAGTAAGATCTAGTATAGCGCGTTCTACCTTAAGAGTGTTAGTCATTTGCAGTGCTTTTAAAAACGTGAAAAACTAATATCTGGCAAAATAGTAATACCCATAGTACAAAGAAGTCGTTTACCGGTTTTAGTGTTGAGCCACCATCTACTATAGTCTCAGCACCTAGCGTAATAAATGGCATAATAAGCGTTTGTATTACTCCTAGTATAAAAGCAATCATATATGACTTCATACGCATACTCTTGATAAACTCATCTTCTATAGGCTCTTTGGCTAGAGAGACCATAAGTAAACCTATGAGCATCGTGTATTTTACAATTATCACTATTGTTGATTTTAGACTTTCATCTGTGGTTATTATGCTAGATGCAAATAGCGATATAAAAGAAACTATAAATAGTACCCAACCCACTTTTTTAAAATGATGTGGTAGTTGAAACTTGCTAACCTTCCCTAGACTCTTGCGCTCGCACGCAATAATTTTCTTTATACTCATACTGATTTTCTTTAAGTAATTATAACTTAACTTTCCAAAATGGAAAGATATTTTATTATAATGTCAAATATACTTTACATTTTGTAATTATCAACTATTTTGAGCAACTATTTATCTAATCTTCAGAATATTCTACATTTGCGCTATGTCAAAATATATTTCTAGTCTTCAAAACCCAACGGTAAAACGTTTACTTCAACTTCAAGAAAAGTCACGCACTCGTAAGAAGGAAGGTGGTTTTATAATAGAAGGTAAACGTGAGATTGAGCTCGCTATCGCTGGCGGCTATACCATTACTGAGGTGTATTATGACGAGCAACTCATAACGCTATCTTCGGTAGAAGAACTTGTGGGGACCAAGATATCCCTTACGAGCCTAGCAACCGAAGTTTATAAAAAAGTAGCTTACAGAGCAGGTACTGAGGGGGTGATCGCTTTCGCGAAAGCAAAAAAAACCACATTATCAGAATTACAATTACCAGTAAACCCACTCATACTAGTTGCCGAAGCACCAGAAAAACCTGGTAACATAGGCGCACTACTTCGCACAGCAGATGCTGCCGCGGTCGATGCCGTTATTATAGCAAACCCCAAAACAGATTTATATAATCCTAACATCATACGCTCTAGTGTGGGGTGTGTGTTTACAACACAAATTGCTACTGGGAGTACGGAGGAGGTTATCTCTTTCTTGCAAGAAAAGGATGTCGCTATATACAGTGCCATATTACAAGAGGCCGTAGACTATGCAACGCAGGCATATACAGGTGGTAGTGCTATTGTAGTAGGTACAGAGGCTACCGGTTTATCTCCAGAGTGGAGAACGGTGGGTACAAATATTAAAATCCCTATGCGTGGTAAAATAGACTCTATGAATGTATCTGTAGCAGCGGGAATATTAATCTTTGAGGCTAGAAGACAGCGCTCATAGAGTAAAGGTTATTCTATAATCTCAATAGTCATATACACATTTTCTAGTGGCCACTCACTGCCGTCTACTTCTAGTTTATTAATTTCATCTATCACACTCATACCTTTAGTCACGTGGCCAAAAACGGTGTGGTCTCCATCTAGGTGATGTGCACCGCGAGAAGGTTGTACTATAAAAAACTCAAAAGGAGCGGTTGCATTACTTACATTTTGCTCGGTGTACTTAGCAGAAGAAAAAGCCCCTCTAGTATGCGTGTGTGAGGAATTTGCCTCATTAGGAATCAAGTAACTCCCAAAGCTTGACCGGTTGCGCGCAGTACCTTGTGTGTCATTATTACCACCCTGCACAACAAAGTTAGGCGAGACTCTATGAAACTGTGTTGTGTTAAAATAGCCATTTTTTACAAGCATAATAAAATTTGCTCTGTGTAGTGGGGTGTCCTCATAAAGTTGCACCTCAATATTTCCAAAACGAGTTGTGATTCTCACCTTAGTCTCAGGGTTGTTTTCTCCATAGGTAGTAAAGAAATCAATAACGTCTTCTTGCCCTTTTATAGTAGGCTCTTTTATGGTACCCATATCTGGTGAAGGATCTTGTTCATCAAGAGTTTCTATAGGTGTGATGGTATCTTGTATCACAACCTTTTTGGCTACAGATTTACTTTCAGATTTCTTATCTTGACAACTTGTGCTTAGAGCAAAAATTATAATAATCCAGACAAAGGTGCGCATATATGAAGTTTGAGTCATTTTTAGAATTAGTTTCAAAAATAAGAAAACTACCGCTTCCCGGGCGTGATGTACAGCTTGAGATGGCACCACAAGAGCGGCTTAAAGAGCTAAAGGAAGAAGATATTGCAAAGCACAACCCTAGACAAGCTGGTGTGATGTCCCTTTTTTACCCTAATAATGAGGGGGAGACAGAGCTTATACTCATACTACGTAAGACCTATAAAGGAGTACATTCTAATCAGGTAGGGTTTCCGGGAGGGAAAGTTGAGCAAGAAGATAGAGACCTCGCACATACCGCCTTGCGTGAGACAGAGGAGGAGGTAGGTGTTGCTCAAGATGCGGTCACACTCGTGCGTGAACTTACTAATATTTATATACCACCCAGTAATTTTTATGTACAATCATTTATAGGCTACGTGCAACATACTCCCGCTTTTAAAGCTCAAGAAACAGAGGTAGAAGATCTCATACCCGTACCACTCTCAGAATTCTTGTCTGATGAGGTTGTAATTACCCAGCGCCTCACTACCTCGTATATGGATGAGGTAGAAGTACCAGCCTATATGTTGCAGGGTCACGTAGTGTGGGGAGCTACTGCAATGATGCTCAGTGAGGTAAGAGCTCTTGTTAAGAAATCTTTAATATTGTAAGGTCTTTTGTATATTTACAAGCTGTTTGTAACCAAGTACGCTTTCGCGAAAGCGCACTCAAACGCACACAACTTTAAACTATTAAATGGGGCTATTCAAAAAAAATCCATTTGGACATATACTATTCTTAAAACGCTGGCTCATTCGTATTGCAGGAGCAATGACACACAGGCGTTACCGCGGCTTTAATGAGCTGCAGATAGAAGGTTCAGAGATACTCACAAATTTACCAGATACTAACGTGCTTTTTGTGTCTAATCACCAGACCTACTTTGCAGATGTGGTGTCGATGTTTCACGTATTTAATGCGAGTCTAAGCGGTCGTACAGATTCTATAAAAAATATAGGGTACCTCTGGAGGCCAAAACTTAACTTATACTACGTTGCGGCAGGCGAGACAATGAAGGCTGGTTTATTACCGCGCATACTGGCTTATGCAGGAGCCATTACCGTGAGTCGTACCTGGAGAGAAAAAGGAAAAGAGATAGAACGTCAAGTAAACCTTAAGGATACAGAAAACATAGGTATCGCTCTAGATGATGGCTGGGTAATCACCTTCCCACAAGGAACCACAAAACCGTGGAAACCTATTAGAAAAGGAACGGCGCACATTATTAAAAATTACAAGCCTATTGTAGTGCCTATCGTGATAGATGGTTTTAGAAGAAGTTTTGATAAGAAAGGTTTGCGTATTAAAAAACGTGGCATCTTACAATCTTTTGAGGTAAAAGAACCACTAGAGATAGATTATGAGAACGACTCTGTAGAGAAGATTGTAGAGCAGCT
>ENA-ORXC01001456-ORXC01001456.1-marine-metagenome-genome-assembly--contig:-NODE-1456-length-13895-cov-72.330873_pt1 | contig 13895 bp, 11 predicted proteins | sample MGYA00237865_ERZ511478 | MGnify/ENA metagenome assembly ERZ511478 | reverse complement strand
TACTTATTACCTAAACGGGCAAGGTTCATTAATTCTTGACCTGCTTCTCTAAAGCGGTAACGCTCAATAGAACTTGAAATGATTCCTGGATATTTTGATAATTGTTCAAGTGTCTCGGTATCAACATCGGTTAGGCTTCCTGCAGTTGGTACTTTACCTTCGTAATACTTGTTGGTCAATACAACCACTCGGTTAATAAAATTACCTAAAATGGCAACTAGTTCATTATTGTTACGTGCTTGAAAATCTTTCCAAGTGAAATCATTATCCTTTGTTTCTGGTGCGTTTGCTGTTAACGTATAACGCAACGAATCTTGCATTTCAGGAAAATCGACCAAATATTCATGTAACCAAACTGCCCAATTTTTTGAGGTAGAAAGTTTGTTACCTTCTAAATTCAAGAATTCGTTTGCCGGTACATTTTCCGGTAAAATATAGCTTCCTTCCGCTTTCAGCATAGACGGGAAAATAATACAGTGAAAAACGATATTATCTTTTCCTATAAAGTGGACTAATTTGGTGTCTTCATCTTTCCAATAAGGCTCCCAATCTTTGCCTTCTCGTTCTGCCCATTCTTTGGTAGAGGAGATATATCCAATAGGTGCATCAAACCAAACATATAAAACTTTGCCTTCTCCACCTTCTACAGGTACGGGTATTCCCCAATCTAAATCTCTAGTTACCGCTCTTGGCTCTAAGCCGCCATCGATCCAAGACTTACATTGCCCGTATACATTAGGTTTCCAGTCATCTTTATGTCCTTTTAATATCCATTCTCTTAGAAAATCCTCATATCTGTCTAGAGGTAAAAACCAATGTTTTGTTTCTTTGGTTGTTGGTACAGTTCCGGTGATTGTTGATTTCGGATTAATTAAATCCGTCGCATTTAAACTAGACCCACAATTTTCACATTGATCTCCGTATGCCTCTTCATTACCACATTTAGGGCAAGTACCTATTACAAAGCGATCTGCCAAAAATTGCTGTGCTTCTTCATCATATAATTGTGCCGTAGTTTCTTCAATAAAATCTCCTTTTTCATAAAGATTTACAAAGAATTCTGATGCAGTGTCATGATGTACCTGCGCAGAGGTTCTTGAATAATTATCGAACGTAATACCGAAATCGACAAAAGACTGCTTAATAATCGCATGGTATTTATCAATTATATCTTTGGGTGTTACCCCTTCTTTTTTAGCCTTCATTGAAATGGCAACACCATGTTCGTCGCTACCACAAACAAAAGCAACGTCTTTACCTGTTAATCTTAAGTAACGAGCATAAATATCTGCTGGAACATATACCCCGGCCAAATGACCTATGTGTATTGGACCATTTGTGTATGGTAATGCTGCAGTTATGGTATATCTAGAAGGTGTTTTAATATCGGACATCAAAATAAATTAGGCTGCAAAAATACAGAATTTGCGGGGAGAATTACTAATTACTTCGCAATTGTGGTCTTGTAGAAAAGTGAATTTGTTTTGGTTTTTTTAGAAATGAAGCTTAAAGTTAAATTACAGCTGAAAAAATATAATAAAACGCATCAATTTTAGTTCTATTGTAAGAAAAAACTGATTTTTTAATTTAAATTTTAAAATATGGGGGTTGGGAATTCAAAAAAAATTATGTTGGATAATGGTCTAGACGAGATAGAAAAGGCTATAGAAAACGCTAGTACTAATAAAGAAGATGTCGTTAGACTTTATAAAGATAAGAACCATAGGGTCAAAAAAGAGCTGCGGTTTGAATCTAAAATGAACAATTCTAAATTATCATAAATAAAAAGCCCTATTCAAAAAATTGAATAGGGCTTTTTACATTTGGGAAACAAATTAAGCTACCATCACTGATTTACTCATTTTTTGGTTTTGTACATTGATACGATAAATGTACTTACCTGTTGATAGCTGTTCGGGCATGCGCTCTCGTATATTTATTTCGGTAGAACCTTCAAACATCATTTCGTTAAATACGGTGCCTACTTTCTGACCAAGAATATTATAAAGTTGAATATCTACATGTGCCGAAAATGGCATCTCTAAATAGATATGTGGTGTACTATCCGTTGGGTAAAATGGTTTATGAACAACGGCATTCAATAAGTCTGGATTAAACGGTGTTTCTGCTTCTTCGTCTGGGTATACTGGTGGAGTAACTTCGCCATCGCTATATACAATATCAGGAAAAGCTTCACCACTACAACTAAAGCCTAAGTCTACCGGTACATATGGTTTATAATTCAATAAATGAGCTTCTACCAAAGGTACGTCTACACATAACCATTCTGCTAAAACTGTTGCATACAGGTCTCTAAAATCCATCGTGTATTCTAGATTACCTCTACCATCTGGGGCGTCTAGCGTTGGGTGATCACCAACAAAGGCGCTACCATTTAGACCAGATCCAAAGAATAACGTTGGCGATGCTTTACCATGGTCTGTACCATTTGATCCATTCTCGAAAATACGTCTACCAAATTCAGAAAACGTCATGCTCAATACTTTGTCATCTTGCTGGGTAAAAGCTACATCTTCATAGAAATTGTTTACCGCTACAGATAATTTTGTCATAAGTTCAGCATGTGCCTGTGGTTGATTGCCATGTGTGTCAAAACCACCCATTGATATCATATATACTTTAGTGCCTAGATTACCTTTAATCAATCTTGCAATAAGCGCCAATTGGCGTGCAAAGCTATTATCTTGATATTCAACTTGGTTTTGACCACGTGTGTAAGCATCATGTATAATACCGGAATATTCATATGTTGTATTGGCAACCCCTCTTAAAAATTTAAGTTGGTCACCATACATACAGTCGTTAAATAAACTATCTTCTAAACCATATACTACACCAGATTCTGCAATTTGCTCTAACTGATCTACATTTGAGGTTACAAACGCATAGTTTGTTTCATCCCCTTGAAAAACTAAACTACCAAACTGCCCAATTTGTATGGCCGCCGGTGCTGCTGGAGGATTTACTAAATAATCTGGATACATGTTTTCAAAGTGCCTACCCATCCATCCGGTGTTTAAACCACTAAAACCTGTAGTTTCTATATCTGTATTTGCAAAAATATCTGATCCTGTAAAGTGAGATAAGCTCTGACCCTCATAGCCTACACCATGTACCGCTTTAAATTGACCTTCTTCCCACATTGGCGCCAATGCACTCATGTAAGATGGTACGCCAAATTCATCGGTTAATTTTAAGACCTTACTTTCTGGGACATAAATATTAGGTCTTGCATTGGCATAACTATCATATTGTTCAATAGGTATTACCGTGCTTAAACCGTCATTACCGCCAGATAGGCGAATTAGTATAAGAATATTATCTGTTTCTGCTCCTGAAATAGCCGCAGATAAAGGCGATGGCGCAGATGCCGATAGCATATTTGATCCTAGCATCATTGAGCCAGAGCCAGCAATGCCCATGGCTTGTAAAAACGAGCGTCTGCTCCATGTTTTATGTTCTTCATCATGGCCTTCGTGTTGTAAGCCTTTAAATGGGGTATGGTGTGTATTGCACATAGAAGTAGGTGTTATTTTAATTGAAACTCAGGTTGTCTTGCTAAATATTGAAAAAGTAGATATACTTGAAACGGACCTTGTGGCCAAGTAGCCAATGTCCATGATTCTTGATTACCACCTTCGTAGTAAACATCTTCTACATCACTTCGGAATATGGCAAATGCTTTGGCATATTCCTCTTCATTTAGAAGTCCCTTCGTTAAAATGAAATCTATAATTAGTCTTGCAACAACATCCGGATTTGGATTGGTTAACCCTTCATTACCTGATATTTCAAGACCAAATGAGCGAAATTGCTCATTGTCTGCCATATAGAATTCTTCTAGAATACTTTCAATGGTCAGCCAACGGCCGATCATAAAGTTTGTGTTGATCCAAGATCGGTCTCTTTGCCAACCGGCAACGTCAAATGGTTCAAATATTTCTTGACTTAATAATGCACTGTAGTTGACCATTTCGGCAACATTCGTGTCAGTATAGCTAAAGTTAGATTCGTTCAGTGTATTAAAATAAAAGTCTACCGGACTTTTTATAATCACCCCAATGGCTTCGTCATCAAAAAAGTGTTGACTCTTAAATAAAAGTCTTAATACTGGTGCCAATTCAAAATCATTGGTTACGAATGTGGCTGCCATACCGTCAATAATCATCTGTGCGTTATTGGCGTCATCTCTAGAATCTGGATGAACGAAAAACTCATATAATTTTCGACAAATGAATTCTGCTATTTCTGGAGCTCTTTGTTCAAAAAGTATATTGATGACATCGTCATAACCCCAATTACCTGTTTGACCTAGTATGGTTTTAGGTCCCGCATCATGTTTTGTAGCATCAAAAGCTACAGGTGAACAGCCAACTTCACCACGTTCTACGTAACCACTTAAGGCTTTGGCAGTTTCAATAATATCTTCTTCTGTATAGGCGTTGCCTTCCCCTAAGGTAAAAAGTTCATATAATTCTCTAGCATAGTTTTCATTTGGATTATTACCGTTGTTATAAACACCATCAAGGTAATACAACATGGCATTGGTCAACCCAATTTCACTAGTAAAGGTTTTAAAATTACCGATAGAGTGGCGTTGTAGACAATCTATATAATCATATAAATAAGCGTTACAATTATATACGTCTAATTCAGTAACGAAATGATTGCTCCAGAAAAAGCTTAATCGATCTCTTAGATTGTTGTTCAGAAGACTGTTTGCATAGGTCAACTGAAACTCATTTTTTTGTTCTCTCTTTAGTTGATTGCTTGCGTCGCTATCTGCTGGGTAATTGTCATTGTTCCAATTTGCCCAGGTAGGGGTAGCTATTTCCGGCATACTTAGAGCTTCATCTATCAAGCTATCTACCAGTGCACCGGCAGATTGACCCGTTGCTTGGTTAATAGTAGCCACAGAGGCACTAAATCCTAGTCGGCGGTATAAATGAGCTGCTCTTAGCTGATCTAAATTAGCTGTGTACGGAGCAAGAGTAGAAGTATTACAATTAATGAAATATTCCATATCTTAAATAGGCATTTGTATTACGTTCGTAGAGTTGGGGCTTCTATGCTAAACGCTAGGAAATTAGGTATAGTATTTAAAACTATCTATTTTCGGTTATTAGATTTCAAATAACGAAATTTATTGATAAAAAGGCGTTGTAATTCCTATATTTTCGATGAATTGCATAATCTATTAACTATATCATGGGAAAACACAATGAATTTGGAAAAGAAGGGGAACAGATAGCAGTAGATTATCTTAAAAAGAAAGGATATGCTATCAACTATAAAAACTATAGATATCTTAAAGCTGAAATAGATATTATCGCAAGAAAAGAAGATACTTTAGTTATCGTTGAGGTGCGTTCTAGAAGTTCAGATTTCATAGAGAACATTGCCGAAACAGTTACACCTAAAAAAATTAAGCTTTTGGTTATGGCTGCTGACCACTATGTAACCGATAATAATCTTGATGTAGAAGTGCGGTTTGATATCATTACAATACTAAAGAACAAGAGCAAATTTGAGTTAGAACATTTAGAATCTGCCTTTTATCATTTCTAAGTATTCTACTAAATTGGTAGATTTATTAAAAAACATTTTGTTTTATTTGTAACAAGTTGTTATATTTGCACAACAACCATACAGTAAAATGAAAACAATATCATCAGTCGTTGAAGAGTACATCAAGAAAAAGCCATTTTTACAAAGTGCTCTAGCACAAGGCATCATCAATCTTACATCACTATCTAGAATAGTAAAACCAGAGATTGAACATGAATTAGGTAAAGACATACGTAATGGCGCAATTGTTATGGCGTTGAAACGTCTTTCTGACGACCTAGAGTTCAGAGCTACACACAAAATTCTAAAAGTGTTAAAGAATATAGGTGAGATAACCGTACGGTCTTCTTTAACCGACTATACTTTTTTAGCTTCAGATAAAATACTGGTACACCAAGCTAAATTGCTTGAAGAGATCAATAACAATCAAGATGTTTTCTATACCTCTAGTCGTGGTGTAAACGAAATCAATATTGTAATTAGTAATATTATGGATAAAACAGTTGAAAGACTGTTTAAAGATGAAAAGTGTACTCAAAAGGCTGAAGAGCTTTCATCTATCACTGTAAAGTTACCTGCTGAGAATGTTTCCGTGCCTGGTATCTATTATTTTATCTTTCAAAGGTTAGCTTGGGAAGGTATCGTTCTATATGAAGTTATTTCTACAACCAATGAGTTCACCATTTTGGTAAATGATGAGCAAGTAGATATGGCGTTTAAAACGATAAAAGATTTAAAGTCGCTTTAATTTTCTAGAAATTCTACAACTTCTTTATCAGATTCCGGTTTAGCTAAAAATCGTTTTTCGCTATCTAGTATAAAATAGGTAGGTGTGCTTTGTATGCCAAATGTACGTGCATAATCACTTTCCCATCTACCTAATGCTATGGCGTGGTTAAAGCTTGGCAAAGTTTTAGAAACTTCTTTCCAATTTACGTCATCATCTTCTAGACCTACAGCTATTACTTTTAGGTTTTCGTAATCTTGTACTTCTTTATGAAGTTGAGGAAGTTCTTTCAAACAGTGAGAGCATGTACTGCTCCAAAAAACTAGAAGATAATTTTCTGCTGGCTCCATGGTTAAAAGAGAATGCTTTTTGCCATTTGCCTGCCATGTAATATCTGGAGAAATAGCTCCAATTCTTAGTCGTGATGCCATTTCTATTTCATCAACCAATTTTTGATTATTGTTGGCTATTGCTAATTTCTTCAAATGGTTTTTAAAAATATAATCTTGAACTTCGGGCATACTATTTACATCAGCTATTTTCCATAACTGGTGCATAGCCCTTTCTTGAAAACCTATTGGAGTAGTTTTTATAAATTCTGCCGTAGTTTTTACATTTTTATTGACCTCAATTGCTAATTGTTCCTTTGTGGTAATATCTGTAGGCAATGCAGAAAAAACATAACTAGAGAATTTATCTATTAAGAAATTAGAGCCTTGGAGAATAGGGTCGGTAATTGCTAAATGGTCAAAATGATGTTGTTTTTTATTTTTTAGAAATGTTTCTAAATCTTCAAATTCTGAAGGTATATAACTTCTATTCGCTTTTATAAATTTATGGGCAATGGTAGTAGCGTGTTTTTCTTCAAAAGAAGTTTGTATCGTGTTTAGCTCTTTTATAATGCTATTGTATTCCCTATTAGGTTCATTTTGGGTTTCGTAGAATTCTATAAGCTTATCCTGCGCTGCGGTTATTTTAGAGAAGTACTCGTGGTACCATTTATTCTCTTCAGAATTGGTAATGGTCAAGCCATCTTGGAGATTGAAATTGAATTTTACATCTTCTTTCTTATTGTAAATGACATCGATATAAAACTCATCCTGTGGTACGGCATATACCAATCTATACATACCTGCTTGTGCGGTTAAAGGCATTTCCAGTTCAAATGAACCGTCTCTAACGGCACTGTCAACGCTATAACGTTCACCATTGGGTGTTAGCTCATAGGCAATCAACCATTTAAAATCTTTAGGAGGAGAGAAGTTTCCGGCAATGGAACCTTGGGCTATAGAACTTAATGAAATAAATAAGAGGCAAATACTAAAGAGAACTTTCATATAATTTTAAAAACAATTATCGGACCAATATGAATAGTATCCTTTATAAAGTATTGATGTTATGAAGAATACTATAAAGACAATAAAAGTAATATTCAGAATGCAATTGAGCGCTTTATTTTTGAAAAGCTTATGAAAATTCTTTTTTAATTTCCATATGGCCAAGGGCTTCTGTTATTTTTAGAAGCTCTTTGTCGTGTACAAATCCGTCAGAAATAGCAACTTCGTCTAAAAGCTTGGCTAGTTCTCTTTTTTTAGGCAAAGACATTAAACTAAGAATTTTAAAAGCTTTTTCCTTATTTAAATTTCTTGCTTGACCTATAAAGAAGCTATCAAAAGCAAAACGGTCCATTAGTTGCGTTAAATAACGCATTTCTGCAGGGTCTACTTTGCTATCCGCTAGAATAACATAGTCTACCATTTTCACTACAGCTAATTTCTCTTCTTTTGTATAGTCTATCATACTTTTACTTACTCTGTTTCTTCCCCTAGTCCTATATTTATATAGGTTTCTATAATAAGATCCATTTCTTTTTTATGAATAGCACCATCAGAAATAGCAACTTCATCAAGAATGTCTGCTAAAGCTTTTTTTTGCTCATGAGGTAAGTTGTAAAGCGTAACAATTGCATTGTCATATGCCAACAACTTTGCGCGTTCTAAAAAAGCATCGTCAAAACCAATTACACTTTTTAATTTGTTTAAAACTTCTATTTCCCCAGGGTGAACTTCACCATCTGCTTCAATAACTTCATAAATCATCTTTACAAAGGCTGCTTTTACAAATTCTTCAAACTCCATGCTATAATTTTAGGAGCTGAAAGATATAAAAAACAATAGTATATAACATGGATTTTAACTTCTACTTATTCACTAAAATAGAATACGTCAATTTTGAAATTTTATAGAATGTGCGCTATATACAGCGTTGTTTAATTTTTTGTAAGTCCTTTCTTAAGGTATCTTAATTAGATTAAGAGCTGTTCAATAGGGCTTTATACAGTTGATGAATATAGTTGGTCCTTATGATTTTATTTCATCTAATAACCTGAGGATTTCTTCCCAGATTTTATTATTTACTTTCATACCTTCTAGTCTAGATTTTTTTCTAGTCGTCAATGTGCGCTCACCTGGGTAAAATGTGCTTTCTCCTTTACTGATTGGAGGTCCATCATGTGTAAATTCAATAATTTCATTTAGCAGATTTTCTTGAAGCCCTTGGTCAGAAAACGTTCTTGGGTCAATACACATAAATACTTGTGAAAGTGCTGTTTCATTTTTTTTGAGTCCAATTTTGTAAGTTGAATTCCCTGCGGATAGTAAAGTAGCCAGCATATCCAATACCATAGAGAGGGCAGATCCTTTCCAATACCCAACCGGTAAAGCGCGACCAGTTTCTATAATGTCTTTGGGGTGCTTGGTCAATGCATTGTTTTTATCCCAGCCCCCATGAAATGGAAGTTCTTCATTTTTTAAATCCAAGCTTTGCATTTTTCCAAAAGAGAACTGTGAGAGTGCCATATCTAAAACAACGTGACCTTCTTTTCTAGGGATGGAGATGACTAACGGATTGTTACCTAATCTGTTCTCTTTTCCTCCCCAAGCTGGCATATTGGGTATGGTGTTGGTAAATAGTATTGAAATACAACCTTGTTCCGCTGCTCGCCAACCGTATGTTCCACCACGCATCCAATGATTGGTATTTTTGAGGGCAACCAAACCCATTCCGTGAGTTTTTGCCAAGGCTATTGCTTGGTCTGTACATTTTAGGGCGTTCAATACTCCTGATCCTAGATTACCGTCCCATCTTTCCATGCTCCCCATTGAAGCTGTTTTATTTGCTATGACGTCTGTCTTGATTAAGCCTTTATTGACATAATCTATAAATACGGGTACTCTATTTATTCCGTGGGAGTAAATACCATCTAAAGTGCTTTCGGTATGAATTTTAGCCAGTAGTGCGGCTTGATCTTTTGAGAAAGAGTGTTTAATGAACAAAGACTCTAAAACAGATGTCATTTCTTTAGAAGAAACTATTATTTCGCTCAAAACAGTATGTTTAAATTCAACCGTTAAGATACAGAAGTTGTTTAGCTTGGTAAACTTTATGAAGAACAATGTAGCAGGACTGCCACAGTTAAGAAAAAACTACGCTTTTTTAGATACTCCTATTTCTGAGAATACATGACGGATTACATCACTTTCTTTTTGATGTATATACCCGTCAGATATAGCTACATCTTCTAGAATTTCTGCTAGTCTAATTTTTTTAGCCTCGGACATTCCCTTAAGTATATGTACACTTTGGTCAATATCAATGGTACGTGCTTGTATTAAAAAATTACTGTCAAAATCAATAATAGGCATTAATTTACTTAAGGCATTTATTTCGCCTGTATGAACCTCGCCATCAGCTACAATAACTGAATCAATAAGATGTACAATCGCTAATTTTTCTGGTATATCGAACTCCATATTATGCAGTTGTTTTTTCTTTAATTTCAAATGGCTTCAATGCCAAATATGCCCTGTCTACCGATCGTATATTTTCGAATACTAATAACAATCTTAAACCGTTACGGGTCTTTTTTTCTTTTATTTTACATTGCTGTGCATGTGACTGCACGTATTGTAATACTCTTGTAAATGTTGCAGTTTGATAAAATGCCGATTGTTGGTCGCTTATAAAGTACCCGATCATTTTACCTTGCTTCATTATTATTTTCTCTAGACCTATACTATTTGCTATCCATTTTATGCGAACGGAATTCAATAGATCTTGAGCTTCTTCGGGTAATTCGCCAAAACGATCTACCAATTGAGCCTCGAATTTTTGAAGCGCTGCTTCGTCTTTTACTTGGTTCAACTCAGTATATAACGTTAGTCTTTCGGTAATATTATTGATGTAGTCATCAGGAAAGAGCAACTCAAAGTCAGAATCTATCTGTGTTTCCTTTACAAAGACCTTCTCATGTTTGCCTTCTACCTCTTCGTACAGGTCCTTAAATTCGTTTTCTTTTAACTCATCTATGGCTTCGGCTAGTATTTTTTGATATGTTTCAAACCCAATTTCGTTGATGAATCCGCTTTGTTCTCCACCCAATAAATCTCCCGCACCACGAATCTCTAAATCTTTCATGGCTATATTGAATCCGCTGCCCAATTCCGTAAACTGCTCTAATGCTTCAATTCTTTTACGGGCATCGCTTGTCATTACTTCGTACGGCGGAGTAATAAAGTAACAAAATGCCTTTTTATTGCCACGGCCCACACGCCCACGCATTTGGTGTAAATCACTCAACCCAAAATTATTCGCATTGTTAATGAAAATAGTATTCGCATTGGTAACATCAAGTCCACTTTCTATAATGGTGGTTGAAACTAGCACATCAAACTCGCTATTCATAAAGCCAAGCATTAAAGCTTCTAGTTTTTTACCTTCCATTTGACCGTGACCAATACCTACTTTGGCATCTGGCACCAATCTTTGGATCATACCGGCAACTTCCTTAATATTTTCAATACGATTGTGAATAAAGAAAACTTGACCGCCACGTTCAATTTCATAACTGACCGCATCTCTTATGACTTCTTCATTGAAACGTACTACCTGACTTTCTATAGGGTATCTATTTGGTGGGGCAGTAGTAATTGTAGAAAGGTCACGAGCCGCCATTAAACTGAATTGAAGGGTTCTTGGTATAGGTGTTGCCGTTAAGGTCAATACATCCACATTTTCTTTAATGGCCTTTAATTTGTCTTTTACCGCAACCCCAAATTTTTGCTCCTCATCAACAATTAAAAGTCCAAGATCTTTGAACTTAACATTTTTATTAACCAATTGGTGGGTGCCAATAATAATATCGACTTTACCTTCACTTAATCGCTGTATGGTGTCTTTTTTCTCTTTTGCCGTTCTAAATCTGTTCAGGTAATCTACCGTTACCGGCATGTCCTTTAATCGCTCGGCAAAAGTACGATGGTGCTGAAATGCCAATATGGTTGTAGGTACTAAAACTGCTACTTGCTTACCGTTGTCTACAGCTTTAAATGCTGCACGAATGGCAATCTCTGTTTTTCCAAAACCAACATCGCCACATATTAAACGATCCATTGGTCGCTCGCTTTCCATATCTCTTTTTACATCTTCGGTAGCGGTACTTTGATCCGGGGTGTCCTCATAAATAAAAGAAGCCTCTAGTTCATTTTGCAAGTAACTGTCCGGACTATATTGAAAACCTTTTTCCAGTCTACGTTTAGCGTAAATTTTAATAAGGTTAAAGGCAATTTTTTTGACGCGTGACTTGGTCTTGTCCTTAATTTTCTTCCACGCACCTGAGCCCAATTTGTAAATTTTTGGTGGTGCACCGTCTTTACCATTGAACTTGGAAATTTTGTGTAATGAATGTATGCTTACATACAGAATATCACGTTCGCCATACATTAATTTTATAGCTTCCTGTTTTTTACCTTCAACATCTATCTTTTGTAAGCCGCCAAATTTACCTATGCCATGATCAATGTGGGTAACGTAATCACCAATTTCAAGCTTGTTCAGCTCTTTTAAAGTTATGGCCTGCTTTTTTGCATAGCCGTTTTTTAAATGGAACTTATGATATCGCTCAAAAATTTGGTGATCGGTATAGCAAACCAATTTTTGGTCATCATCAATAAAACCTTGAAATAACGGAGAAACTATGATTTGGTAGTGAACCTGTTTGTTTACTTCTTCAAAAATGTCATGAAAACGTTTGGCTTGCTGCTCACTGGCGCAAAAGATATAATTGGTGTAGCCTTTATCTTTATATCCGTTTAAATTATCGATTAATAAATCGAATTTTTTATTGAAAGATGGTTGAGGTTTTGAATGAAATTCAACTAGGTTGGGAGCGTCGCGCTTGGCATCTTGGGTTAAAAGTGTAAAGCCAGATAATTGCTCGTTAAACTCTTTGCCGCCCATGAATAATTCTTCAGGCTCGGCATGTTTAATGTCTTTAGACAATTTTGTAAAAGCTTCTTTCGCCTTTTCAAAGAAATCATCTAACCTATCAAATAAAAAGTCTGTATTCTTAGCGAAAACTAAGGTGTTAGACGATACATAAGTTAAAAAGCTCTGTCTTTTGTCAATTAAAAATTTATCTGCCATGTTGGGCACAATGGTAATTGACTTTACCTTTTCTTTAGATAGCTGTGTTTCTACGTCAAAAGTTCTAATACTATCAATTTCATCACCAAAAAACTCAATTCTATAGGGTTCGTCATGAGAGAAAGAATATACATCTACAATACCCCCACGAACAGAAAACTCACCTGGTTCGGTAATAAAATCGACACGCTTAAATTTATATTCAAATAAAATCTCATTCAAAAAGTCTAATGAAAGTGTATCCCCCAATTTCATTTTCAGGGTATTCTTATCCAACTCTTTTCTGGTAACTACTTTCTCAAAAAGTGCATCTGGGTAAGTGACTATTACCGCGGGTTTTTTTCTTGAATTTATTCTGTTCAAAACTTCTGCACGTAACAGTACATTGGCATTGTCTGTTTCTTCAATTTGATAAGGTCTTCTATAACTACCTGGGTAAAAAAGAACTTTATCTTCACCAATTAGTCTTTCCAAATCGTTTAAATAATACGCAGCCTCTTCTTTATCATTGAAGATTGCCAAAAACGGGCGATCTTCTGATTGAAAGATGGTTGAAAGTACAAAGGATAACGACGACCCTACAAGACCTTTTAATTGAACGTTTTTATTGCCTGAATTTTCAGAATCGGAAATAGCGTTTTGCAGTTTCCCTATTTGGGGAGACTGGCTATACCGTTGTTGTATTGAAGAATGACTCAACAGTTTAAGTTTTTGCAAATATACGGATACCTAAGAAATGGATACCACTCATTATTATCACAAATGGGCTACATATTGCACTTAAAAAGTCGCAAATTGTGTAGTATTATAAAAAGTACTGTTTTATGGATGATAAGGAGTTTGATGTTTTTGTGATAGGAAGCGGAATTGCGGGGCAAACCGTTGCGAAAGCTTGTGTAAAAGCCGGTATGAAAGTAGCAATAGCAGATAATCGTGAGTTTGGTGGTACCTGTGCCAATAGAGGATGCGATCCAAAGAAAATTTTATTGGGTGCTATGGAAGCATACGAATTAAGTGAAAATTTAAAAGGAAAGGGTATTAGTAAACCTGCTAAAATCAATTGGAAACAACTGCAGAAATATAAGCGAAATTTTAC
>ENA-ORXC01001454-ORXC01001454.1-marine-metagenome-genome-assembly--contig:-NODE-1454-length-13900-cov-5.817623_pt1 | contig 13900 bp, 21 predicted proteins | sample MGYA00237865_ERZ511478 | MGnify/ENA metagenome assembly ERZ511478 | reverse complement strand
CCCCCCTCCCCCCCCCCTTGTGCTGCCCTGCTGTTCAAAAACCGTACCTTTGGAAACCGCGCCAAAAAAGGAGGCAGCCAGGGGCACTGCACGCAGCGCGGGCGGGGGTTGTCGCAGACACGGGGCGGCGAAGCCGTACCAGACTGGAAGCACCCGCGCGATCGCGCAGAAGCTTCATACAGAGCCGCACCGTGGCGCCCGATAAATGTCCTCTCCCACGAATTTCTTCGTCTAAAAGCCGGCGTTGACATATAATTCTTGTCGATTGTGCCCTGGAGCAGACCAGGTGATGTGGCGCCACATGGCTTTGAGGCATAGCCTGGCGCGCCACACTTCGTGTTTGTGGCGCGGTCGGGTGAATGAACGGCCCAATCAGATTTGGGCATGTGCGCCGCAAACTCGGCACCACAAACTCAGAGGGTGTCTCGGGCCGGGGGTGATACCCGCTCCGAGAACTGGCCAACGGCTAATTTGAGACACGTTTCTGCAACGTGTGCCCAGTATGGTGTTGGCCCGACATTGGTGGGAATGCTCTAAGGGCATGGTTTCTAATGACACCCGCCTTTGCGGATGCGCTGAGAGGGTATAGTTCTTAGTGGGATGTTGCAGGTCTCTCTGGAGCAGAAATGGGTGGGCAAACCCACCTTGCCACCTGCGGCATCTGTCAGCCCGCTGTCATGGTTGTGGATCTCAGCAAGCATGCCATTGGGCTGCGCAACAATTGGAATGGTGGCAAACCGGACTTGCCCTGCAGGACCAACTAGAGTTCCCGGTCGACAAGGCTTGTGACCTGTCTCGAATCCAACTGGGGCATAGCCAAATTGCTCTTGGCCGTATCGTTTGGTAGTTGGGCGCAGCCGAATTTCCGTTGGCCTATCCATTGAGAAGAGCTGCACCATCTGTCGAGGGCAAGTGTCTTGCCTCAACAACGATGCGCTCAACGACCGGAACCGTGCGCCCAGCAGGCAGTCGCGGAACCGACGCCGTACCGCTCTCCGCCGGCACAGTGCCTCGCGTGTTTTTTCTCTTGGGCAATGGTGTTCCAGTGGCTTCCTGCTGCTCTGACTCGTTCCGTGAGGCGCATGCCCGGCGCGTTGCCTCTGCGCGTGACTGTGAGGCACTGGGGGGTCACGTTATGCGCTCCCTTTCCGCTCGTCTCCTTCCTGCGCATTTTTTGTGCGTGTCTTCCCCGCGCCTAGTGTCCCCCTTCCCCCTCCCCGCACTGCGCTGACCGCTTTGGCGTCGTGGGTGACTCCCCCTCCCCCCACCGCTTCCCCGCGCCAAGTCGCCCGCCGGGGTGTGGCGGGCGACTCTTCCGCCACTGGCTCGGCGGCAACCCTCCCTGTCACTCGGTAGCAACCCTGCCTGTCACCCCGGCCAACGGTCGTCTGTCGACGGCGACGAGCGAGGGCACCCCAAGCCGCGCCCGTGCAGGTGACCACGTCGCTGGGGGCCACGCCGGTGTTAGCAAGCGGGAACGACAAAGGCGCGTCCGTGCGCGCGGCGACATCGGCGGCGCCCACGCCGTTGGCGGCGAGCGAGCACAACCAGACCGACGAGGACGCGAACGAGGTGGCGACCGAGACGGCGACGGCGACGGACGAAGACGAGTGCGTGCGTGCGGGGGGGTCGGCGGCGCCCACGCCGTTGGCGGCGAGCGAGGACAACCAGACGGAGGAGGACGCGAACGAGGTGGCGACCAAGACGGCGACGGCGACGATCAAAGATGAAAGCGTCCGTGCGGGGACTTCATTGCCGGTGGCGGTGGGCACGTCGACGGCGGGGGGCGCTTCTTCTTCTGCCTCAGGCTCGTCAACGCTTGCCTCGGCCGAGTTGAGCTTGACCAGATCGACAACCTCTTCAGTCTTCTTTGTGTCTGGCGATACGAGAGGGTGCTCCAGCGTGGGTACTACGGTTCCCGCCATGTTCTAGGAGGACACGAGGCAGCACGTTCTTGGCCTGCTTGAGGAGGGCTACCCGGCGTCAGACGTCGCTGAGATCATTGGGTTCTCAACTCGGTAGATGCGGCGCTGGCTGCGGCACTTCGAGGTGAACGGGACCGTCTGGCGAGACCCACGCCGCCGCAACCTGCATGGCGACGCGGCCATCCGCGACCCACACCTAACGCGCGCCGTTCTCACTCTCGCAGAGACAGAGACCGTAGCGTTCCTTCGTGACCACGTAGACCTTCTGGTTGCCCTGAGCTTTGATTACCCCGAGAGCGACCACCGGTACGTGAGCGCCGCGACGGTCTACCACATGCTCCGCTTCCACCAGTACACTCGCAAGAAGATTGAGCGGCTGTACGCCGAGAGCTCCCTCTCCGCGCAGCGCGCCTTCGCTGTGCTCTTCAACGAGATCCCCTTGCGCTGCATCGTGTCGGTTGATGAGACCCACACAGGAGGGAGCGACATGTACCAGCGCTATGGTCGGTCACTGCGCAACGTGGCCTGCATCTTGCGGGATCGCGACACGCGTCCGATTCCACGCACAAGCACCATGATGGCCGTCACCCTCACCCACGGTGTCCTTTGGTCACAAACTGTCATCGTTGGCAGCGCACAGACAGCGGACGACTGGCGCCTCTTCCTCCAATGCCTCCATGTGCAAAGGAACACCTACATCCTGGCCTACCGTGGGAGATGCAGCCGGACGCGTGCGTTGTCTTCTATGACAACGCAGGCATCCATGACCAGCGGGGCGACGAGTATATGCAGGCAAATGGCATCCACTGCATGCGGCTACCTCCTTACTCGCCGAAATTGCAGCCCATTGAGGGCGTCTTCTCGGACCTGAAGAAGCACGTGCGGTCGCTCGTGTACGAGGACGGTCGGTACCTCAATCTGACTTTTCACCTCATGGCCGCGGCTGTCGGCATGCTCACCGCTGAGCAGGTGGCTGGGCAGTTTTCTCGTGTCTCCCTCCAGGTTGCGGAGCTCCTGGCCCCAATGGCGCCAGCGTGATGCCTATTTTCATAGACTATTTTGTCTTGTTGGTGGGCGCTCCTGTGACTTAGTATTACTGCCGCAGTGGTCGCGTCTTCTGTTTTTAACATCTTCGCGTGCACTGCCACCGACAAGGGCGTGGAAACCTGTCGGCCCTGGTGCTCCTCCCTCACGTGAGCGGAAACAATCAGGGATATGGGGGCGGCGGCGGCGGCGGTTAAGGCCTGCGGGCATATATGTATAAACAGAGGGCACGCGTGGTGGCACACGTGGAGAGAACGCGGACAAAAAGTCGCACACACCCCACTGCCGGCCGCATATGCGTGGGCGTCTTTCCAATCGCTAGCATGTCGCAGGCAGCAGCTACCGCAGCTGTCGGCCGTCGGTTGCCGCAGTGTGTCTGCCGGCGCCAATACATCCCGTGCTCATTGTCCGCGAGGGCCCCTCCGCAGAACGTGTACGGCGCAATCGCGTGCGGCCAGCAAGAGACCAGGACGCAGAAAGCAGCTCTGCTCCACCGCCAGTGTTTCAGTGGAGCGGGAAAAAGTTGCTGCCAGTTTTTTGTGAGTGCGGCTTCTGTCAGCATCCAAGTAGCGCGTCCCTCGCGCGCAGCGCTGCACCAGAGCTCCCAGAGACGTTTTCGATCAAGCAGTCGTTGAAATCCTCACCTCGGCCTCAGGGCAGGAGGCACCATCCCAGGCACTTGGTAGAGAGAAATTCCCGACGTCACCTGCAGACGCGTCCCTTGATCCCGGAATCGAGGTGTCACCGACGGGAGCTACCCACAAATGTCTGTCACGGTAGTCTTTCAGGGTACCTCTCTTTTGAATAATCATTCCTATCGCGTTTTTCGCACGCCGAGGCCCGCCGTTGGAGAAGAATGCCTGCAACATCATCCAATATCAGCGTCGTCAGCGAGACGCAGTGCGGTCACACGGTCCCGAATGTTGGGGCTCTGGCAAAACAGTCGCGATTGCCGCTCTCCTGACCGCTCGCGGTGACGTCGTCTTCGTCGCGGGCCAGCGTCATGAGCGCCGTGCACCGTCATCGCTGCATCGTCCTCCCCCCGCTCCCCAGTTTGGATGCTCTTACCGCGTCGTTGCCCGCCGACACGCGCGTGACGCCCCCTCCATGGAAAAGGTATGAGTGCATCTCTTTTCCTTTTCTTTTGGCACGCCTCATGCATGCATCGCTCCTGCTGCTGCAGTGCGCGCTTCTTGGCTGCCGGAAGAGGCACGAACCAACCACTGAACATCGCCGCTGGCGTTCGGAGTCGCTATTGAAGCACACTAACATCCTAGTTCTGGCTTCTCCTTCTGCATCCGATGGTGTTTCTCGCCGTCGATTGCGTTCTTCTTCCCACATGGCGTGCCCCGGGAAACATGTATCTGCCGGCCCCGAGGAGCCCTCCCAAGTACGTGAACACACAGGAGCAGCTGCGAAACTAGCGGGGTAGCGAAAAGGGTCGTTAACGACAACAAAGAAGTCGACAACGACGAGCCAGAGACCACACCGGTGGCGGCGAGCGAGGACAAACAGACCGACGAGGATGCGAACGAGGTGGCGACCAAGACGGCGACGGCGACGGACAAAGACGAGTGCGTGCGTGCGGGGGGGTCGGCGGCGCCCACGCCGTTGGCGGCGAGCGAGGACAACCAGACGGAGCAGGACGCGAACGTGATGGCGATCATGACGGCGACGGCGACGAACAAAGATGAGTGCCTGCGTGCGGGGGTGTCGGCGGCGCCCATGCCGGTGGCGGCGAGAGATCACAACCAGACCGAAGAGAACGCGATCGAGGTGACTACTGGGAGCGGAGGGGTTATGATGGAGTAGTCTTCGACGGATATGGGTCTGTTTTGATCGTGCTTACAAGTGTAGCTGTCACCGAGGCGGGTGTTGCTGAGGTTTCTTATGGCTTCGAAAGCCTTGCTTCTGTTGTAGCCGTCAGTGTCAGACGACCGCGTCATTTTAGTACAAAGTATTCTCCCCGGTTACCGGCCCACAGAGCAAAGCGATGGACATGTAGTTTCATCGCCCTCTGTTCTATCTCTTTTTCATCCCCTTGCACGCATAAACTGCCCCTTCGAGGCCAACAACCAACCATCCAGCCGGACCACAGAACGACGGAAGAGGTACGTCATACGATACGAGAAGCAGGGATGAAACGGGGAAAGGGAGAACGATCGCACAGGACGCAAAAATAGGCGCCGTGAGCGGCAGCAAACAAGATTGTGGAGGCAGCGACACTCGTCGCCCGGCGTCCGGCTGCTTGTAGTGGGCGGGGCTTGCAAATGGTGCCCAACATGCGGTTCCAGAGCCCATCCTAATTTGGATCTTGACATTTTCGTGCCAGGAGACTGGCCCGTTCCCTCTGACTGATGAGGCACCTCACAGGGCCGCATGATTGGTTCTCATGGTGGATCTTTCCTTGTACAGAAGAAGACACACACCTTGCGAAGCTACAATAAATAATAGACGAAGACTTTTGGACAGCGCGACAAGTGCGACATCTAGTCCTCCACGACATGCATGTCGGCCAAAGGTCGACGCACATAGCAGCTCGTCATCAAAGGACACCCAATATCGCGGGCATCAAGCGGCGGCAGGGTGTGACCCGTCATGGGTACGGCTCGGCCGTCCAAGGTCATCCTCCAGCGCCTCAACGTCAGCTTCATCGTGAGAGCCGTATGGCCAATCATGTGGCAATGCAGGCAGTGCTTGTTGTGCACACAGTCTACACGAAGGAACGGCCCAGAGAGACATAATGGGTGCTGTTCCGGTAGGTGGCGACGGCACTGGACCGTGCCGAGAAGGCAGCAACGCCACTTGTGCCCAGCAGCACCTTCAGGGGCCCGAAAGAGACAGATGGAGCACTGCATGGAGCCACCGCACGCTCGTGGAGGGCAACACCAGTCTGTATGGTCCAGAGTGAATGAGGGGACTCCCGATCGAGGAGCAGGAGAAGCAGGGGCAGCAAGAATCCATAGAGAACCCGCAGGAAGCACATGCGAATGCGCAAATGTGAGTAGTGAGAGTTTGTTGGCTCTGGACCTCGCAACATGAATACGATGATGCTGACCGCCAGTCGTTAGACCGCGATCTAATCGTGTCAATGCCTGAGGTCCCGGAAGGCCTGAGATCGCAAATAATACGCGATGTACCGGCAGGCCTGACACCGAAAAACATACGCGATGCGCGGCAAGATCTTGCGAATGATGAGGGGGTTGGGGAGGGGGGTGACACGCCATTGAGAGAAAAGAAGGTCGTTGGTGGCACGCGACGCGGTGACGTACATGGACCCTCTGACGCCACAACGATGCCCGGATACGTCACGGCACAACGGTGGCTGCGATGAGCACACCTGTGGCGTGCAGACGCTCTTTGGTCGGTATCGCGACCGGGTCCGTTCACCCCGATCGTGACATTGGGTGCTGAACAGTCTGCCTCGCCGGAGATCCACCAGAGCTCCTGCAATGTGCTTACAGAATGCCGTCTCGTCGTCGAGCAACGGCAGCTGTCAGCCACTCGCCCCTTCACAAGCTCCTCGGGTACCGAGCCAGCCCATTCAGTGGCACAAAATCGCGCCAAACGATGAATGTGCTTCGCGTAGCCTCCCAGATCAGCTCAAATTTGAAAAATAGAGACTTCTTGTGTACCTCAGCTCAGTTCTGACGTCAGCAATCAGAAAGAAGAACAGAACTGGCCAACTCCTTGCCGTAAAATCTGTCGCGGAGACCTGAATGCAGCGGGGGCTTCTTGCTGGCCAAACAACGAGTTGCTGCAAAAGTTGGAGTTTTGGCTGTCTGGCGAGTCATTGGCCAGCGCCACTTTGCATTCCACGACCACTCTCTCCCGTCGCGACGGTCCCTGGCATATCGTTTCTGACTGTCTTTCGCCTTCTCTGCACCTCGGTTCACCCTCCGTCGTTGGTGCCGCAGTGTCACGCCCCGCTTCGGCTCTCCCTCTCCAACGCTTCTGCCACTGTTGTTGCCTTCGCCACAGATGACAACCACTCCATAAACGCGCACCCCCAGGATTGGTGCGGGCAATGGCTTGTCGGCGGCGGTGCAAAACTCGAAGGCTCGGCCGCCTGCCCCGGCCGCGGGCGGGCCCCCACCGCCTCCACCACCTTCCGCACCGCCACCCCGACGTTCCCCACCGCCGCCCCCACCTGCCCATCCGCCGCTCCCACCTTCCACACCGCCGTGTCAGGAAGCAGAAGGTGTATGTTGTGGGATGTGTGCGTGTCAACACTTCGTAGACGGTAGAGTGGGATGGGGGAGGGGCCAGGCGCATGCATGTGCATTGGACACCGTGGGATGAGTGTCGGATGGGAGACGATCGGGATGTGCAGGAGGTGCTTGACGCAGAGGAAAAAGAAGCTGCTCTGTCATACAACACCATGTCACTCTGGCGACAGTCTATCACTCTATCCTTTCTTGGCCGCGAGCTCTCGGTCCCCGGCTCCGCCCCTCTTGCCTCCTCGCACTCCCACTCGGTGCTCACCTGAGTCGGGCGGGCACGTAGATGGGACAAGTTCGGGGACCGGCCGCCGCCACCCAATCATCGCCAGTGCACCACCGCGACCCGACGCGGGGCCGCGACAGCCGCCATTCCCCGTCGAGACGCTGACGGCCGCCGCTGGATGGGCACTGCCGGCGACGGCAGGGCCGCTAGTGCCCCCCATAGCCGGGCCGCCGCCTCCCGTCATCCCCACTGGCAGAGAACGCGGGAACCTTGGTGCCGGCTGAACTACCGTCGTGCGCAGGTAGGACGACGGCACGGCCGGCAGCGACAGACGCATGTCCTTCGGGCCGAGCGCCACGGCTTGCTGCATGTTGCGCAGCAAGAACACGGGGTACAGCCCAGACGCAGTCGAACATGCCGAGGTGGCTGCGTCATCTCGACGGGTACGCGCACCACCGTCGAAAGCGGGTTTAGCACCATGTGCGGCCCGGTGCGCACCGCCTGCGCCCGTCGTTCCAAGACAGCCACTGCGCTTGACTGCCTCCGCCGGCCCAACGATACGGCTAAAAGCGGAGCGCGGGACTCGGTGGGAAGCGTTCCGTAGGACCAGGAGCTCGCCACGGCCGAGTAGACGCCGCTGTGCGGCGCCCCCGGTGACCGTCACACACGGGTTAGCGGGCATTACTGACGTCACACGCCACGCACGGCAAAAGAATGTTTCCGTCTCATTCCGGCGGATGCCAGTGACGTCAAAGCTTGGTCAGTCCGTTCCGAGGCCGGGGTTCCCTTCGAGGGCGGCCTCGATGGCGTCAGCGCGGTCGCGCCAGAATGAAGACAGACCCGCGTCGGCCTTTATCCGCGGCATGTAGACGTCATCTTTTGCGCTTTCTGCGTGTGCTGGGCAGAAGGCGGCGTAGTAGGCGTCGTGCCTCGTGCACTGGCCGTTGTTGTCGATCAGTGATAGGGACGGAGGCGGGGTGCCGTACAAGCAGCAGAAATGATAGACGTTCTGGCACGTTGGCACATAGCAACCGACAGTAGCCCCAATGGTGAGGCACACCGTGCACTTCAACCCCCGGCTGCGGCTGTACGCCGAGATGAAGTTTCCCATCTCGTTTGTTTCTGGATCATGGAAGCTCTCAGGAGCCCACATCGCGCAGGTGAGGTGCACGTGGATGCTCTTGCGCACGTTGCGGCGTGTGAAGGGGCCCAGAATGACTGAAGGCAGTGTCCCGACATTGCGATTGAATGCTGGGCAGAAGGCGCACTTACGCTCGTGCAGCTCGACTGGTGCCAGCACAGTCGGCGTCGTGGCAGACATCAGCCTCTGCTTCCGCTCGAAGGAGGAGCATTTCTTGACACCAGGGCCGCCATCGGCCCAGCAACCGCCCGACCGCACATGTCTCCCCCTCCGGACTGCCCTTGGCCGGCCGCTGCGTTTTCACGGCGGCAACGGCCAGGATGCCTTTCCTGGCGGGTCCCTTGCCCCTACCCCTGTGGCGGCCGCTCACCCAGCCGCCGCCCGCCGAGGCGCCGCCAAGCAAACCACCACGCCGCACGCCCGCACCCAGCGAGCCGCCGCCATCAACGACCGCCGATGCGCCGTCCGCCGCACCGCCGACGGCTGATGCGCCGCCAAGCAGACCACCACGCCGCGCGCCCGCACCTGGCGAGCTGCCGCCATCAGCGACCGCCGCATCGACGTCGGCCGAGGCGCCGCCCACCAGACCGCCACGACGCGCGCCCGCGCCCGGCGAGCCTCCTCCATCACCGCCTGCCAACGCGCCGCCCGCCGAGGCGCCACCGTCCGAACCGCCGCTGCCCGCGCCCTCGGGGGCCGAGCCACCGACAGCAGCATCCGCCGCCGCGCCACCCGCCGACGTACCACCCGCTAAGGCCCCACTAGCCAAGCAGCCCCGCGCGGAGCCCACAGAGCTGCCAAAAAAGAAGCCGCCGCGCCCTGAACCCGCCAAGATGCCGACGCTGTTCTCCTCCAAACCAATACCCGCCGAGGTGTTACCGGACACACCGCGGTGCGGCGAGATCGCACCCGCAGAGCCCGCGACGCCTCCACGAACCGGGTCGACGGTGGCTGAGCCACCACCAGCTGGGGCGGGCCCTTTACCCTTTCCCTCGTGCGATGCGCTTTTTAGCGCCGATCCGCGCTTGTTATCGCGGTGCGTGCGGGTCGCAACCATACGACGCCATCGCTTCAGCTCAACTGCGACTCGCAGCCGCGATGCACGGGTTGAAGGAAACTCGGGTGCCATGCGAGGCCGAACTAGTGGGCTAGCGGGCCCTACCACCGCTCCGTTTTCGGGGACTGGCGTACGACATCGTGCGAGTGTGGGCTCTTGGAGTGTTGGCTCTTGGAGGGAGGAAGTTCCATGCTTGGCGTCTCCGCCTGTTCTCAAAGGCGATGTCGGGGGGGTAATGAGTGATATAATCGGGACGCCACTTTAAGGAGGGGGACGGAGAGGGGATTGCGGGGGCCGGGGCGACGTTGGGGTCATTGGGGGCGGGGACTAGCTCATACCTACGCGTCCTTGTGACGTACACCCACAGTCAACGACGCAGCTGCCGCCGCACTGGTGACGCACGCGCGCCGAAACAGCGACAATTCAAAGAGGAAGGCCTTCGCGAGTATACTGCACACTGCACAACGCCACGCCGGTGGCGTCGGCACCCGTACGCCTGTACGAGAGACGATTTCTACTGGGACAGAGGCAGAGGCGCCTGGAATGCGTGACCTGTGCAGCGCCACGGACACGACGACATGAAACCATTCCCAAAGGGCACTCGGCGCCCGACCGCTGGCAATCAGTAGGTCCTGAGACCTGGAAGCCGGCCATATCAGCCAGAGTATCGCCCTAAGTGACTGCAATTTTTCAGTCTGTGCGTCCACGAGTCACCCTTCACTGTGGCTGTGTAGGGTATCCGCGCGTTGCACGAGTAAAGAAGTCCTTGAGAGGTGCCTGAAGGACGGCCCAACGCTGGAGACTGCGGTGGCCCAGCAGTGTTCTAGTCACTGTGATGAGGCTGAGTAGGAGCGCATGCCACGCAAAGGGGGTTCTCCGACTACGGTGGGCCCTGAGCATCAGACGCGTGCCGACTCGTCTCAATTCAGTGCCCATTCGAGCCGAGCGCCATCCTGTTTGTAGTCGTTGCCCTGAGAGACCATGCGCAGACGTGCGGCCGATGCAGCTGCTGTGACTGAGCTGTGACTGAGCGCGATTGACCAGAGGTCAACAGCCAGTTTCTCACGGCAGCAGTGACTGAAAATGCACGGTCGTCGACTGGAGTCTGAGGGGGGCGAGGATGGAGGTGGCCCAGAGCAACTGCACCTGAGCGGGAGATTGAAGGCTGGGGACCGATGCCTGAGGGGACGGCCAAAGCCAAACGCGGTGCGCATGTGCAGACACGGTGAGTAGGAGGGTCACAGTGAGAACGGGTTCGCCAAAGCCCGAGATCTGCGGGCGCCAGACGCTGTGGGCGGGGCAAGGAAGCGGGGTCTCCGGTAACAGTGCGCGGTCACTGCGCCGTGGAAGGAAGCGGGCGCCGTCGACGGTGAAAGAACTCCGAGCCACGCAGCGGGGGGTTTGAGCTCAGGTGGCCAGCGCAAGGGGCGGGCGTCGGCAGGATCAAGGCCGACGGACGTTCGTTCAGATCAGAAATCGGGCGAAGCCCCCCAGGCAATTGTGCCAAAGCTTTTGACAGGTTGCATCGGCACAAGCCCGCTGCCCCACTGGGGACTAAGCTCCCCAGGAAATTGTGTAAACGCTCTGGTCAGATTGGATCGGCACAATCCCGCTGCCCCCTCGGGCTCACCCTTCAGGCAGCGGCTGGCTATCCGCGCTCTATCCGGGATCCATGGCAAGTTTGGATCCCCTTGCCATGCTCCTCACAGTGGACTGCACTGCCATGCTACCAAGTCCCAGATCGACTTGGTGGGAGCGCGCGAAAGACAAAGAAAAGTGGGGTTTACCGGACAAAGAGCGACCGCGTGGGCACGGGATGGAGTCTGCAAACCTTCTACAGTGATAGAATACGCCATCCGAGGCGCGCCTTTCTACCAACTCAAACTGGATGGCGGTCATTGGAACGCCAGTCCGCGTCGCCGCTCCCCGTCGCCTCGGTTGCTCCAATAAGGATTCAGCCCGTACGCCCGCAGCAATACGAAACGACAACGACCCGACGCGCTCATGACGCTCGATCGTGGAGTTGGGGCATAACTGGTACAATGAGAGTAGGGCTGTTAAAGCGGACAGGACAAAAGAGACGGACGCCGACAAGGACAGTCCCGGACGGTCCGCTTCGTCCGCATCGTCTCATTGGTTGCATATGAAGGCATCAGCCCCCCGTCCGTGTCGTCTGATTGGCCTGTGACCTGCAATGAGCACCTGCTGTCAACTCTTCCGCACTTACAGTGATCCGGAGGGATCCACGACTGGCTGTTGCTGTCAGAAAGCCGCACCCACGTGCCAGCCGAGTGGTACGTAATGTTGCGGCTGGAGGGGGGTCTACTGTTTTTGCGTTACGGACGGTCCAAAACTGTCCAAAATCGTTTTGGACTGCCGTGAGGCCATAAGACAGTTTTGGACTGTCCGAAACTGTCCGTAACGTCCTATATAACAGCCCTAAATGAGAGACAAAGTACCAGATATTCTTGCAATTCGGCTGATTGAAAGGACCAAAAGAATGCCAGAGTACAACAAGGAAACAGCTATTAATAGCAGTCCAGGAGCCTGCCGCGCCCACTGCTACAGTATGTACCGTGGGCGAGACTCGACCCCAGGACAATCGCACCCCCATCCGCCTATCGGTGGCCGCTGCCGTCCATCACGGAAACAACACCCTCGCCGAATCTCGCGAGGCAACGTGCGGCCTCAGTTTAGATGCCGACGTCAGCCAGCCGGAGCACATCAAGAGATGCCGTGTGCGTCCCTCCTGTCCCAGATGCTATCAGAGCCCCCTCTCTCACATAGCTTCCCAGCGCCGTGCTGCCGGCCCGGAGGCACACCGCGTCTCCCTGGCTCCGCGGATATTGCCGCACCCCCCGCCTCCCGCCGTCGGGGACCTGATAGGGGTGCCCCTGACGTTTCTGGACCCCAATGAGGTCTCCAGCTGTCTCTATGCGTCTGATTGGGCGACCCGTAGTGTGTGGACTGGTGAGTGGGGTGGGCGGGGAGGAAAATTGACGTAGATGGGAGGTCTGAGACGATCTCTTCGAATGCGTTGCCCTGAGTAAAACCGATGTATTTTTGTTGTTTCTGCGCGTACTTAGAGTCCATACACAGCTGTCTGTTCGACAGCCTGACCCGTTTATGCCCGTTCATAGCCTTCAGGCTTCGATGGGTGATTGTGGCGTTGTTCTTCATCCAATGCACTCGGGACGACCCATCACTTATGAGGGAGACGCCTGATCGTCCAGGAGGTCTAAAGACTCCTTTAGAAGTGTCCCACCGTTGTACGCAGTTGAATCGTACGATGTGGGGGTCGTGGATTGGATTGAAAGCGCCCTGCGCGCTGACGGCATCCTACAACAGTTTTGTCATGTCCCTCTGAGATCTATAGACGGAGTAGCATGCTCTGATGCCCCAGCATCCAACAAATTGTCTAGAAAACACGCACGGCGAAGTGGAGAGATGATTGCAGTTCTCGCCCATGTGATATTGACGGGCCATAAAGGACATGAAGGAAGCGCCTGTCAGCTTAGCGCCCCACTTGACCGTTCACAGCACCCTTCAAAGCACCATGAACCGTTCTCTCCACAACAGTGCTGTTTGTCCCATTGTGCTCAGACTGGCCTTGCGTTGGCGCATGCTGGACAAGACTGTAGTATGGTTGCGCGCGGTAACAAGGTCACTCATTCTATCCAGAAAGCTGAAGAGAAAGCATAGATGGCAGTGAAGAAGACACTCGGAGTTCTTTTTTGTCAGAAAAGCCGACGGGAACAGCCAGAGGCAGGCAGAGAAGCGTAGGCCTGGAACCCACTGAATTGGACAGCGTCAGAATGAACCTTCCATGCACTGGATGGTGCAGTGTCGCTTGCGTGCGATCTACCGTCTTACACTAGCTCTGCTTCATCCGTCCAGCGGGTCATTCAGTCGCAGCACATCACAACTGCGACTCTGCCCCACCGTCGCCATGGCCGCCACCCACCCTGACTGGAGCATGACTGTACGCTCCAATCAGATGGCTGTACACACCCCAGAGCAGGCTCGACACACACCCGGAACACACACCGCCGACAAACAGTCGTTGGCCTGGGGGATGCCCCTGGAGCGCAATTGAAACGAAGTGCTTACTATGGCTATGGCACGCCCCAATCACGCCCCTAAAGTTCGGGGCGTGAGGGGCGTGGCTGTGTGGAAAATCAGCGACAGGAAGCGCAGGCACAAAAGCGGGCGACGTAGCCCACCGCCAAGCACGCACACCCAACCCGGGTGTGGTGCATTTACGATGTCTAAAGGTATATTCTGTCT
>ENA-ORXC01001453-ORXC01001453.1-marine-metagenome-genome-assembly--contig:-NODE-1453-length-13904-cov-7.514067_pt1 | contig 13904 bp, 12 predicted proteins | sample MGYA00237865_ERZ511478 | MGnify/ENA metagenome assembly ERZ511478 | reverse complement strand
AAACCCCACCCGCCACAGGGTCCTGCCATAGACTGGAACCCCCGCCCACGCGGAGCTGCCCCCAAAAATGTACCCGACGGACCCCCCCCCCGGGGCGGGGAGCAGGGCCCCCCCCGTGAGGCCCCCAATGCGATACCCCGGCGCGGCCCCGACGGGCTGGGGTGGAGATTCAAGAAAGCCGGCACGGCGGGGCGCTGGCCACTTCACCCCCAGCACCTCCCCCACCACGTCTGGGCGCTCGACGGCAGCGGCGGTGCCGTCAGCGGCGTCAACGGTCAGGAAGCGGTCCACGTTGGTGAGAGGCCCATTATGAGCGGGTCTGATCGGCTCCGCGACCGACACCCCCGGCGTGAAGGGCCGGCGACCGGGGCGGAGGTAAATAGGCGCCTGCGGGCCGGGAGCGTGAAGGAGGAGCCCCGTCGGGGTGGCCCCGCCCGTGACCCACGACGGCTGGGTCTGCCCGCGCCTCCCCACGTCCAGCAGCGCCCCAGGCACGGGACCCAGAGGGGGAAGGCGGGCCCAGCGGCCGCCGCCGTCGCGCGGGGGACGCAAGTCCAGCCGCCACCCCTCCTGCGTCTGGTTGTTCCCCATGACGGGCGACCGCCAGACGGCCAGCCCCTCCCCAGACGCCACCAGCCGCACGTCTGTCGTCCCAGAGGCAGACACTGTGGGGGGGCCACCCGCCGCCGCCGACACGTAGGGCTGCAGCAGCTCCCACCCACGGTCGCCGTCCACGTCATAGCCCCACAGCTGCAGGTCCCGGCGGCGGTCCCTTGGGGAGATAAACTCCCCGGCCCGGAGCAGCACCTTCACATAGACGACAATATAGAGGGTGTGGGTGGCGGGGACAAAGGCGAGGGACGCCCCCGCCGAGCACCAATGACCCCCCGGCGGCGCGTCGGCAATGGTGGCCATCAGCGCACAGCTCCTGAGCCTCGTCGTATGGTCCCCGCCCCCCAGCCACGCCCACGTGCGTGTCGCGGCGGTAAACTCATAGAGCGCCGGGTAGGTGACGTCGTGCTCGCGCGCCCACAGCCACCCCCGAGACTTGAAGTCGCCCAGCGGCACTGCCTGAAGAGGCGACCCCACCCGACGGCGCCAATGACGTCGGAGTAGTTTGAGACTTTCGAGAGAGCGCGTACCAGCATGCGAAAAGAGAACAGGACACTATGTCTTTCGACCGCGCAGAGGTACGGCGCCGTCTTCGTCTTCATCGCAGTGCTTGGTGGTGCTACTGCAGAAAAAGAAAAGCAGCTTCGTCGTCGCCATGGTACAGCTGTTTCATTTTTCCTGTGCCGCGCGCGGTGGGACTGAAGAGACACACGCGAAGTTGGTATGTAGGTTGTCCAGTGCCGCCACAGAGGCGGCGGTCGTGGCGGCGGTAGCAGTGTCACCACGCTGAAGCTGCCAGCCGATAGATGCTCGCGTACGCTCACCTCCCTACAAACAGCGTTCACACCCCCCTTGCTGACATTGGTGCCGGCGCCACCGCCGCCCTCCCCCGCCACCAACACCGACCGGCGCCACCGCCGCCCTCCCCCGCCACCAACTCCCACTACCGCCGCCAACACGCACCGGCGCCACCACCTCCCACCGGCGCCACCGCCGCCTGCCGGAAAACCCAACACCGACCGGCGCCACCGCCGCCCTCCCCCGCCGCCAACTCCCACCACCGCCGCCAACACGCACCGGCGCTACCATCGCCCGCCGGCCAGCACTCTCCCCCGCCGCCGTCGCCCTCCCCCGCCGCCATTGCCCTCCCCCGCCACCGTAGGGCGTGTATCAGCTGCTAGGGTTGAGAACGCGCGACGTGAACGGGTAGAAGCTGTTTGTGAAGAAGCGCTGCGCATGACGCTCGGCAGCGGTATCAGGCGTGTTGGATGGCACGGCTCGGAGCCCGTGACGATCACACAAGTCTTCAAAGTCCGGCACGACATGCTCAATGCGTAGCACTTGGCACAGGGGCACACAGTGAAGCGATGGCCAGTCATCAGCAGGGTTGTCAAAGCGCCACGCCATTCGCCTACAGCCCGACCGCGACAAAGCGCACTGCGCTATGGGTGCAACCGGCTCGAGGCGCCGCACGACGGCAAAGTCGTCCTGCGCTCCGCCCAGCATCCGTATGACAAGGCGTACCCAGCCCAGTGTCCGTTGGCCGTGCATGTCTGTGTACCAGATGTAGTCATACCGCGGCTTGCCGAGGTAGCTGTCGCTCGCGCACGCCGTCTGGACTACCGACGGAGCACCCCACTCAAAGGTGCAGTGGAACGAGAAGGACGAGGTCACCACGACGGAGCAGTCGGGGTTCTTGTCGAGCAGCTCGCCGAGCGCCCCCATACCCGGTAGCGCCTGCACGTCGGAGACCGTGAGCCGCTGGCCCCGGTCGGACCTTGGCAGCAGATGGACAGACTCAGTCGGTACGTCGCCTTCGTCGACATTCCCGTCGAGTAGGTCGAACAAACCGCCATCGTCTTCCCCCATCTCGTCCTCCAGGTCTTTGAGCTCGCGTAGCACCTCGTTCTGGGTCTCGCTGGCCCGCATCATCTGCAGCACGATTGTGGGCCCGCGCTTGTTGGTGCGCGAGTACATTCTCTTGCAGGGACCGTGGAGGCTCTCGTTCTCGCTGGTGTCCCCCTCCCACAAGTTCCCGTTGCGTAAGAGGGCTACGAGAAGGTGGTTGGCCAGTCGATGGGCCTTGGATGTGTGCATCGGCCCGAACAGGAGGTCCACACGGTTGATGATGAGGTCGCACGCCTCGTCGGCGAGGTCGCGCATCTGCTGCTCGGTCATTCTTGTTGTATCAGCCACGTTGTCGCCCATCAACCGCCCCCCGAGCACAGCCATCCGGCAGAAGACGTCCAACACCGCGCGGTGCAACGGGATGCTGCCATAAACCTGCCGGTACCTGGTGGAGGTGGTCACGTCTGGTACAACTGGGTCTGGTAGTACCTCGTCGGCCGGCTCAAGTACGGCACCATCCGGTCCGTGGCCGTCATCGAGCTCGTCGGCGTCACCGTTCGATTGGTGTTGGGCCGCCGCCACCTGCGTTGGTGCGGCATCCGCGTGCCGCGCGGGGCGTTGCTCTGCGGGCCCACCAACCCCTGCAATCATGTGTGGTATCAAAACGAGCCCGTATCGCCATTGCCTGCCCGTCATTTGCAGCTGCTTCTCGTCGGGTGGCACAAAAAAACTGTACACAGATGGAACAGAGCAGATGATGCGGAGGAGCGAGATGTTTGAGTGGCACGAGAGAGTGTCAGTTTCTTGTGTAGTGATGGACTCGACCAAGTCTTTTACACAACCGAGTGGGTAGCCACAAGCCACCGGCAGCACAAACCGCGGGTACGGCCATGGACACCACCACAGAGTCACGGTCGTCACAACCACTCCCCGCGCCCGCCCCCATTGTACCAGCTCGGGTGCTCCCACTGTGTCGCTGTTAAGGCGAAAGAGTGCACGAGGAAAATCAGAGTCCAACCGAAGAGAGCGAAGAGAGTGCGAGCACGTACCCGGGAGGTGTCGGGGACGGCACGCAAAGATGCCCCATGTCCCAGGCCCGCAGATTGAGGGCCTCTAATGACGTTGGCACCGGACCGAGACGGGCATCCTGGCCCGCACATGCGATACTCAAGAAGGAGGGGAAGCGTTGTGCCACCGTCCGCACGACACCGAGCTTCCACACGTGTAGGAGGTCAAAGGAAATGATGTCGTACAGCCGCTTGTTGTCGGTCGCGATGCCCCACACTGCGCCGACGGCGGGCACAAATGCAAGTGCGCTGTGCGCCGCCCGCAACTGGTTGCGCAGGGACGGGCGCGGGTCAGCGTCGCGCGCGATTGCTCCTTGCAATTGGGCGTCCAGCACGGCCGTCACGTCGCGAGCCGCTGCACCGACACCACTTGGCCCGCCCGCCACGTCGCGGCGCACCATGCAGTGTGAGCAGAAAAACTCGCACGCGTTGCCCATAAGGCAGACAAGGGAGCGCTCGGCGAGCTGGTCAGTGACGAGACCCACTAGGCGCGGAACAGCGGTCAACGCACGCTGGCCCGGGAACTGGACGGCGACGCCGTCTTGGCTTGCACCCACAAACCGCCGCAGAAGAACGGCCACGCACCGCTGCAGGACGCCGTTGCGACTGTCACTTGCGCGGCGGCGAGCAGCCGCCGTGCGGGCGACCGGCTTGCCGACATGGGGCACGTAGCCGACGGTGACCCACTGCACCGACCGGTCACGAACGTTGAGCACGCGGGCCCGAATAGGGTACATGTAATGTGCACCGGACCAGGATACCACGGCTTCGTCGATGAAGAGCTGGACGGCTAGCACAAAGGACTGTGACCCATGTCGACGACGCACGACGACCTCTTCCGACAGAAAAAGGTCACTGTCCATCATCTCGGAACGGAGCCGCGTCCCATCGGGTCCCACGCCAAGCTCCTCACCCCAGACTTGCACGTGTCTCGCATTCCGCAGCAGGTCCAACGCGACGATGAGCAGGTCCCGGGAGTAGAACTTGTAGCACACCCCTTCCACCACCAATGGGGTCTCGTCCCAGCAAAGCTTGGACAAGACACGCCGCTGCTCTTCGCGCACAGCAGCGACAAACGCACTCTTGGTGGGGAAGGTGCGGGCGAGCTCGCCCACCTCGTGCTCCGAGGCTTCTCCTCCCTCGTCCGCCGAGACCGCGTCGTCGCCCCCACCGCTTGTTGACGGCCGACGTGCGCTGCCGACCAAAGCAGCATCCCGATTGCGTTTCCGCCGACGCCCATCGTCGCGACGCTCGTCCCGCGGGGGGCATGCCACCCCCCCCCGCTCCGCCAACAACAGCACCGACACGTACCAGCGCTGGTCCGCTTCCGACAGCCCAGCTCCCCCTGCACTCAGGGAAAACTTGAGAGTTTGCCGCAGGAGCGGCGCGTTGAAGCGAGACGGTCGGTCCCCGACAGACGGGGGCACAAGGCGCTTGGTCCGGCTCGCCTCGGGCATCGCCTCGTAGTACGCGCGAATGCGTGCGGCGGTAGACGTTTGGAACACGGTGCGCGGCCTGCGCACCGGCAGTGTCCCGCGCGTGTACCCGTCCACCGGCACACGAACGACACCCAGGCCACCGAGAGCAGGATGCTCCGGAGAAGCGTGCCCGTCCTCGGCACAGCCAGCAGGACCCGGTGGGTTGCCCGGCGTGGGCGACGTCACCGCCGCGGCACCGGTGCCGACGCCGACAACATTGCTGGCGACCGACGAACCCCCGGATACCGCTGCGCCACGGTGCTCGGCGGCCGAGGACTGGCGGTGAAGCTCGACGAACCCTTGCGGGGGCACGAGCCGGTTGCAATGTGGGTGCCGGGCGCTCATGTGGTGGTTGCGCGCCGCCTTGGTGGCGAACACCCGAGGGCAAAACCAGCAACTCCACCGGGCGACAGCATCGTCGTTTTCCGTACTCCCGTCCATGTTCTGTTGGGAGGCCAGTCATTGCATCAAAAAAGCCATGAGTGCTTGCATGGAACACAGCGGAAGTAGAGAGAAGCGCCCTGTCAGTAAAGTGAAACTGTGCATAGTCTGCCATCCGGGTACACACAAGTTCTTCGCTATCCCCAGTCGCAAGGCGGGTACAGAGATACACCAGTTATGTCTAAGTATGCAGGCTCGTACATATGGCTCTAAGCAGACGTAGGGTGTGCGTACGTACGTCGTAGATTGCCGAGTCTGGGTGACATGTGTGTTGCAGCACGATGCATGGTGGACGGAGGGGCGATATGGAGGGGGTGTCGGGGGGGGGAGACGACCATTGCTCAATGAAGCCCCGACACATGGTATGCAGCGAAGAGGGTCAGTCCCTAGTAGCTGACCGACAAAAACGCGGGGGTCGGTCTCTAGTGCCGACACACTGCCGCGCAAAGTGCGGCGGCCGTTAAGACGGGCCACAACACACGTCGACCCAATCCGTACTCCAAACGCAATCGAGCCTCCCCATCTCCTGCAGACCGTCACATCGAAATGCAGACTCAGAACTTGGACGTACAGTGTGCTTCGATGGCCCCGTTGTCGATTACCCGGAGCTCGGTGGGGACGGCGAACAGGCACACTTCACCTTCAGCGGCTTCTCGTCCGCGTGCAGGTTGGACGAGACTCGATTCCGAATGACACCAGGTTCTCGTGCAATGAGAGTTGCCCGAGCAGGCACCGACCTCACTTGACAAGTCTAGCGACGAAATTGGGTCCAGCTCTTGTGGCACCAGTACAGCGAATGTCAAATGTTACTTCGGTTTCAGCAAATCTGGCCATACGACACTTCATTGGCGCATATCGCTATGTAAGCCACGTAGCCTGCCAGGATGAGACAAAGTGGTGTCGCCCACCCTGGCTTGCCGTGTTCAAATTGCACTTGGAAAAACATGTGTAGGACACGATTTTCTGGGCTGCTGTTCCGACCGTGGCGGTCGAAGGCCTTCCGCGTCGTGCGACCCACCCAAGTGGGTGAGCCGCCTTCGCCACCGCCCACTGCGCGAGACCCACTCCGACCGCTCCCCGTGAGGTACGCGGCCTCCCCTTCCCTTTCGGGTGCCTACCCGCCGCCCCCTCCCCCAATGCTGCCATGGACGCCGCGCTCCCCTCTCGTACCAGCCTCAGTTGATGCAAGGGCACTCTGTGCATGTCTGCACCTCCCCACCCCACCCTCCCTCCCTTCGACCCGGACGCGTTCCCCGTGACCGTGGCACTCTCCGTGCCGTTGCGGTGCCATCCCCCCTGGACACCGGCGTCTGCCAGGACCTGCTCCACCCTCCCCCGATCTGTGCCGTGCACGCGTGGACGCCGCCTCGTCCCGTTGGGGATCTACGGTGGCGGGACCGCCTTTGGGTGGCCGACACATCCTTTGCCACCGGTTCTGTACGCCGCAGCTACGGCGTGAGCCCCGCGCACAGGAGGCACACGTCGGCCACCTATGGCGGGGACATGGGCTTGCACCCGCACCACCCACGGTGCTTTGGGTGGGTGTACGTTGGTGGCCTACACTCGCCGATGAGTGTGATTGGTGGGGGCGTGCGGCCACCCACCTGGGTCATCGGTACTTGCGACTGGAGAGGCCTGGCCTTGCCATGGCCCCCACCGCTACACGCCGGGCGTCCTCCGTTTCCGGGGTCCTCGCGTCTATCGTCTCCGCTGGGCCCATCGGGTGGTTCCCCACTCGGCTCGGCGAGTACACATAGCCGCGTCGTCGCGGTTTGGGCCGCGTCCCGGTTTTGTTCCCCCCCTCCCCGACCACTGTTCATCGTCACCCTCCCCAACACTCGTCCCGTACTCACTTTCTCCTGGCACGCGACCTAGTCGTGTGTTCCCCCCCGCCCCGTCGTCTTCTCGGACCCTCGCTGTCGCTGGCGGTCGTGATGGCGGCTCGTGGCAGTGACAACTCGGGCGCGAGTAACGTCTCCCTGATCGAGAAAGTGGCGGAGAACGAGGTCATCGACGTGGACGCGGTGGAGGTCGTCGACGTAGATGCAGTGGAGGTCGTCGACGTGGACGCAGTTGAGGTCGTCGACGTCGTGCTTTCGAAAAAGAACAACGGCGCGGCTGACGCCATGAGCAGCGCCGGCGCGAACTGTGTCGACCAGCGCTGGCCGACGCGTTCTGCGGTGGTTCCCGCTGCTTCCGGTGGTGCCTCCGGCGTCGGCTCACCGCAGCCGTTGCTCAAGTTTAAGGGCGCCCTCGGGGTGGCCCTGTATGAGCAAAAGATGGAGGTCCTACACGAGGAGGCGCAGGCTGTCGCTCCCGCGGCATCGGTCGCAGTGCCGGAGGGCGTGGTGGCAGCAAGCGGCGTGGCGACGTCTTCTGTGGCGACCGTCGGCGAGGCAGCGCGCGTCGCCGAGGCGGTGTGCATCGGCGGAGTGGCAGGCGTTGACAGGGCGTCTGCTCTTGGCGGGTTGGCGCGCGTCGGCGGGGTAGCGCCTGCTGGCGGGGTGTCGCTGGTGGGCGGGGCGCCGCCTGCTTGGGGTGCGCCGCGCTCTGGTGTGGCGGCGGTGGTCGGCGGGGCCCCGCCTGCTGGCGGGGCGTCGTCCGTTGGCAGGGTGCCACGCGTTGGCGGGGCGTCGCCTGCAGGCGAGGCGCCGCGCGCTGAAGACTTAGTGCGCGTCGGCGGGGTAGCGCCTGCTGGCGGGGTGTCGCTCGTGGGCGGGGCGCCGCCTGCTTGGGGGTCGCCGCGCGCTGGCGTGGCAGCGGTGGTCGGTGGGTCTCCGCCTGCTTGTGGGACGTCTTCGTTTGGCGGGGCGGGGCGCGTCGGAGAGGCAGCGCGCGCTGGCAAGGCGGCGCGTGTTGGCGGGATGCCGCACTTCGGCGGGCCGGAGTGCGTCGGTGGGGTGGAGGCGGTCGTCCGGGCTCCGCCTGTTGGTGGCGCGTTGCCCTTTGGCGGGGCGCCGCGCGTTGGTGAGGCGCCGCGAGTTGGTGACGCGTCGTCTGCACGCCGGGCGCCGCGCACTGGCGACGTTTCGGTTGTCGGCGGGGCCGCGCATGCTGGTGCGGCGTCACTCGTCGACGGGGTGGCGCACGTCGGCGGTTCGCTGTCTGTTGGCGGGGTGGCGCACGTCGGTGGCGCGCTGCCTGTTGGCGGGGCGGAGCGCGTCGGCGGGGTGGCGGACGTCGGCGGTTCGCTGCCTGCTGGTGGGTCGGCGCCTGCTGGTGGTGCGATGCGTGCCGACGGGCGCACGACTCTTTGTGAGGCGGCGGCGGCTGTCTTGGCGGAGGTCAAGACTCGAATGGACGACGCCTCTCGGGCGCGAGATGTGGTGACGGCGGCTATCGTGGCTGACCGCCACGAGCGGCTGGGAATGGCCTGGCCACCGTCGCCGGTCAATGGGACGGTGCCATCAGCGCGCCGCGAGGACGGCGGACAAGCCGTGCCGCCCGCCACGCCCGGGCCTGAACCGCAAGTTGCTTCTTTCCGGCGGGAGGGTGGCCCCGCGTCTGCCGGTTCACTGCCGCTTCCTCCTCCATGCACGATGGCGGTGCCTCCGCCCCAGCGGTCCCCGTTCCCCACAGAAAACTACCGCAGCCTGCTTCGTCGTCCTCGGCGGAAGTTTGTACGCAAGGCAGCTGTCATGCAAGTGGTGAGCAGGCAGGCTGACCCCCCAACGCCCCCGTCGGTACAAGATTCTGACGGTGACGGCGTCGATTCCGCCCACGACAACGATATGGAGGAGGACGCTGGCAATGTGGCGGGGAGTACAGCGGCCTGTGGTCCAACGGCGAAGCGTCGTGCCGTGTCGGTGCCGGGGGGTTCTCGCGGCTACCACATGGACGGTGCTGCGGCGCACGTTCCGTCGTCGCTGCTCAGTGTTGGTGCGGACGCCGGTGCTTCTTCTGTGGGCGGTGCGGGTGCCTCTTCGGGCCCGGCGAACAGTGCGACCGCGCCGGTGATTTCGCCGGCTGGGGCCAGTTCTCGCAAGCGCTCGGCTCCGGCTGGGGATTCCGGGGGTGCTGGCTCTTCGGTCGCGGGGCCGTCCACGGACAGGGCGGCCGCTAGCAACGCTCTTGCTGAGCAGCTTGCAGCCCGCACGCGCAACCCAAACGTTTTCCCGGCGGCCTGTTGGGTGCCAGGTGCTCAAGCCGTGCTCGCTGCACACTACTCGCGGACCGCGCCTGGTCGTCCTCCGGTGGCACCGGTCGTACGCCAAGGCGCTGTTCCTGTGGGCGCTGCCGTTGGTGTACTTCCACATCGCTCAAGCGCATCGGTGCCACCACCGCCGGCTCGTCACCCCGCGCGCGGGCGGGTGCAAGCGCCCCCCGTGGCGAGTTCGCCTGACGACGACGGCAGCAGCAGTGATATGAACGACGACGCCCTCGTCTCATCGTACTTCACCCCTCCTGCCTCGCCGGTGGCCTCGCCGCGCCCCTCCCACCCATCCAGGGATTCACGCCGCCCTGGTGTATCGCGCCGTACGCGTGGCACACGCGTGGCTGCTGGTACAATGACCGCCGCCGCCGCAGCTGCAGCTTCCACCCAGTCACAAGAACGTGAACCGCAAGCTGCTGACAAGGACGAGATCCTTGGTGCTTTGCGAAACGGCTTCTCCTCGGTGCGACGGGAGATGACACGCTTCCGTGCGGAGCTGGTTGTGGTCAAGTCGCAGGCGGCGTCGGCGCTCCGGCACATGGACGGTCTTGCTGCGGCCGCAGACGGTTCCGAGGCCGGTAGCGGGGCCCTGTGCGAGCGACTGGGGGAGGTGGAGAAGGCATTGACCTCTTTGGGTGATCGTCTAACCACGGACCAGCGGGGCGCGGCCGGTGGTACTGGTGACGACGGCCACCAGTCCGTCCGCATCATCACTGAAATTAAGGTATGCTCGCTCACTTCTCTGCCCCTCATGTTGTTCATGAATGTCTTTGTTGTGTTGCTTTGCTCAGCCACGGTCTGTTTGTGTATGTTTCCTGGCGCAGAGTTGTGGGTGTGCGACCGTGTCCTCTCGAGCCGCTTGGTGACCGCGTCTAACACACACAGAGGATCTTGCTGGTTCTGCTCGTTTGGTGAACTCCCGCACAGGTTCTACTGCATAAGGCGCTGGTGGAGGAGGTCCGCACCGCCTCATCGTCGGCGACCGTGTTCCCAACGACGGCAACAGTCAACAAACGGCTGCTTCGTGCGGCCGCCGAGGTCATGAAGGTTTCGGAGGAGGAAGCTGTCCAGAAGCTACAACAAAAGATGATGTTGCCAGTCCGTAAGCCGGCCAAAGGTATGGCCCTCGTCGTGGCGTACAACTATGTGAAGCGCGTGGCGAGCCACCTCAACACCTCGCTCACCTCCGTCGCTGTAGCTTCTTTCGTGAAGCACCTGCACACCCTCAAAGGCATGGGTACATGGAGCTCTCCCTCGTCGTCGGCTACCCGTCGCGTTTTGAAGCTCTCTGCAGACGAGTGTGTGGAGCTGTTGCGTGACGACTCCTTCATCAAGGATGCACACGGCCGGTTGGCCATCCTCGAGGCACTGACCAAGATGATCGAGGAGATTGAGGGCACGGCGGCGATGGTGGCTTGGTCGGGTCCTAACAAGGCGACCCGCGTCATCCGGTGCCTGTACGGACACTTTGCTAATGTCTCGTTCCGAGTAAGTTTGTCGCGCACGCCGCACGTCTTGGCTGTTCCCTGAACCTTGCGAGTCATCCCCAATTCGTTTTTGGTATGCGCGTCATGTTTCTTAGCGGCGCGTGATCAGTCCCCGTACGCGCAGCTACTGACCGTCTTGCTCTTGCACTTTCGGCGCGCTTGTTGGTACCATCATCTTGCATGCACAGGTGCGCTCCTATCTTAGGAACCGCGCCGGGCTGCCGCCCGTCACGATGGGGGTGGGGATATTGAACCAGGGGCATCACTCCCTGTTCGAGCGAGAGCTCTTGCTTCTTCATGACGTTCTTCCCAAGGATGCCGACGTCCACGACGGGCTGCAGCTGCTAGACGGCCGTGACGCCAACCGCCATGATGCGCTTCCCGCTGCTGGCCCTGGTGCTGTCGTTGTCCCTGTGCCTTCTGGGACGGCCGCTACGCCGGTTGTTCCTGTGCAGCCGGCGCTTGCCGTGCACACTCCTCCACCCGCCCACTCCGAGGCGCCTAGTGGCCCTGTCCTTCCCACGCCCCCTCATGCCATGCGCCTTGCGGCGCTTCCGCCTGGCATCCCGGTCCTGCCGGGGTCGCAAGCTGCGCGGGAGGCCCAGCGTCATCAGGAGGAAGACTGGGACGAGGAGGAGGATGACGAGATTCGTCCTGTTGCTGATGAGTACGCCGCGCAGTGGCGGGCGTACCACGCTGCTCGTCGTTAAGCTGTGCCGGGCAGCCCGCTCTTCCTGCCGACCGGGCGTTTGGATAGCTCGACCGACCCCGTCCTCTCGCACTGGCCAGGAGTGCAATGCTCCTTTCGTTGCTTGTCTTGTGTGATTGATTGCTTGTCTCGCGATTGTTGCTTGTGCTACCGATGTCATACGTTATGGTGCAGACTGCGCCGCTGTCGTATCGGCCTCGTCATGCGCTTGCTTTTGTTATTGCTCCTGCATGGTAGTCTCTTTCTGTTTTTGGACCTGCCTTCCTTTGGCGTGGGATTGATTCGGCTACGGCTGCCATCCCTGTCTGCCGTGCTTCGGGTCGGTGCGTCGATTGTTCTGTTGTTTCTGTAGCTGTAGACCACGGGCAAAACAGAAATACCATTTTTGTAGCAACCGACCGTACCGCAGGCCGGGGGGCCCTCCGCGTCCAGCCCGACAAAATCTTTCGTTCTCGATTTTCAAAAAGTTGGGCTGCATACACAGTACATGCGTCTGGTCCGGACGGACTGCATTGTGCCACACTAAGCCGTTTCCGCTGCCGGTCGCTAATCAGAGGGACGGCCGCGGCTCATCTGCAGTGTTTCGTCGTTGACTCGTGATCTAGAGCTCAGCACCCGAACATTAATAGAACAGAATCGCGCTTGTTGCTCTGTTGTTCGGACACAGCGGCCCCAACAGATTCTCGATTTGTTACGGCCGTCCCGTGCAGCGACGCCCGTCGCGAGCGACGGACCGGCGCGGCGCGCGCGCGGCGCGGGTGGGCCCCCCAATCGGCTCCATATGCATAAGAGATCTGGGGAGGGCCGCCTGGCTCACCTGCACCACGTGACCCTCTGGGGTCACACGTCGGCTCCCGCTTGCCATACGGGTCGTACTTTGGCCTTGTGGGGCCACAGTCGCGCACGCGAATCCGTAGTTGCGGTAGGAGTTGGAGGACCGCAGGCGGGTGGCGGTTGGGCGAGCTCCCCCCGGGGGCGCCGCCCCCCCCGCAACCGCCACCACGGCGGACGCGGTGGGGTCCGCCGCCCGCCCCGACCACCGCCGCCCGCCCCAACCACCGCCGCGCTGCCGCCCGTCGCGGTCGCCAACGGCGGCAACGACGCCGCCCCCGTTTGACCGCCCCCCGCTGCCGGCGCCCAAGGCGGCCAACCCCTGTGACCATGGCGGCCTTTGTCCCCTGTGCCGCCGGCGTGCGCGTCGGCGCCCCCCCCCGGCGCCGGCCGCCGCCGCCGCCGCCGGCCGCGCGGCGGGCCCCCACCGCCGCCGCCCCGCCGCGCCGGCGGCTGCCCGTGGCGGTGGCCGACGGGGGCCCGCCGCCGCCGCCCCCGGCGCCGTGGCAGCGCGTGTCGCCTGGGTGGGCGGCCGCCGGTCTGCGGGCGGTGCCGCCGCCCCTGCGCGCGGCGGCCGCGGGCGTGGCGCTCGCCGCCCTCCTCGGCGGCGGCGCCGCGGCGGTGGTGCCCGACGCGCGTGCCGAGGGGGGGGCGGTGATTGGTCAGGTGCCAACGTCTGGGCTGCTCTTCAAGGACGCCATTGTCGTGCATGTGCGTTGGGGGAGGCGAATGGGAGGCACCCGTGCGCGTTGTGGGGCGACCGCAGCCGTTGCGGGGCGTGCCAACTACAGAGAGCATCTGCGGCTGTGGGCGTGCGTGTTGCTGACGGTGTTTTCCTTTTGCTTTGATGTCACCTTCCCGTTTGGACGGCCCTCTGTCGACGTCGGTACCCTCCCGCCCTCCCCCGGTGCAGTCCATCGAGGACCCCAAAATCAAAGGCGTCCGCCTCTACGTCGCAGAAGCGTCCCGCCGCGTGACGGATAAGCTCGTCAACCCCCTCGGCCAAGAGCCCGGCTCGGCGGCGGTCACGTGCCTCAAAGTCGGCCACGCGGCGGTCGCCCCCGGCGCCGTCCCGTCGGTCGCCAAGGAAGGGGAGGACGTCTTTACCGAAAACCGGTCCTTTGGATGGAACAAGAGCGTCCGTGTCGTGCGCCTCTTTGACCCAACCACCCGGTCGGTGGTGTATGTCAGCTTTTCGAGCCGCGTCCTCGACACCAAGGACGACAACCGCTCCCGCTTTGGCAGCAGCCTGTGTGCGGTGCAGCTGGATGAGTGAGG
>ENA-ORXC01001451-ORXC01001451.1-marine-metagenome-genome-assembly--contig:-NODE-1451-length-13908-cov-4.346034_pt1 | contig 13908 bp, 8 predicted proteins | sample MGYA00237865_ERZ511478 | MGnify/ENA metagenome assembly ERZ511478 | reverse complement strand
CAGCAGCAGCGCGCCTACATTCCGCCGCCCAACGGTACGAAGGTGCAGATCCCCCAGGGTCCGACGATCGAGGAACAGCAGCTTCAGTCCTTCCAGGCCCAGGCCGGGGCCATGCAGGGCGAGGTGCAGCAGTTGCTTCAGCGCCTGACGCCCCAGCACCCCGACGTGATCGCGGCCCAGCAGCGCGCCGGGAACGTGCAGGCCCAGCTCAACGCGCTGCAGGCCGCCGCCCAGCAGGCCCGCGCCAACCTACAGGCCCGCATCCAGCAGGCCATCGCCCAGAATGCCCAGGTCGATGCCGAGTACCGCAACTGGCAGATCGAGAGCAACCGCCCGATCCAGCAGGCCGCGCCGCGCGAAATCTACGGTCCCAACCCCGCGCTCGCCGACCTGCGCATCCAGATCGACCAGCGCCAGAGCCGCCTGACGGTCACCGAGCGCCAGATCTCGCAACTGCGCGGGGATATCCCGCAGCTTCAGGCCACCCTCGCCCGCCAGCCCGAGATTCTTCAGGTCTACCAGAAGTTGCAAGGCGAGCGGAACAAGTATGCCGCCGAGACCGAACGCCACCGGGAGCGGCTGGAAAAGCTGATCGCCATCGGCGACCCGAACCGCCAGAACTTCGTCGAGTTCCGGGTGATCGAGCCGCCGCAGGTCGCCGTCACGCCCGCCGGGCCGAACCGGCTGGTCCTGTTCCTCGGGGCCGGGCTGATGGCGCTGGGCGCGGGGGTCGGCACCGCCTTCATGCGCATCCAGATGGCCGACAACATGCCGACCATCTCGCACCTGAAGAGTTCGTTCGACCTGCCGGTGCTGGGCGGAATCTCGATGATCGGCACGGCGGGTCAGAAGACGCGCACGGTGCTGGGCAACCTCGTCTATCTGGCGGTGGTCGCAGGGCTGATCACGCTGTTTGCGTGGATCACCTATCGCTACCACGTCACGCTGTGGCGACCGGATGTCACCGGGCTGATCGAGGCCGTCACCAAGACTTTCGGTGCCCTGATCTGAACCTTCCGGGTCGACACCCATGCAGAACGCCACAAGGAAAAGTCGGGCAGGCGGCGGGAGAAATTCCCCTCCGCCCTGCCCTGCGGGAGAACCAGTCATGAGCATCATCGATCGCGCCTCGGCGAAACAGTCCAAGGCACCGCGCCCCAAGCCCCGCCAGCCGGCGGGTAAACGCCTCGCCCCGGTTCCCGCGCATGTGCGCGACAAGGACGCGATTCTGGAGGATATCGACGCCTGGGAGCGCGAGACGGGGAGTGCGGCACCCGAGCGCACTCCACCCCGCCGCCGCGCCCCGGCCCCCGATCGCGCCCCGCCGGAACCCGCCCCCGACGAGGCGGAGGTCAAGGCCTATGGCGATTCCTTCCGCGCCCGGAAGGCGGCGGCCCCGGACCCCGAACCGCAGCCGGTTCCCGAATCGCAGCCGCAGCCGGAACCGGAACCGGAATCCGAATCGAAGGCCCATGCCCACCTGACCCGCAGCCGGGAATTCGCCTTCGACCACAAGCGCCTGGAAAAGTTCGGCTTCATCACGCCGAAGGTCCGCCGCTCGCGCATCTCGGAGGAATTCCGCCTCATCAAGCGCCGCCTGATGCAGCGCATGTCGCTGTCGGCCAAGAAGAAGCAGCAGCAGGGCACCAAGCGCGGCGACCGCAACCACGTGATCCTCGTCACCAGTGCCCGGCCCAGCGAGGGGAAAAGCTTCGTCGCGATGAATCTGGCCCTGTCCATCGTCTTCGACGAGGGGCTGAACGTGATGCTGGTCGATGGCGACGTGGCGCGCCCGTCGATGTCCAAGATTCTGGGCCTGCGCAACGATCTGCCGGGCCTGACCGACCTGCTGCTGGACGACGAGGCATCGCTGCACGACGTCCTGCTGCGCGAACACGAACATCCGCTCACCTACATGGCCGCCGGGGCGATGGTGGCCTCGGCCACCGACCTGTTCGGGGGTGACCGGATGGAGACCCTGGTGGCCGATATGGCGGAACGCTATCCGGACCGGATCATCATCTTCGATGGTCCGCCCCTGCTCGCAAGTACCGAGCCTGTCGCGCTCGCCGAGCATGTGGGTCAGGTCGTCATGGTCGTGGACGCGGAGAAAACATCGCGCAGCGCCGTCGACTCGGCACTGGATTTGCTTGTGACCGATCAGAACGTAAACCTGGTGCTGAATAAGACAACCGTCGGAAACCGCACCGAGCAATTCGGAAGCTATTATGAAGCATACAATCAAGCCCAGCCGTAAGGCCCCTCGCCTGTCTGCACGCAGCAAGCTTCTCGCCGCCGGCAGCGCCGTGGTCATCGCCGCAGTCTCCACCGCCCTCGTCGCCCAGACCGGCGGGGAGCGCGTCTATTCGGGCGGTTACGCCACCAGCGGAATCCCGGTAACGGACGACGCCTATGGCGACCTGTCCCAGACCGGGCCGATCGCGCCGGTCGGCGTCGGGGCCGCCGCCACGCAGCCCGGTGCCGCCGCACCGCGCGTGCCGACCGCGCGCGGCCGCTGGACCACCGAAGTCACGCCCTATGCGCAGACCTCGGCCAGCTATTCGGACAATATCGACCTTGCCTCCGAAGGATTCGAGGAGGACGAGACGATCCTGACCGCCACGGTGGGCGTCGACGTCACGATCCAGAGCGACCGCCTCTCGGGTCGCGGCTCGTACTCCGCCAGCTACGACAAGTACCTGAACGAGACGAACGAGGACGGCCTGCGCCACAATCTCGATACCGCCTGGACGGCGGCGGTCGTGCCGAACCTGTTCTATCTGGATGTCGGGGCGGGCGTGACGGAGGCCTATATCGATTCCGACGACCGCTTCTCCGGCAACCCGCTGGCCAATGCCGACGAGCGCAGCCGGGCCTATTACGGTCTCGTCAGCCCGTCGCTGCGCAAGAATATCGGCGGCTGGGCGAATGCCGAGCTGCGCTATACCGGTCGCGGCGAAGCCTATGACGAACCCGATGTCGATGGCGGCATCACGCATACCCTCTCGGCATCGCTGAGTTCCGATCCCGGCAAGTTCCGCCGCTTCGGCTGGGCCGCCGCCACGGAATACGAACGCTACAACCCCGAATCCGACGACGAGAATCTGGATCGCTGGACCTCCTATGTCAGCGTCGACGTGCCGGTCTCGCGCACGCTGGCCGTCACCGGGAATGCGGGCATCGACCACTTCTCGAACAACGTGAACGACGACTATGCCGGGGTCTACGGAAATGTGGGCGTGCGGTACCAGCCGACCAACCGCCTCTCGTCCCAGGCCTTCGCCGGGTACCGCTACGGCGGCGTCGATTACGGGGCATCGCTGACCTATGCGGCGCAGCGCGACCTGTCGATCTCGCTGGCGGCGCGGCGCGGGGTGCAGTTCTCGAACTACGACGACAACGATGCCCTCCAGGCGGCCCTCGCAGCCAATGGCAGCGGCCTCCAGAACAACCTGAACCCGGTCTTCGCGATCCAGGATTCGGATGCCATCGTCGACACGCTGCAGGCCAGCGTCAACGGCCGCACCGGCCAGACCGGCTGGACGGCGAACGTCACGGCGGTCCACCGCGACCTGGGCGAGCTGTTCGACGACGAGACGATCGTGTCGGCCAATCTGGGCCTGACCCGCGCCCTGACGAGCCGCCTGTCGGGCGAACTGGGTGCCGGGTACAGCCACTTCAAGCAGGACGGCTCCAGCGAGGACGATTTCGGGACTTTGGCCCTGGGTGCAGGACTGAATTACCAGCTTACGGAAATTGTCAACGTTTTTGGGCGATACACATACACGCAGCGATTCGCGGACGATTCTCTTGACGAGTTCAAGGAAAACGCCGGTGTCGTCGGCGTCACGGCAAGTTTCTAATCGAACGGACCAAGACCCGGTCCTGACCCAAGGGTGACGAGATGTACGAAGAATTCTACGGCCTCACCGCCAATCCTTTCCGCCTGACCCCGGACTCGAAGTTTTTCTACGGGTCCGAGGGCCACCGGAAAGCGATGTCGTACCTCAAGTACGGCCTCTACCAGGGCGAGGGCTTCATCGTCATCACGGGCGGGGTCGGGACCGGCAAGTCGACCCTCGTGGGGCAGTTGTTCTCGGAACTGGACGGCAACGACATCGTCGCCGCCCAGATCGGGAATACGCAGGTCGACGCGGATGACTGCATCCGCCTGATCTGCAACGCCTTCGAGATCGACGTGGATACCCGCGACAAGGGCGATCTTATTTCGGCCTTCGAGGAATTCCTCATCGAACAGAACCAGATGGGCAAGCGCGTCCTTCTGGTCGTCGACGAGGCGCAGAACATGCCGCTCCGCGCGCTTGAAGAGCTGCGCATGCTGTCCAACTTCAATGTCGGCGGCCAGCCCCTGTTCCAGAGCTTCCTGCTCGGCCAGCCGCAGTTCCTGCAAACGGTCGCGCACAAGGATCTGACGCAGTTGCAGCAGCGCATCATGGCGTCCTACAAGCTGGCGTCGATGAGCGAGGAAGAGACCGAGGAATACATCAAGCACCGGCTGGAGATGGTCGGCTGGCAGGATTATCCCTCCTTCTCCTCCGATGCCTTCGCCGCCATCTTCGACAAGACCAAGGGCGTGCCGCGACTGATCAACACGCTCTCGAACCGCATCATGCTGTTCGCCGCGCTGGAGGAGGCGACCAAGATCGATGCCGGCATGGTCGCCACCGTGATCGAGGACCAGCAGAGCGAGGAAGTCGGCGGCGGCGGCGTCGAGACGCCCGAACCCGTTGCCGCAAGCGGCGGCAGCGGCGGTGGCGGCAGCACCGGCACCGGCGGCGGCGGCAGTGTCAAGATCTCGGGCGACCGCCTCGCCAAGATCGAACGGGCCGTTACCGTCATCGCCAAGCGTCTGGAAAAGCTCGAAGACCGCGCGACCGAACACGACGAGGCGATCCACGAACTGATCGACCTGGCGATGAAGGCCTATGGCGGCACCGAGGAGGACGAGGACGTCGCGCAGCTTCGCCAGGCATGACCGGCCCGCTTCCCGGCGCCCTGACCATCGATGTGGAGGAACACTTCCACGTCCACGCCTTCGCCGCCACCCTGCCCCGCGCCGACTGGCCGTTGCAGGAAACCCGCGTCGAGGCGAATACCGACCGCATCCTGCAACTCCTCGCAGATACCGGCGCGACCGGCACCTTCTTCACGCTCGGCTGCGTCGCGGACCGGCACCCGGCCCTGATCCGGCGGATCGTGGCGGCGGGGCACGAACTGGCCAGCCACGGGCAGGATCACTACGCCGTCTTCGACCAGACCCGCGAGGCGTTCCGCGCCGACGTTCACCGCTCGCGCCAGACGCTCCAGGATATCGGCGGCGTGCCCGTGCGCGGCTACCGCGCGCCCAGCTTCTCGATCGACGCGCGCAGCCCCTGGGCCTACGAGACACTGGCGGAGGCGGGATACGCCTATTCCTCCAGTTCGCACCCCATTACCCACGATCTGTACGGCGACCCCGACGCCCCGCGCCATCCGTTTCGCGAGCCGAGCGCGGGAATGCCGGAAATCCCGATCACCACCTTGCTGTGGCGCGCCCGGCGGATACCGGCGGGGGGCGGCGGATTCTTCCGCATGTTCCCGCTGGCACTGGTGCGCGCGAACATGGCGCGGATGCGGGCCGAGGGCATTCCGCCGAATTTCTATCTCCATCCCTGGGAAATCGACCCGGGCCAACCCCGCATTAAGAATGCGCCCCTAAAGTCGAGGTTTCGCCACACCATCGGTCTCTCGCGCTGCGAATCGAAGCTGCGAAGGCTGATCGCTGGCGGCCCCGGTGGGGAAACCTGGACCCGAATGGACGAGGCGTATCATGGATGGATCGACGATCTACACGTTGACGGGGGTGCTGACCCCGACCGTGACACCGCTCTCGCCGGATGACGAGGGGGGATGGGAGGCGTTCGTCGCCGCCCACCCGCAGGCGACCCCGTTCCACTCGCTGGCCTGGCGCGAGGCGGTGCGCCGGGGATTGCGCTACGACACCCCGTACCTGATCGCCAAGGCGGGCAACGAGGTCGTCGGCATCCTGCCGCTGGTGCATGTGAAGACACCCCTGTTCGGCAATACGCTGGTATCGACCGGCTTCGCGGTCGGCGGCGGGGTGCTGGCGATGGACGATATCGTCGCGGGCGCGCTGGCCGATGCCGCCATCGCGCTGGGCGACGAACTGGGCGTCGGATGCGTGGAACTGCGCAGCGAACAGGCCCTGTTCGACGACTGGCTGACGAAGGACACGACCTATGCCGGCTTTCGCGCGCCCCTGATCGCCGATCATGACGAACGGCTGAAGGCCGTCCCCCGCAAGAAGCGCGCGGATGTGCGCAAGGGGATCAAGGGGGGCATCAAGGGCGGGTTCATCGTCGATACCGACGCCCCCGTCGCCGTCTTCCACGATCTGTACGCCCGCAACCTGCATGCGCTGGGGACGCCGATCCTGCCGTTGAAATGGTATTCCGCGCTGAAGACCGCCTTCGGCGATGCCTGCGAGATATCCACCATCGGCACCGACGAGCACGGCCCGGTCGTCGCGCTGATGACCTTCTGGTTCAGGGGCTGCGTCTATCCTTACTACGTCGGCGCGACGGCCGAGGCGCGCGGGTTGCATGCCTTCGATCATGTGTACTGGGACCTGATGGAGCGCGCCGCCGCCCAGGGGGTCGCGGAATTCGATTTCGGACGGTCCAAACCCGGCACGGGATCGTATGACTACAAGAAATACTGGGGGTTCGAGGCATCGCCGCTGGCGTACCAGTACCACCTGATCCGCGCCAGCACGATGCCGGACGTGAACCCGAACAATCCGAAATACGCGCGCTTCGTCGCGGCGTGGAAGAAGCTGCCCTTCGGCGTGACCACCCGCGTCGGGCCGTTCCTCGCGCGGCAGTTGGGATAGCGCAACCATGGCCAAGCCGAAGATCCTGTTCCTCGCCCACCGCATCCCCTATCCGCCGCACAAGGGCGAGAAGCTGCGCGCCTACAACCTGATCAAGGGGCTGGCCGACAGCCACGACGTGTTCCTCGGTGCGCCGGTGGACGATGCCGACGACTGGCAGCATCGCGGGGCGCTGGACGACCTGTGCGTCGAAACCTGCATCGCCGACGGGCGCGGGCGGTCGCGCCAGCGGGCGGCGGTGGAGGCGATGGCGCGGCGCGAACCGGTCTCCTTCGCCTATTTCCGCCACCACGAGATGACGGACTGGGTGCGCAAGGTGACGCGCGAGAACCATTTCGATGCCGTGCTGCTGTATTCCTCCGGCACCATGCCCTATCTGGCCGCGTTCGAGAGCCAACCCGATGCCCTGATCGTCGATTTCGTGGATGTGGATTCCGAGAAGTGGCGCGTGCTGGGCGATGCGCCCGGCCTGATGGGCCGTGTCTATGCGCGCGAGGCCCGGTTGCTGCGCGCCGCCGAGACGCGACTGGCCGCCCGCGCCGATGCCAGCCTGTTCGTCACCGACAGCGAGGCGGCCCTGTTCGGGCGCGTGACCGGGATCACACAGAATGTCCACACGGTCGGCAACGGCGTCGATCTGGAAACATGGGAAGACGCGCATTTCCTGCCCTCGCCCTATCCCGAGGACGGACGCCGCCGCGTGATCTTCACCGGGGCGATGGATTACGTGCCCAATATCGACGCGGTGACCTGGTTCGCCGCCGAGGCGATGCCGAAATTGCGCGCGGCGGGGCAGAATATCGGCTTCGTCATCGCCGGATCGAACCCGTCGAAGGCGGTTCAGGCGCTGGCCTGCGAGGATATCGAGGTGACGGGCCGGGTGCCGGACATGCGCCCCTATCTGGTGCATGCCGCGCTGGCGGTCGCGCCCCTGCACCTCGCGCGCGGGGTGCAGAACAAGGTGCTGGAGGCGATGGCCGCGCGCCTGCCCGTGGTGGTGACGGCGGATGCCCTCGACGGGATCGACGCGCATCATGACGTCTCCGTGATGATGGCCGATACCGGCGCGGAGTTTGCGTCGGCGATTACCGCCCTGCTGGACGATCCGGCGCGCGCCACGGCCTTGGCCGATATCGCGCGGCGGATGATCGAGGACGATTACAGCTGGGCGGCCCGGGTCGAGGCGCTGGAACGCCTGATCGCCCGCGCCCGCCTCCCCGCCGATAGCCGGAGCGCCGCATGACCACGACCGAGTTTTCCGACTTCTCCACCGCCCCCGACCAGTCCCTGACCGGACCGCTGATCCGCCTTGCCGCGATGGTGACGGTGCTGTGCGTGGCGCAGTTCGGCACATTGGCGAGCATGGTCGATATTTGGTGGAATACCACCACCTACAACCACGGCTTCCTCGTCGCGCCGGTCAGCCTGTGGCTGGTCTGGCGGCGGCGGGCGGAGGTGGCGCACCTGACCCTGACGCCCGCGCTCGGCGCGCTCGTGCTGCTGGCGGGGGCGGCGGGAATCGGGTTCCTGGGCGAGATTTCGGGGGTGAACCTGCTGCGCCATGTCGGTTTCGTCGGCGCGCTGATGGCGCTGGTGCCGCTGTGCCTGGGATGGGATTTCGCGGCGCGCTTCCGCTTCGCCATCCTGTTCCTGGCCTTCATGGTCCCCTTCGGCGACTTCCTGATCCCGCCCTTGCAGGAGCTGACGGCGGATGTCTCCGTCTGGATGCTGCAACTCAGCGGCCTGTCGGTCTATCGCGAAGGGCTGATGATCGAGCTGACCTCGGGCCTGTGGGAAGTGGCGGAGGCCTGCGCGGGCATCCGCTTTCTGATCGCCAATATCTTCGTTGCGTTCCTGTTCGCCTATTTCAGCTATGACCGGCTGTGGAAATGGGCGCTGTTCATGGTGCTGGCCGTGGTGATCCCCGTGCTGGCGAACTGCGTGCGCGCCTACGGCATCATGATGCTGGCCCATGTCAGCAACAATGCGCTGGCGGTCGGGGTGGACCATCTGGTCTATGGCTGGGTGTTCTTCTCCTTCGTCATGATCCTGATGCTGTGGGTCGGGGGCCGGTTCGCGGACCGCAATATCGAAGACCCGGCAATGCAGCCCGTCACCCTCTCCACCGCCCCGCATCGCAGCGGTTTCGCCGTCCTCCTCGCCGGGTCGCTGGTGCTGTCCGGCGGCCCGGCGCTGGCCGCCCTGACCGAACCGGCGGCCGAACCCCTGCCGCCCGAGATCGCCGCGCGGATCGTGCCGCAGGGATGGCGGGCGGTGCCGGTGGATGCGCAGGCCGTCGACCGCTGGCTCCCCCGCTTCGACACCGCCGACCGCACCGAGAGCCTGCGCCTGACCGACGGCACCCATGTGGTCGACCTGTTCGTCGCCGCCTATACCCACCAGCGCGAGGGGGCCGAGGCGCTGCACTGGTCGAACCGCTATGACGACGACGAGGTGTGGCGGCGCGCGCAACTGGGGACCGTCACGCTGGAGACCGGCGCGACCGGCCTGCCCGCCACGGCCCGGCGCGATGCGCTGACGCATTACGTCATGGGCGATACCGGCACCACGTTCACCTCGCGCATCGTCGCGTCGTGGGTGCTGATCGGCGATACCCTGACCACGGGCGGCAAGCGGGCCAAGCTGGCGCAGTTGCGGGCGCGGCTGGGGGGCGGCTCGGCCAGGGCCGCCGTGATCGCCGTGACCGCGCAATACGACACGCCCGAAGACCGCGCGCGGGCCGTCGCCGCCATCGAGGCGCTGCTGGCCGATACCGGGCCGGTCGCCGGATTGCTCGACTGATGTGCGGGATTGCGGGGATCGTCGATCTGCGGGGGCGCGAGGCGATCTCTCCCGTGCGGCTGAGGGCCATGACCGACGCCATCGCCCGGCGCGGCCCCGATGGCGAAGGGCACTGGCTGGCCCCGGGAATCGGCCTCGGCCACCGCCGCCTCGCCATCATCGACCCGGCAGGGGGCGAACAGCCCTTCGTCGCGGCGGACGGGCGGACGGCGCTGGTCTTCAACGGCATGATCTACAATTTCCGCACCCTGCGCGCGCAACTGGAGGCGCTGGGCGCGGTCTTTGCCACCGACTGCGATACCGAAGTGCTGCTGCACGGCTGGCGGCACTGGGGCGAGGAGATGGTCCCCCGCCTCGACGGATTCTTCGCCGCCGCGATCTGGGACGAGGACCGCGAGGCGCTGTTCCTGATGCGCGACCGCTGGGGGAAGAAGCCGCTCTACCACACCCGCACGGCGGCGGGGGAACTGCTGTTCGGCTCGGATCTGGGCGCGGTGCTGGCGGGGATGGATACCGTGCCGCCCGTGCGCCGCGATGCGCTGGCCGATTACCTCGCGCTGGGCTACGTGCCGGAGCCGAAGTCGATCCTCGACGGCATCGAGAAACTGCCCCCCGCCCATGTGCTGCGGCTGGACCGTGGCGAGCGCGGGGGCGAGATGCGCGCGCCGCGCAGGTACTGGACGATCCGGGTCCACCCCGAGGGCAATGCCTCGCTGGGGGAGGCGGTCGAACAGCTCGGCCCGCTGCTGCGCTCGGCGGTCGGCAAGCGGCTGGTCGCGGATGTACCGCTCGGCACGTTCCTGTCGGGGGGGGTGGACAGCGCGGCGATGCTGGCCATCGCGACCGGCATTCGCGGCCCGGGGCTGGATGCCTGCACCATGGGCTTCGACGACCCCGCCCTGGACGAGACCGGCCTGGCCGCGAGCGTCGCCGCGCAATACGGCGCGCAGCACCATGTCGAGCGGGTGACCGCCTCCGCCATGGCCGATCTGGGGGGGCTGGGCGCGGCGTTCGGCGAACCCTTCGCCGATGCCTCCGCCCTGCCGACGCTGCACCTGTGCCGCATGGCATCGAGGCACGTGAAGGTGGCGCTGTCGGGGGATGGCGGGGACGAACTCTTCGCCGGGTACCGCCGCTATCCCTATCATGTGGCCGAAGAAAACCTGAAGGCGCGGATGCCGGGATGGGCCGGGCGCGGCCTGTTCGGGCCGCTGGCACGCGCCTATCCGGCCCTGCCGAACGCCCCCCGGGTGCTGCGCGCGAAATCGACCTTCGAATCGCTGGCCACCGATGCCATGGGCGGCTTGTTCCGGGCCACCGCGATCCTGCGCGAAGGCGAGCGCGACCGCCTGCTCGGCACCGAATCGCGCATCGACGCCTATTCCACCGCCGACCTGCTGCGCGACCATGCGATGCAGGCCGATACCGACGATCCGCTGGCCCGCGCGCAATATGTCGACCTGATGACCTGGCTGCCGGGCCGCATGCTGGTGAAGGTGGACCGCGCGAGCATGGCCTCGGGGGTCGAGGTGCGCAATCCGCTGCTCGACATCGATCTGGCCACCTGGGCCGCGCGCCTGCCGACCGACCTGAAGCTCGACGGCTTCTCCGGCAAGCATGTGCTGAAGACGGCCCTGCGCCACCACGTACCCGATACCATTCTGGATGCGAAGAAGCGCGGCTTCGTCGCCCCCATCGGCGGCTGGATGACCGGGCGCTTCGCGGGCGAGATGGAGCGGCTGGCCGAGCGTTCGGTGCTGCTGGAGGCGGGTCTCGTCGACCGTGCCGCGCTGCGCGGTATGTGGCACGACCTGCGCGAGGGCCGCGCCGATACCAGCCGGGCGCTGTGGAGCGTACTGATGCTGGACGGATTCATCGCAAAGATGGACGATTCGCGAAGGATCGACCGGGCCGCTTAAGTTCCGGTCAACTTCGTTGCGGCATGGTGCGGGCGACTCACCAGTGTCCCACAACCGGAGCCGCCCATGTCGCGTCAGAACCTGACTGCCAGCCTCGCCCTCGCCATCGCGCTTGCCGGCGGATCGACACTCGCCCCGTCCCCGGCCTTCGCCAAGGCCGACAGCGCCGCCGTCAGCGAAACCTTCGCGCGCGCCGAGGCGATGTACGGCAACCAGAAATTCCGCGATGCCACGATCGAGCTGAAGAACGTGCTGCGCGCCAATCCAGACCACGCCCCCGCGCGCCTGATGCTGGGCAGGATCGCCCTCGCCAGCGGGGATCTGGAAACTGCCGAGAAGGAACTGGGCCGCGCCCATCGCCTCGCCCCCGGGGACGAGACCGCCATATTGCTGGGCGAGATCGCATTGCAGCGCGGCAAGCCGAAGGACGCCCTGAAATTCGCCGGGGGCACGGCGGCGACCGATGACCTGCACGCCCAGAAACTCGTGATCCGGGGCAGCGCGCTGATGGCGCTGGACCGGATGGACGAGGCCGAACAGGCGTATCAGGACATCCTCGACATCGATTCGCGCCGGGTCGAGGGGCATTTCGGCCTCGCCCGCGTCTATGCCGCCCGCAAGGACTATACCCGCGCCACCGACAAGATCGACGAGATCGTGCGCGGCAAGCCGGACTACTCCCCCGGCTGGATCCTGCGCGGCGAGATCTCGCTGGCCACCGGCGAGAAGCACGCGGCGTTCCTGTCCTTCGACAAGGCCGTCGCCCTGCAACCCGAGGATATCGGCCCGCTGATCTCGCGCGCCCGGGCCTCGCTGGCCAATGGCGATGTCGCGAGCGCCAGGAAAGACGCCGCCGCCGTCCACCGCCTGTCCCCCGGTGCGCCCATCGCCCATTACCTCGATGCCGCCGTGTCCTTTGCCGAAGGGGATTACGACGCCGCGAACAACAGCTTCACGCAGTTGCAGCGCAGCTTCGACCGCTTCGCCCCCGCCGTCCTGCTGGGCGCGCTGATCAAGACCGAGCGCGGCGAGTACAGCCAGGCCGATTCGCTGTTCCAGCGCTACACCACGATGGAGCCGGACAATCTGGACGCCCGCCGCGCGCTGGCCACCGTGCGCATGCGCATGGGTCAGCCCAGCAATGCCATCGACATCCTGCGCCGGTTGCTGGCCGAGACTCCGGACGATACCGGCACCCGCCAGCGGCTGGCCAGCGCCTATCTCGCGCTCGACCGCTTCGACGAGGCGCGGGAAGAGTTCACGGTGCTGTCCCGGACCGGCAATTCCAACGAACGGCGCAGCGCCGCCACCGCGCTCGCCCTTCTCGACCCCGCTTCCGAGGGGAACGAGGCCCTGCGCATCGCGGTACTGAAGGCCAGCAACGCGCTGTCGAACGGGGATGCGGGTGCCGCCCAGGGCGTCATCGACGCCTATGGCGACAAGGGGCTGCGTTCGGCTCAGATGCTGGCCCTGCGGGGCGGCATCGCGGCATCGCGCGGCGATACGGACATGGCACAGCAGTACCTGGACAAGGCGCTGGCCATCGACCCCGAACTCGTCGCCGCCCATGTCGCGCAGGAGCAGCTCGATTCCTCGCCGACCCCGTCCGTCGCGCGCCTGCGCGGAATGGTCGCGCAGAACCCCGACAGCGAGTTCCTGACGATGCGCCTCGCCCGCACGCTGGCCCAGTCCGGCAGCAACGACGAGGCGCTGGACGTCCTGCGCGCGGGAATGCGGCGCATGCCCGCGTCCACGGCCGCCTCCCGGGCCTATATCAGCGGCGCGATCATCGAAGGCCGGCGCGAGGACGCGGCGCGCGAGGCCCAGCGCCTCGCCGAAATGCCCGGCGCGACCCTCGATGATATCGCGTTCGCCACGACATCCCTGATCGACAGCGGTGCCGGAACGGGGGCCGTCTCCGCCGCCGAGCGCCTGGCCAAGCGCGCCCCGGATTCGCCCCGCGCCGTCATCGTGCGGGCCGAGGCCCTCGCCGCCGCGAAACGCGACAAGGAAGCCTATGCGGTCCTGCGCACCGGCCTGAAACGCTGGCCCAAGGATGCCAGCCTCGCCGGAACCATGGCGAATCTGGCCATCGAGCGGCGCGATTCCGCCGTCACCCAGGAAGCGGCACAGGCGCTGGGTCGTCATGACCCCAGCAGCGCCGCCCGCCTGCTCGCCCATGCCGCCGCCGAGATGGGCCAGCCCGTGATCGGGGTCGAAGTGCTGGAGAAGGCCTTCGCGAAGGCCCCCGACGGCCAGCTCGCCGCCGCCCTC
>ENA-ORXC01001450-ORXC01001450.1-marine-metagenome-genome-assembly--contig:-NODE-1450-length-13910-cov-45.345261_pt1 | contig 13910 bp, 2 predicted proteins | sample MGYA00237865_ERZ511478 | MGnify/ENA metagenome assembly ERZ511478 | reverse complement strand
CAAGCCACAAAAAATATATCCTGTTTTTTTCATGTCGTTTTTTATTAAAAGAATCTTGGGGTGATCACTCGTTTGTATTTGTTCAGGAATTCATATCTCAGCATGATCTCGAAAGAGCCGTCGTTGAACCTGGTAGCTCCCAGTTCGGTCGTTTCCTTATCGTAGGCAAGACCCAACATGAACTGTTCGTTCAACTGGAAACCGAACAGTGCACTGATCGCAGCGTCCCATCGGTACGCACCCCCTAAAGAGAACTTGTCGTTGAACAGAAAGTTCGCGCTAAGGTCTACCTGTAAAGGTGCCCCCTTTACAGCTTTTACAAGTGCCGCGGGCTTGAACTTTACGTTCGGGTTAAGGTCGAACACATAGCCCGTAATCAGATAAAGGTTCATACGCTCCTCTGCAATAAGGTTCGAACTGCTCGAATCGGAACTGTCGAAATGCTCCGTCTCTAAAAAATTGGGAACCGATAGCCCCGTATAAAAACGGTCCGTATGGTAATAGATCCCAGCTCCGAAATTCGGTGAGAACTTGTTGTCGATGTTCGGTAGGTTGCTCTCCGCACCGAAGTTCCTCAGTTTCGTAAAATCCACGTTGAAAAGGTGGGCGCCAGCCTTTAGACCGAACGACAGCTTACCCTCCTCAGAGGTCTTTACCGTATAACTGAACGCCGCATCGATATAGGTATCCTGGTTCGTACCGTTACCAATCTCGTCGTTAACCACAGATAGTCCTAGACCTACGTTCTTGGATACCGGCGTATGGAAGTTAAGCGTCTGCGTCGTAGGCGCGCCGTCGAGACCTACCCACTGCGAACGGTGAAGTGCAGCTATGCTCAACACCCCCCGTGAACCTGCATAAGCAGGGTTCACCGATATCGTATTGTACATGTACTGCGTGTACTGCGCGTCTTGCTGCGCAAATGAAACGGCGAACACGGACATCGCTATACATAAGGATATAAAAATCTTATTCATTATCTTCTTTTTGTTGATGAACTTTTTATCTGTTGATATATAAATATCCGGACTCATTTAAATTATCTCCGTCAGCCGCATATTTGATCATATAGAAATATACGCCTACAGGCAACTCGGAATCTTGGCTTATGGTCGCCCTACCATTGGATACACCTTTAAAAGTATTAGTAACATTGTCATAACCGCTCATCTCATAGATTAATACTCCCCAACGGTTATAAACCTGTACCGTATTGTTAGGGAAGGACTCGATATTCGCTATTCTGAAGAAATCGTTCGTACCGTCACTGTCAGGTGTAATGACCTCGTTGCTTACAGTAATTAAACCGTTAGGCTCTTCTTCTTCACAGTTAGAACCTGAAGGAGCTATACCTCCAATGGAATCGCAAGGATCCAAAGGATCTGTTCCATCCTCTATTTCCTGTCCGTCGAGAATGGTATCGCCATCGGTATCCGCATTGTCGGCATCGGTACCTATCGCCTCTTCCTCTTCTGTCGTTAATCCATCCAAATCACAATCGCTCGTAGCCAAAGGCGTACCTCCTATAGATTCACAATCGTCCAACGGATCGGTGTTATCGGTAGTGACTTCTTGTCCATCGTTGATCCCATCACCATCGGTATCTGGGTCATTAGGATCCGTACCCAAATCAGTTTCTTCTTCATTGGTAAGGCCATCGTTGTCAAGATCATCTTCCGTATCGGCGATACCATACATTTTAGTCTCCGAAACTTCACTGATATTTCCTGCGATATCCATAGTGGTTACACTACCCTCTACCGTGGTATCCGAATCCGCGGCCAATTTACTACCGGGTACATCGATACTGTACGCTCCCGATGCATCTACAGTTCCGGTATAATCGGTACCGTCTATTGTTAAGGTAACCGTATCGCCCGTATTGAAGTCGCCCGAAACGCTTCCCGTTACGGCAACATCCCCACCGGCCTCGGCCGCGTTCAAGATATTGTCTGCCGTAATATCGTCTATTTCCAAAACTAGAACCGGTAAGGTGGAGATATGCTGGATATCACGGGTTGCCTGTGTTGCAGGAGTACCTGCAAGGTCATCCACATCTGCAGTGATGGTTTCCATAGCATCCAATGCCTGTGCATCCGCTGCGGGAATATCAAACGTCCAAGCATTACCGGATACAGTAGTTGAATACGTTTCTCCATTTAAAGTAACCGTTACAGTTTGACCATCTTCGACATCTGTCGTCGTACCACTTACGGTAACAGGACTATCGTCTTCTTTGGCGTTGATGATATCATCTACCGCTACTGCATCGATCGTAATTGTAGGAGTCGTTACATCATGCTGGATATCGCGGGTTGCCTGTTTTGCAGGAGTACCTGCAAGGTCATCCACATCTGCAGTGATGGTTTCCATAGCATCCAATGCCTGTGCATCTGCTGCGGGAATATCAAACGTCCAAGCATTACCGGATACAGTAGCTGAATACGTTTCTCCATTTAGAATAACCGTTACAGTTTGAGCGTCTTCTACATTGGTCGTCGTACCACTTATGGTAACAGGACTATCGTCTTCCGTGGCGCTGATGATATCGTCCACCGCTACTACATCGATCGCAATTGTCGGAGTGGTGTTGCTCAAAACAATGGTTTCGTTATCCGTAGCGGGATTTAAAGCTACATCGGTGACATCCGCAGTAACGATTATGTTCCCATTATCCAATCCAGAGATATCAGCATCGTCGGCCGTCCAGGTATTGCCGCTTACCGTTGCCGTTGTCGTAATAGGCATATTGACACCGTCATCAAAAGTTACGGTAACAATCTGTCCATCTTCCACATCGGTCGTGGTACCGGAAATGTTTACATCAGAAGCCTCTACCGTATTTACCACATTGTCGGTCTCTATTGGTGTATCAATCAAAATAGTTGGTGTGGATCCATTAAGAGCGGTATCCAAAACTATCGGTTCATTATCTGTCGCCGGGTTCAAGTCCAAGTCGACCACATCTGCCGTTACAGTAATAGCGCCTTCATTCAAAGAAGAAATATCAGCATCGTTGGCCGTCCAGGTATTACCCAAAACAGTTGCCGTAGTCCTAATAGGTGTATTGACACCGTCATCAAAAGTTACGGTAACAATTTGTCCGTCTTCCACACCTGTGGTTGTACCGGAAATTGTAACATCGGATACTTCATTTATATCTAAAATGGCATCACCTTCGATAGGCGTAGCGATATCAATAGTAGCAGTAGTATCCAAAATTATCTTGCGGTTGAAATCGGCAGGGCTTCCTACAAGATCCATTACGTGCGCATCAACACTTATCTCCCCATCATTTAAGCTAGATATATCTACATCAGGAACTGTCCAATAATTGCCGTTTACCGCTACAGTTGTAATTACATCCGTGTTTATGCCATCTGAGAGGGTCACTGTAATTATCTGCCCGTCCTGCACATTCCAAACTTCTCCGGATATACTAACATCATTGGCTTCGGCTGCATTAACTACATTATCCGTTTCAATTGGCGCATTAATATAAATTTCCGGCATTGGTTCGTCGATAAAAGTGTCTAGCCACACCGTTTCAGTATCGGTCGCAGGGTTCGATGCCAAATCTGTTACATCAGCGGTCACCGTAATGTTACCGTCGTTCATATTATATATATCCGCATCCGCGGCCGTCCAAAAACCTCCATTGACAATCGCTGTTGTAGTAACGGTATTGCTAAAACTATCCGTAAATGTAACGGTGACCGTTTGTCCGTCCTCAACATCCGTGGTCGTTCCAGAAATACTGACACTAAATGATTCACCGGCCTCGACATAATTATCACCTTCAATAGGCGTGTCAATTTCGATAGTTGGCATAGTAACAACATGTTGAATATCCCTCGTTACCTGTATCGCCGAATTCCCGGCAAGGTCATCTACATCTGCAGTGATAGTTTCCGTAGCATCTAGAGCTTGCGCTTCTAGTGCGGTAATATCGAACGCCCATGTATTTCCTGTAACGACAGGAGAATAAGTAGTTCCATTTAAGACTATGGTTGCTATTTGACCGTCTTCTACATTGGTAGTTGTACCGGAAATGGTCACTGGACTATCATCTTCCGTTGCATTGATAATATCATCTACCGCTACTACATCGATTGTTATAGTCGGAGTCGTTACATCATGTTGGATATCACGGGTTGCTTGTGTTGCTGAATTCCCGGCAAGGTCATCTACATCTGCAGTGATAGTTTCCGTAGCATCTAGAGCTTGCGCTTCTAGTGCGGTAATATCGAACGCCCATGTATTTCCTGTAACGACAGGAGAATAAGTAGTTCCATTTAAGACTATGGTTGCTATTTGACCGTCTTCTACATTGGTAGTTGTACCGGAAATGGTCACTGGACTATCATCTTCCGTTGCATTGATAATATCATCTACCGCTACTACATCGATTGTAATAGTTGGCCCTGCCACTACGGTTACGTTTACCGTAGCAGTATCCGTATCATTATTGGCATCGGTTATTGTATATGTAAATGAATCTGCTCCAACAAAACTTGCAGCTGGAGTATACAATACGGTATCATCTGTAGGGTCAAGAGGTGTACTATTATCATCAATAGAAACTGTACCTCCGTTAGTAGTAGTCGTACTTGGAAGTGTTATAGAACCCATATTTGCTCCATCAGCTCCAAAAGAATCTGCTCCATTATCATTATCGGCTAAAACAGCTATACTATTGTTGCTTGTATCCTGTGTTACCGAAATAGTATCATCTTGTGCAACAGGTTGACTATTAGCGCCAACAGTAATGGTAACAGTTGCAATATCACAATTAGAAGAATCTGTTGCCTCACATATTTGATAATTAACGGTAAAGGTTCCTGTACCTGTGTTATTTGCTACATCAACGGACCCATCACTATTCACAGTCAAAGGACCATTGGTAACTGGAGTTATCGTTACACTAGAAGGAACTAGTGTTGCACCATTAAACTTATCATTATCAAACACGTTTACTACATTAGTAACCCCTGCAAAACCTTCAACAATCGTAATGGATGCAGAATCATCTATGGCATCTACATTATTAATTACCGTAAGGGTTGCTTGTGCTTCTTCAGGACAAGCTTTATTTGTTTGACTAACCAATACCTTATAAATATTACCGTCCATTAAGAGGGTAACTTCTGAAACCGTTAAACTAGCATTCGTAGCTCCTGCTATATCTGAAAAAGTAGACCCAGAATTTGTACTCACTTGCCATTGATACGTTAATTCTGTGTCTGAATTTGTATCATAGATTGGCGTTCCTGATGAATAAGCTGAAGCTTCTAATCCAGATGCAGCTACCGCAAATGTAGCATCATCACCAACACGTTCTTCTTGATCTGTTGGAGCAGTATCAATACTAGTTTCTGCAGCAGTTGTAACACCCATTGTAGTACCTGTATATGCTGTTGCGGCTCCAGTTACTTGACCATTTGCATCGTAACCTGAACCATCTACTTCACCATCATTATTAGCATCTAAATGACCTGCTTCAATAGCATCATTACATCCGTCATTATCACTATCTATGTCCAAATGGTTTGGAATATTATCGTCATCCGTATCACAAATGTCATTAGCATAATAAAATATTAAAGGCATATTATTAACACCTGTTGTTGTTCCAAAATCCTTATTTACACCTAATTGCGCATTCATGGTTGTGCAATGGTCATTTTGGAAAGCACTCATATAAAAATGGTTGGCACCAACATTAGCTGAAGCACCTTGATTTTCATAACTGATTTCACCTTTTGGAGAAGTATCTGAAATAAGCGTTAGAGCTCCTGAACCATAATTGTTACTACCTTGATTAATTACATCACAAGTAACATCACCAACTGATATACTGTTAATTTCTCCTGAATTCCAGTTAGCAGCCCATGTTGACCTTAAAGAAAAAGCATCTACACAAGATGCATTTACGGTATAAAATACATCAAACAATGTGTCTTCTGAGTCTCCAGTAGATACCCCATCTATTCTTAATTGAAGCGTTCCACCTGTTGACGAAGGGTAGCCTGAAGCCATTACACCATCACCACTTGCTTTTTCAACTCTAATATTAAAAGAACATCCCGTTAGGTTAGCATCTTGTAATCCTAAATCAAAATCTTGACCAGCAGCACTCAACATTTCTGTTGCATTAACGCCTCCCATAGCTACTAAGTCTAAAAGTAGTGGAGTGAAATAATTTGAATCTGGAATTCCATTAGCGTAAATTTCAATACATTCATTTGTATCTAAAATACCATCGTTATCATCATCTTCGTCACAGAAATCGCCTATTAAATCACCATCGAGATCTGAATATAGTGGATGAGATGGGTCACATTTACTACACTCATCTGCCTGTTGCGTATTATCATATGCAGTACCAATTGCTTGATTAGTTCCGCCTGGAATACCAGTATTATCTGCAGCTGCCGTTAATCTTAATTCAGAATCTACATCTGTATAAGCATAAGTGCCATCTCCTTCTATGGCATCTGGACAACCATCGCCATCACTATCGTTATCTAAATGGTTTGGAACTCCGTCTTCATCTGTATCCAAGACTTCTAATAATAAATCTGAATTAGAAGGAGCTGTATATAAATCGTACGTACACGGGTCAAAATTCATGGAGAACAAACGATTTACTCCTGAAGTTGGATCTGCACCAATTTTAATTTTAAATAAACTCTTAAAATCATATTTTGCCGTAAACATAACATTGGTAGCTGTAATGTCGATACCTGGTTGTGTCTGTAGTGGGCCATGAAACATCATTCCTAAAGTACTTGGGTAAATAGAAAGGTCACTTGGAGTTTCTACCGTTTGTGCAGAAGAATTGGCAATATCTAATTCAACAAACTCTCTACCTTGACCGCTATCTCCGTCAACATCAATAGCTGTCATATAGAATTGAGGTATCATAGTACCTATTGTAGTACCAGTTTCTACAAACTCAAAATCGAATTGAACCTCAGAAGCATTTGCTGCCAGAATAGGTTGAAAATTATCAATATTAGAAGCATCATCATCTATGCTTGTTATTGCTGGGTTTGGTGTAGAAGATACAATGGTAACTAATGCATCTACAGCAGTGGTAACCGTAGAAAATCTATACACTGCACCAGAACTTAATGCAGTACCAGATTCTAAAGTTGCACCGCTAAAACTTAATGCAGGGTAGTAGCTACACGTTTGTACCTGCATCTCGTCTGTGTCTAAAATACCATCATTGTCATCATCTAGGTCACAGAAATCTCCTATGGTATCACCATCTGCATCTGTAAATAATGGATGTTCAGAATCACACTCGCTACATTCATCTGCTTGCTGATTATTATTTTTTGCTGTTCCAATGCCTTGTGAAGTTCCTGAAGGAATACCAAAAGCATCTACAGTCGCAGTTAATTGAAGGTTGTCATTTATGTCTGAATAATCATAAGTACCATCGCCTTCTAAAGCATCTGGGCAACCGTCATTATCACTATCTGTATCTAAGTGATCCGCAACAGAATCTAAATCTGTATCTGTAGCAGGGCAAAGTCTAAAAATTACTACACTAGCATTATCCGTAGTGAAGAACTCTACAAAAGAAGCATATCCGTCAGATTCCCAAATTTCAGTACCTGCATTGTTATCTGCTGATGTTGCGTCTCTTTCTACGTAATATTCTGTGCCTTGGTTGTAATGTGTAAACCCTGTATTAAGCGTACCGGTAAAATTGAATTTTTCTCCGTTAGTACGAATACCTTCCCTACTACCAATGGATGTTAAGCCAGAACCATGGTCTATTCTAACTCTTGTTGGTATGGTACCAGAAATAGCAATAGAAGATGCCGGGTTAGACCCTGAAGTATTCCAAGATGAACCTGTACTGTTTACATAAACATCAGTTAAAGTTATAATTACTGAGCCTGGATTTAAGCTAAACAATGGACTAACATCAAAAGCAGCACTTGCAATAACCTCATTACCGGAATATCCTAAATCACTAGGTCTTATTACTGTATATCCTGTACACGTATCTTCATCGGTATCTAAAATACCATCATTATCATCATCTAAATCGCAATAGTCTGCAATAGTGTCTCCATCACTATCTACGTAGGATGGGTAAGAAGTATCACATTGGTCACAAGCATCTGCTTGAATACTATTATTCAAGGATGATCCTGCACCTTGAGAAGTACCGTTTGGAATTCCATCGCCATCTACAGTAGCGGTTAATCTTGATTCAGAATCTAAATCAGCGTAGGTGTAACTTCCATCACCTTCTAAAGCATCAGGGCAACCATCATTATCACTATCAATATCTAAACAATCGGCTATACCATCACCATCAGTATCTGTGGTGGTTATTCTTGGGAATTCACCAATTTCCATTCGGTATTGTTGTGTGCTTGGTGTAATATTATCATCCCAATCAAAACGGTAAGAAGTAGTACCATAACTTTCTGCTAATATGGCACTAGAACCTCCAGAAGCAGTAGCTTCAATTTGAGCAGTACCAGAACCATCATCTGTTGTAGCTACAGCATTGGCTGGTGTAGCAGAAGTAACATAATGCATTTGACTATCAGATACATAAGTTTCAATTTCCCCAGAACTAAACGCAACGCCAGCGGTTGCTTCTCTTCTAATGTCAACAGGTTCAGAAAATTCTAACAAAAATCCGGCATGCCCACCTAATACACTACCCGAGGCAGCTCCCATATATAGTCTTGCATCATCTGGTTCATCAGAAAAAGAGGTTATGGTAACCGTTATACCTGCTAAATTAGGACTTAGGGCAGCTAAATCGTACGTGCCTATTAAACCCCATTCATTATCTCCGCTACTTCTACCAGACCAATAAGCTGAGCCAATCAAGGAGTTAAATGTGAAATCTATCCAGCTTACCGAAGTATCTTGAACTCCAATGACCGGGGCAGGTATTGCCGGGCATTCATCAGTATCTAAAATACCATCATTGTCATCATCTAGATCTGTGTCATCATCAATACCATCATTATCAGTGTCATTACCGGTAGTCGAAGAGGTAGATGGTCCCGTTGGATCTACAATGGTTGCGTTCTCCGATGTTTCATCGCCTGCTAGATTATCTGTTAAATCGTAGGTGACTACATATACATTTTTGCTATCTATAATTTCAATAGCTTCTGTAACTGTATAATCTTCATATACACCAACACCATCTGGTATAGGAGGTCCAAATTTACGATACTGATCAACATCTGATATGCTCGTAATACCATGCCAATATACTTTTACCGTTGCTCCTTCGCCAACATTAGCGCATTTTAAGGTAAAATCTAAAAGGCCAAACGGATAATCATAGTCATCATCTTCTGATGTTTGATCTGTCTCTTGCTCTATTATTGCTTTTACTATTGTTGTACAGTCTCCATTTGCTGGAGTAGTTTGAGAAATTTCAAGAGTTACATAACTTGTACCTGTAAGATCCGGTATTGAAGCTACATTTGATTGTGAACTATCTAAAATACCATCATTATTTGCATCTCCTGAATTAGGCCCCAAATCTTCAATAGCACCATCTACTCCATCTACATCTCCGCAAAAATCAGAAACAAAAAATACATCTTGGCTAGTTCCTATATCTTGACCATTTGATGCACTAGTAGGTACCCCTAAATCCACATTTGGTAAAGTGCCAACTATATTTCCTAAATTCACCAATATAGGTTCTGTAGTAAACCCATTATAATTAGATCCTGAGTTCCCTCCATCTAACGAACCAATTCCTGTTGCATCGACACTATTAGTTAAATCATCTGAACCTTCTAAAGCGTCTGGACAACCATCACCGTCACTATCCAAATCTAAATAATTTGGTAAACCGTCTAAGTCTGTATCACAAGCTAAGGCATGTTCAAAACCAACATCATCGAACCTTACACGACTTGTTCCGTTCTGGTTATTGTATATGTAAAATCTAAAATAATATGTGGTGCCTGCAGATAAATAGTCGTTAGAAGCTATACTATAAGGTAGATATCCATTTGCGACCATGTTATCTATATGTAAATCTTGTACCTTAATTGTTGGACTACTAAAACTAGCATTGGTATCCATTTCAAGAGTCATATCAAAATTGCCATATGCACCTTCAGGTCCACTAGGGCTGGTATAAAAACCTATTGATATATTTTGTGTCCATAAATCTACAGCAGGCGTATAAGATACTTCTACATAGTGATTTGCAGATTTTGCTGTAGCAAAGCTACTCTGATTCGCATTATCAAATATATAAGTATACTGATTGCCTATTTCATTTAGTGAACCAAACGAAATATTCGCTGCCGATGTGAAATTTGGGCTAGTAATCAGCGTTCTACTATTATAGGTTGCATAGTCCGAATCTCCTGGGTTTGTTACGCCTACAGTTGAGGCATTTGGAGTTTCAGAATCGTTGTGTTCCCATTCAACTCTTGTTTGTTCGCACAATGCTAATTCGTCGGCATCTAAAATACCATCATTGTCATCATCTAAATCATTTGAATCTAAAATACCGTCACCATCATAATCAGGACCTGCAGGACCTCCACAAGCGCTTGAATTATAAGCATCGGTAACAGCTACCGTTGTTCCTGAATACCCATCACTACCTTCTACTACACCAGAGGTAGAATATCCACTTCCATCGATTTCACCATCTTCATCAGCATCTGTAAAACCAGCTTCTTTAGCATCTGTACAGGCATCACCGTCTGAATCTTGGTTTAAGAAATCTGGTGTTCCTGGTGTGCTTTCTATTGGAATTAAACTATTTCCGGAACAATTAGTAGTTGTAGTAGCGTTAATTTCGATTCCAAATATTTGAACATCTGCCCAATAGGTAGATATTCTGAAATATTGAGTGTCTGCCGTAGTTGTTGTCGTAAAAGCAGTTACGGTACTCCCACTAACGCTATAATTTAATATTTCTCCTCCACTTGTATTTCCAGACGCATCTGCTTGATGTATTTGACCTCCTTGTGTTCCTCCAGTTGCATGTGCCATGTATACCGTAATAGAAGAACCTGAGGGTATGGATGCTCCCATGTTTAGCAATAATTGTGCGGCATTACTAGAAACTGCTGCATCTGTATCCGTTAGGCCGGTTGTCCCGGTTGCATTATTTGGGTTTGTAAATACACCTGATGTAATACTTGCAGCTGTTGCATTTATTATTCCTCCTGATGTTACTCCACAACTATTATCATAAATATCAACTAAACCATCATTATCTAAATCATCTAAATTATCTGCAACACCATCATTATTAACATCTGTACCACCGGCTTCAACAATATCATAAATACCATCGTTATCAGAATCTAAATCTTGAGAATTTGGTATGCCATCTCCATCAAAATCGCAAGGGACACCTCCGCCCGACAATGAGGTGGGTATTAGTGAAATATCATCTAAAGCTAAATCATTGCCACAACCACCTGTATTATTATTTATTAATGCAACTTCTAGATTTGTAGAAGTACCTGTATTAAATTCGAAATTATAATTATTCCATTCACCAGTTCTGGCAATGTCTCCTGTATCAAAAGAAGCAATAAGTAGATTAGCATTATCTATATCTCTAATCTCATATCTTACATTTGGTAAAATGTAGCCACTAGGTTCAGTATCGCAATACGTTTGGTTGGCTTCACTATTAGCATTTACTAACCAAGCGGAAAATTTGTAAGTTGTGTTTGCTGATAAAGCTACCGTTCTATTGTAAAAATCTCCAACAGCGTAACTAGCATTTACTACCATCATATACCCTGAACCTGTAGTATGATCTCCTAAACTTGGTTGCCAGCTTCCTTCTGGTTGATTTACGAAATTAGCTATAGTGTAATCGCCGTCATTTAAAGCATTTGGATAATTTGCAAAGGCAGCTATATCATTTCTATAATTATACGTTGTATACCCGGCCGGTAAAGCCCCGCCAGGATAGGAGCCAGTTCCAAAATCTTCGTAAAAAGTAGCACATTCTTTATTTTCTACATCATCGGGTATACCATCATTATCCGAATCTTGGTCTACTATATTATTTACTCCGTCATTATCAGAATCTTGAGCTTGCAATAGATTTGCTGACAATAAAAAGGAAATAGCGAAGAATAAAACTTTGAAGACTTGATTAATATAATTGTAGTACTTGTCCTTCATTTTAAAATCTTGAAAAAATTAATTAATATACTTTTGAGTAAGTGACCTACAAAAGTTTCTTACCTTTTTAGATTTCGAAAATTTCTAACAATACAAATTGTTAAAAAGCAATATCAAAATACTACATTTAATGTAGGTTTTAAACTACAAAAAATAAATATTTCAATTTTTAATATTAACTAAACTTTTCTTTAAAATTTAAATATTGTTGGGACTATTGGAGAATTTGTATGTGAAATCAACTTTTATGTATGCCTATAAAAATATAAGAGATAAATACCACAAATCCCCTTATGTATTGTCATACACTAGATAGTAAGTTTTAGTTGAACATTTAAATCACTTAAAAAAACTCATCCAAACTTTTTATTTCATAAAAGATGTTCATAAATGATTATTAAATCAAATAAATTGATATAGCCAAAATCGTTTTATTAATTAATTTATTTGTTTTTTGTAGGAATAAAATATGTGACCAAATCTAAAATTTCTTTTTTTTGCATATAAAAAATCTAGTGTTCTAAGTAGTATATGAATAAAATTGTCATTTAAAAACAGCTATAATTTAAAGTTGTTTTCGATACTTTTTTTTGGTTTTATGTATTCATATTAAATGAAAAAAAACTAAAAAAACATTTAATGAAAAGTTCAATAGTGTTATCTATAATTTATTTTGTTTAAGTACATTAGAAGAACTCTATATCTTGTTATAAAAAAGTTGAGCACTAATAAAGATTACATAAAAAAAGGGTTTAGATGAAGTACTTGAATTACTTCGTCTAAACCCTGCTCACCTTATAAAAGTGAAATTCTACTATTTAATTATTTTTTTAAACCTTTTATTAAAAGAATCTTGGGGTTATCACTCGTTTGTACTTGTTCAAAAACTCGTACCTGAGCATGATCTCGAAAGATCCGTCGTTGAACCTGGTAGCCCCAAGGTCAGTCGTCTCCTTGTCATACGCAAGCCCCAGCATCAACTGGTCGTTCAGCTGAAAACCGAACAGCGCGCTGAGTGCCGCGTCCCATCTGTACGCCGCTCCCAAAGAGAACTTGTCGTTGAACAGGAAGTTTGCACTAAGGTCCACCTGTAACGGTGCACCTTTTACCGCTTTGATCAATGCCGCTGGTTTGAACTTTACATCGTTCTTTAGTTCGAACACATAGCCCGTGATCAGATAGAGGTTCATACGCTCCTGCGCTATCAAACTGGAACTGTTCGTATCGGAACTGTCGAAATGCTCGGTCTGCAGAAAGTTCGGTACCGATAGTCCCGTATAGAAACGGTCCGTATGGTAATAGATACCAGCACCGAAGTTCGGCGAGAACTTGTTGTCGATGTTCGGCAGGTTGCTCTCCGCCCCGTAGTTCCTTAACTTGGTAAAGTCCACGTTGAACAGGTGTCCGCCCGCTTTTAGTCCGAACGACAGCTTCCCCTCCTCAGAGGTCTTTACCGTATAACTGAACGCCGCATCGATATAGGTATCCTGGTTGGTGCCGTTACCGATTTCGTCGTTCACTACGGACAATCCCAATCCTACATGTTCGGATACCGGGGTATGGAAGTTAAGTGTCTGCGTCGTAGGTGCGCCGTCAAGCCCCACCCACTGTGAACGGTGGAGTGCCGCTATGCTCAATACTCCCCGTGAACCTGCATACGCAGGGTTCACCGATATCGTATTGTACATGTACTGCGTGTACTGCGCATCTTGCTGCGCATGCCCCATAAAGAG
>ENA-ORXC01001448-ORXC01001448.1-marine-metagenome-genome-assembly--contig:-NODE-1448-length-13941-cov-174.532819_pt1 | contig 13941 bp, 3 predicted proteins | sample MGYA00237865_ERZ511478 | MGnify/ENA metagenome assembly ERZ511478 | reverse complement strand
TGAGTGAGTGAGTGAGTGAGTGAGTGAGTGAGTGAGTGAGTGAGTGAGTGAGTGAGTGAGTGAGTGAGTGAGTGAGTATTTCTTTCAAATCATACATTTTATTCGTTCTGGAAAATATTTAAAAAAAGGTACATCAATTTTTGATATGCCTTTTTTTTAGAAAACGGGGGTTCTTAGAAAAATCCTGTGGTGTGCAATAATAATTTGGGCGTATCCAACCACAGCGTAAAAGAAGTGCTGAAAAAAGAACGGGTCAAACTCACACCCGCCCGTGCTACGCTCGTATATATGCTGTTTCGATTGGTGCGAAACGGGGAGTTTATATCGGAATTTTCGGCTGAAAAGATTTGCTATTTTTTACAGCGTTTTGGTGCTGCGGAACACTTTAAATTGGCGTATAAAAAACACTTTTACGGTCCTTACTCCGGCAAGGTGCGGCATATCTTGGGCTATCTGAATGGCAGCTATATCACAGGCTACGACGCGAAAGACAAAAAACCTTTTGAACCCCTCAATATCGTAGCGGATAGCGAAGCGCAAGTCTTGGAATACATCGCCCAACATCACGATTTAAAGGAAATTACACGCAAAACCGACGAGTTTTTGACAGGCTTTTATGCCGATTATCCGTTGGAATTGCTCTCGTCTATGGACTACATTATACAGGAAAAACAAAGTACGGATAAAGCCCTCATCATCGCCGAACTCGAACAATGGAGTGATCGCAAACGTACCCTCGCTATGAATGAAAAGCATCTTGATATTGTGTTGGGGCATTTGGTGGAAGCGAAGTTTGTGGCTCATGTAGGATAATTCCGAAAAGAAAAAGCGACTTCCCGAAATAGTGCATGATTTAGTCTTTTACCGTTTTGAGACTACTTTTGAAATTGTTTTACGAAAAGTGCTGTAAGTAGTGGGTAAAGGGCTTTGTTTTCGGGATGACCCTAATTTGGAGATGAGCGAAGAGTTTTTTTCGGAGGGTTTTGATGATTTGCCGGAGGATAGAAAAGAAGACTAACTCCAATCAGTTAGCCTTCTTATTGCTTGTAATTTTCGACCCTAAAATCAGCATGGATGTTAGTCCTCCCCCCATTCATAACCGAGTACCATGTACATATCTTCTAATTCATCGGACTTTAAACTTTCGCCGGACGGGGAAGTAATTTGTAAGTTCCAAATTATATCATCAGAAAAATCAAGTTCGATTGGACCTTCTGATGTATCTCTGGTATCAAAGTGTAAATTTCCGTAAGTATCACTCTTCGTCAGCACCATTTTATCAGAGTTTGTAGCAGGAGAAGGCGGTAGTGGAGGATTAAAAATCACTTCGTAGTTACCTGCATCAGCGTCAGAATATCGCGCAAGCAAGGTAACAGAATTCACTTTCAACTTATGCAATTTATCTCTAAATGGAAACAGGCTTTGAGTTATTTTAAACTCAAAAATATTTACACCATCAGGATTGTCAGGATGTATCAGTTTATGCCACTCAGAAGGAAAATCATGCTTTAGATTGATGATTTTCATTCCCGGAGCTTTGTCTTGACTGTGATAATATTCATTCAAATTCGTAATAGCCTTCTCTTTCAACAAACCACCCGCCTCTCTCGCCATATAACGAACGTGAATAATGACATCTGAAATAGTATTATAATCGAACTGTCGAAGTGATTTGCCAAAATCACCATCTTTGGTATTGAACATATCTATCGTCCAATCACTGATGACTCCTGCACCTTCAAACGGCAGGTATCTTTCATCTCTGAAATTAAGCTCAAAGACACCACTATCATTTTGGGCATTACTGGCGGCGATAGCTTTGACGGGGATATTATTCTGAACAAAGCGGGAGTCATTTACCAATATTCCGTCTTCGTTATTATGAGAATAACCATCGCCAACTCCTGTCTGGACACGAATACGATTATTGAGCAATCGTAAAGAACAGGAAACTGTGGTATATGGTCCGGCAATACAGGGCAGAGAAATACTGACTGATTTAATCCGTCTGAAATAATGTCCGGGATAATCCAAGTCAAATATTTCTTCGGGTAAAGAGAAGAAACATTTACCGGTTTCACGTAGCTTAATCAATGCTAATGGGTCAAGTATGACCAATGAAATATGCTTGGTCAGTTCCAACTCACGACGATTCTGCTCCATGTAGGCAGATTCCAATTTCCTCAAATCATATTGTAGTTTATCTCCCGACAGCAAACCTTTTTTAAGGCTATCCCAATAACCAAACTTGATGAAATTAGAGTCTTGGATACCCAATTCAAAGCGATAACATCTTTCTGCTCTTTTTGCCAAATCATACGCCAACTGATAACTCTGGAAATACACCTGCGAGATTTGCCCAATCATCCATTGGTACAATTCCTTGTTGGTGTATTTGGATTTCATAAAATCTTCTACCTCTTTAGAATTTTCAATCTGCAATTCCTGATTAGCTAACTCTTTTTCGGCGATTTTTATTCTAATTTCTGCTGCTTCGATTTGTTCTTCTAATTGAACCAATTCTTGCTCTGATACTTCTTTTTGAAAATCCCAATCTTCTTTTCTTCTTTGGTAATTAGCAATGGTACTAGCCATTCCGGCAGATTTATCCAATATAGTAGCAATGTTGTATAAACCATTTGCTCCACGACTTGCCGAATCTCCAACCTTTTTACCAGTTGGAGGTTCAACTACAACATGGGGACTACCTCCAAACCCTGAGGCACCTACTTTGAGATCAGGAATTAAGAACATTACCCCAGCTAAAACATCCGCTATGGTTCCAGCAGTATGTGAAACAATTGATAAGCCACTTAAAGTACTAGCTACAATTTCACCGACATTCATAAACTCTTTAGAACCATAATATTTTATCTTAATCTTAGTAAGCTCTTTACTTTCTTTCAATCCATCTAAATTCTTTTTGGCTTCTTCTATCTGTAATTCTCTTACTGTTTTTATTGCTTCCAGTAGTTTATATTCATGTCCTTGTCGTAAGAGGGATAATTTCTCAGCATCTTTTTTCTCTAAAGCAGAAAGTAATGCACTTCCTAAAGCCTTCACATCATTACAAACTTCATTCGCTTTTTGAAGAAGTATGTTGAATCTGTAATAAGGCAAAGGAGCATTAAGGTCAGCTAAAGCACTACTTAAATCCATTCCTCCTGCTATTGCTTTTACCAATGCACCGGGGTCAATCTCCGGTTCAAAAAGTGATAATTGCCGTACTACGCCCTCAATATTCATGCAATTCCTAATCTTATACAGCCTGTCGGCTACGGTATCCCAATAGCTCAGGATTTTATCATTTTGAGGAATGCAGAAGTATAGTGTAGGAATAGGAGCGAGCGAATCTCCCTCTATGCCATCTTCAGGCAAGGCAGGAATGTAGTTTTCGATTTGAATGAGCGCATTACTAAAATCATCAAAATCTTCTTCTAACTCATTAAAAGTCTCTATCGGAGGAATAACTTGCGGCGGAATAATTTGAGGTCTTGAACCCAAAAGCTCTGCTGCTAAAATGTAAAGCTGGGTTGCCTCATTAATTGATTCCATTGAATCTTGTCTGAATAAGTTGTCTCCCCAAGCAATCAGGTTGTCCAAGTATTTCATAAATACCGTCTTCTGATAAGCTACATTTCTATACTGCGCGATACGGTGAGGCTCAAAGGGATGATATCGCCAATCTCTAACCTGAGCTTCTAAATCAGCTTTTAATTGACCGGAGAAATTATCTGCCGTTGTATCTCCTGCTATCATTCGCAATATGGTATCAACCCTTTGTTTATTATAATCTTCATTTGTTGTTAAAAAGAATGGTTTGGTCATCCAGTATTTTTGAGGAGACCCTGCATCACTACCGTCAGGGAGTGTACCTTCGACTCCAATTGGGTTGAAAATAAAGTGATACCATTCAATTGCTTCTTCAAATCGCTGGTTTTTATTCAAACTATTGGCAATCATTAAAGGAGTATGATAGAATAATTCCCAATTGTATGGGGAGTAGCTTCCATCAGGGGAAAAATCAACGACCTCTTTTGGATATACTTTGCCAAGATTATAGTCATAAACCGATGGAGTAGGCTGATATGTTTTTTCAAAACTAAATCCGCTATTTTTCAATTGAGTTTTTCGACTCATTAGTGCAGGAATCCCTTGAGTTGGATTATATACCAACTTAATAAAGTCACATACAAATGGATGATAGAAATTTTTGAAATGGTATTTTCGGAAATTAAAAAGCACGGTTGAAGCTATACCTAAATAAAAACTAAAGATTCTAATATAAAATCTTATCATCATTTCTTTTAAATCTTCATCAGAAATGGAAGTAACTAGATCTTCTCCCAATAAGGGCGCGAAATAATTTGCAGTATCTACTTTTTGAGCATCTGAAAACGCCGTAAAATCAACCGCATCTAAAGCCGTTCTTATGTATTCTTCTATTGTTTTTAGGTATTCTCTAAAAGTTGCTTTGATTTCAGGATAATAGTATTTAGTTCCACTATTAACTCCTAAAAACGATTCTCTTTTTTCCCCATATTCGGTTAAATCCAACATAGGAAAAGCCATAAACGTTTTTTTCCTGTCGGCATAGAAAAAAGGTAGCCATGAGCCTACACCAAGTCCTCTTTCCTTAATACTACTTAGCATAGAAGGAAGTCCTTGAAATAATTTATCCAAATAGGATAAATGCCAGGCGAAATGCGATTTGAATAGATTGGGTGTTTTCATCAAAATGGGAATTAGATTATTATCGCCATTTGCTGAAAAACCTAAAAACGAGCGCAGTGAGAAGTCGTTTTCAGGAGCATCCGAACGCATTGTATCTTCTACGTAATTTAAAAACTGCAAATTACTTTGGTCGGGTGTAAGGACATGATTAAATCTACCCGATAAATTTGACTTTACAGGAACACCTTCACAACCAAATAATTCAAATGCACCGTACATGGATGCAACATTCTTTTCTCCTGTTATGCGTCCGTAAGAATTGTATATATTGGCAATACTATGTCCAGAGAATTTAATACCTACTCTTCCATCAATATTCTCCCTGTTAACCGGATAGAATCTGTATTTATTTTTGACTATATTCTCTGAGTAATTAGAAGATGACTCAAAAAAATCCTTCGATATTTTTTTAGGTGTCCATTTCTTATTTCTATACTCACTTCCGGCAAGTCGGAGTTGTAACCTTTTCTTGGTTACAGGAAGGTCAAATTCATCATCACCTTGATTGGGTACATTTGCGTTCACTTTCTTATTAGCGTTTTCATCTGGTTCTTCTCTAAACTCAGCCCAGAATATGTATAATCTTTTGTTCACTACCATTGGGATTAAGTAATCTCCAACTATATCAACTTCTATTTTTTCCCAGGGAGTCCAACGCCGATAATCATATTGACGGTAATAATAAATATGTGGGTCTGCGTTAGCTGTTCGCCCGAAGACGTGTACAATAGTTTGGTCAGCGTCATCTTCGTGGTAGAATCCCGCTATATCTAGTCGAGCTACTTCATTCAGCTTATCAAGATAGTTTAGATAGGCTTGCTCAACATTCAATTGATTGACTTCGTTTTGCAATAACTCATTTTCTAAATCCTGAAAGAAGGAGGATTTATCCGGTCTCAATTCGGGTTCAAGCCAGTTTTCGGGATAGAGGAAAACTTTACGATTCGCTTCCCAAACACGGTATTTTCGCATCCACTTCCACCACCTCCATGCACTATCGCCATCGTCTCCATCTGATTTTATCTGCACTTCAGGTTCTAAACCCATAAAACACCTTTGCACAAATAATTGGATAGACCCCGAACCCTGTACCAACCTTGAAGTCAGCATACAGGAACTCATTTCTACATCCAACAAATAATAAGCATATAGGTCATTGGTATTTTCCCATTTTTCGGAGGGCGCATCCAACGGTTGGGCTTGTGCCAAAATATAAGCTGCCAAAGCATCTCTTTTTCTTTCCCGCAATATATCCTGAATTTCCGTACTAATAGTTAACCAAGTTTCCGCTCCATACTTCGACCTCAATATCTGCTTCAAAATTTGGGACTCTGACTGCCCCATAGTTGGGTTGGCATAGGCAATAGCAGTCATTGTTCCTGTATTAAGCTGTTCTAATATTTTCATGGACTCATAAAGGCGTATCCAATTTTCAGCAAGTAAGTAATCATCTGGTGTAACTATAGGATTTTGCAAATTAACATTTAGAACCCAGTCTTCAACCTCTTTCGCATTCCACTCAGTCAGCACCTCTAATTCATTGGCGAAATCTGTAACACTTGCATAATCTCCATTATGAAGTTTTCCTATGATGCTTAGAATGCTGATTTCTTCATCATTAAAGCGAGCATTTAATTTCAATAATTTCTCTGTTCGCAGAAAATGCTTAAAAGGAGCTACATCATCATTGCTGTCAATTGGAAAAGAGCCTGTAGGTGGTGTTGTGAAGTCCAGTGTTTGAGTCTGTGTATAATGGGTAATTAACCACTCCAATTCGTCAAGATTCAATTCCCACTTATTGATGAACAAGCTGATACGATTTAACCAATAAAATGTATCGAATGTGTCCTTAAACCAAGCAAAATTTACTACGCCTAATGAAACGCCAAAGGTGTTTTTGAAATGTTCAAAAATGGTTTCCGTACCGATTATCTGATAATCATTGACGAGTTTTTTCGTCATATTTTGAGCTATTGCCAACTGGCTGCTCAGTTGGTCGATAATCATACTTCCAGTTTCAGCTTCTTTAAAGTAATTTAATAGAGAGTTTGAATTTGGTGCCTTCCCATTGATTGCTAAGGCGAGGTTCTCTACATAAAAATTATCTGGAGTAATATTCAAATCATCTGGATTAATCCATAACTCCCCTGAAGAAAATCCACCTGCACTTTGTTGCAAATAAATATTATTAATTGCGGCTAAATAAGCTGCATCAGCAGAGGGCAAAGCATCGAGAGCTTCTTTTTCTTGAATTGACATAATTCCATTAAACTCTAATTGCTTTTCCTCCGCATTAAAAAAGATTTTATCAGCCGTTCCATCTGGCAATTCTTCTTTCGCAAAATCAATCGTATTATTTTCAAGTGCTGCTTTAAAAAATGGATGGAAGAATTTTAGGTTCAATAAATCGTGTTGAGATTCATTATGTATCTTTTGAATAGCGGCTTGATATTCTAAATTATTCCTTAGACTAATGGGTATCGAAATATTTCCAAGCAATTCATCCATCATAGGGTCTTCCATCAATCCGATAAACACTACTCTGGGATTCCTTTGATATTCTATTGGGATATTATTGGGCGCACCCGTTACAATATCAGGAAATTTATTATCCGCAAAAATTATTTTAGTGCTTACTACATTTGGTATAGAACTATTGCCGCTTTGAGACTGGTCATATAGTTTTTGAATTGCCTTTTGATAATCTTCATCATTTCTTATACTGACTGGTATGGAAACATTATTTAGTAAGGTTGTTCGCATAGCATCTGCCATTACACCAGAAAATACTATTGTGGGGTTTTCTTGATACTGTATTGGAATGTTATTAGTACCGCCTGTAATCGCATCTGGGAATTGGAAATCAGGTATATTAATCTGAACCTGGGCAACTCTCGGAATGGAGTTATTCAATATTCCGAAAATTAATTCAATTGTTCTTTCCGTTAAATTATTCTTTAAAAGTAAATCCCTTAATAAATTTTCTAAACTCTCAGTGTCGCTTGGTGAAAGTGTTTGCAAAAACTCATACTGGTCGGGGTCAAATTCTGCCGTTATCGCTTGTAGGTTATTTCTAAGAGAAATTAAAAAACGACTTGCCGTAGCTTCCTTAGAAGCTGTCTTTGCTGTTAAATCGGCAACTAACAAATAATTCAAGTCATCCATTTTGAATTCAGATGATTGAATCAATTTAATATCATCTACCAATTCACAAGCAGTTTTGGGGTCGGTAAATACTTCAATGTCAGTATTATAAATTTTCAGAAACGTCTTCCAATCAACAGCTTTTATTTTTAAAGATTTTGACAGAAAAGCGTGTCGGTGTAAAAAGGAAAGATGACTTAAAATCAAATCGCCATTAAGTCCATTAGAGATATATAAATTAGCATCCGATGCTTCGGTCAGATTCAAGTAAACGTCCAAGTCGGCTTCTTTTAATCTCAAAGCTGCCTGAATGACGGATTTATGCGATGCGATTTTTTCTGTATTAGAAGCCGCATCAACTTCTGATACTCCAAACGCTTCATCAAGCGGATGAATGAGTTTTTTATTTAGAAATAAATCCTGATAAATAGCATTTGCCCGTTTTTCATGCAATTCGGTAAATAGGGTTGTGGTATTCAAATTGCCAAATAAACTGCATACCTGTTCTACACTTACCTTCTTACCCAATTTGTTTTTCAATTCTAATAGATACATCAAATTGATAAGAAAAGGTTCATTTAAACTACCATTGCCAATATTATCATGGCGAATGACCAAATCTACTTCCCACATTTTCCAACCCAGTTTTCTCCAAAGTCGCAGAAAACGGTTGATTCTGTCCAACGTACCCGCATCAAGTGGTTTAATTTCTTTTTGGGCGGTATCACAAGTCGGGTCAAGGTGGTCAATTTGAATAGTTCTGCCCGGATTGACAAATTCAAGGTCTAATAAGGTGAGCAATTGATTGTATTGCAATCCGGTGACTCGTAGAAAGGTCTTTACATTTTTAATTTTGCTCAACAAGATAGCATTACTGCTTTCACCCCAAAGCCTAAATTGAGCAGTCGGTGCAGCTTGAAGAATAATATCTTTTTCATCAGGAACAGATATGTCAAAATAAACGGCTGCCACTTCTCCTTCCGAAGCATTGTTGGGAGCGGCAGTTCCTTTGAACTTTTGCATCAACTCCCACCGCTTGATTTTTACTTTTTTAAAAGAAGCCTTCACTTCTTCTCCAAACAAATCAAATGGCAAGGCAAAAGGGAATTTAGCCGCGCTCAGTTTCTGATAGGCAGCCGGATTGACGTATTGAGGATTGGCTCGAAGCTCATCGGCTTTTGCTTTTGTATTTCTAAGTATTTCAGCAAAATAATTGGCTCCACCTTTCTTTTTTAATAAATAGGTTATGGTATCAGAATGTATTATCCACCTGTCCGTACTTCCGATTCTGGCAAGGTGAGTGTTTTCTCCAAGTGTTAAACTTCGAGCTTGCAAGGCAGCAATAATATCTGCTTTGGCTTGGCCTAAATCAGAACTGTTAATTGTTGTAAATCCGGTCAATTCTCTATCGTTATCTCCATTGGCTACTACTGCTTCCAAGACCTCATTGACTACATCAATATAAGGCAGCGTAACATTGGCGTTTTCACAATTCAACTCTAAATACCCCAAGTCTGGGCGACGTTGAAAAAGTATATCTTTTACAGGAATGCCTTTAGGTTTTCTGTCTTTTAAAAACATCAAAAGGTCGGCAAAATAAGCGGCAGGGCTATAAACCGAACGGCAATGTTTGCACTCGCAAATATCTCCCCCTTTGAATAAGTTATTCCAGTTTGGAAAATCCGAAATCGCTTGATTTCCTACGTTGAAAGCAGCAATAGACCCTGCATTTTCCGTTGCTTTTAATTCTGAGATAAGTATTACTGAAGCGGCATGAGTGGCTTCCGCTTTACGCCAGGTAGCTCTGGCTTTTTCTCTGGTGAAGCCTGATTCGTTTTGGTATTTTCGGATAAACTCTGATTCCCCCATTCTGTAAATGCCATGAGCAGAATGTAGCTTATCCTTCATCAAAGTGTTGGTTGCCTCAAAGTCCGGAGACAATTTGAATACTCTCTGAACTGCTTTGAACTCTAACTTTAGGTCTTCGTCTTGCTTTAAGATGCTGTCATTCTTTGCAAATTCATCAATCGGAGTTGTCAAAAATTCAAATTCCGGGTTCCCATCAATTACGCTTTTTACTTTTGCAGGATTCTTCAAACCTGATGCACTTCCTGCTTCTATTGTTCTATCCAAACCACCGGAAAACGCCATTGTTGGAAAGGCAGTACAAAATTGTTTATGAAGTGTTTTCGCATAAACATCTGTAAAAGACTGCTCATTATCTTTTGGTATTTCTATATCTAAAGGCACCTGTAAGGGTTTGGATTGATGTGATTTTTTGATCAAATCCACCCAATCCTTTTCGCTTTTCTTAGCCAACAAACGAATGTTTTTGGGGTCTCTGACCTCGAATGTTTGCTTTATGGATTTCACCAGTTCAAAATCGCTATTGGTAAATCCGCTTAGTTCATAAGTCGTTTGCAAATCCTTGATTTCGGAAACCTTGAACTTATCTTTTTTTAATTTATCTACGAGTTCCGGCGAAAAGGTTTTGTATTTATTAAAAGCTTTGGCGAACTTTATCTGCTTCGTCTTTCCGTTAATTCCGACTTCTTCTAATGCTTTTTTTGTGAACGTATCTTCTGTTGTAATTTCTGAATCAGCTACAAATTTTTCAAATAACTGAAGCCATTTTTGGACATTATCTTCGGAAACCGTTTCAATTTTATTCGATGCGAATGCAATCTTGAATGCTTTGCGGATGCCTTGCTCATTCAACTGACTTAGCCTTTCGGTTATTTGCTGACGCTGTTCTCCCAAGTTCTTAAATGCGACATCTTCATAAAATGAAACCCCCAACACTACATACCAAAACGGAGCACCTATTTTACTATCCGCTTCAAAACTGTGTGCCTGTACAAAATGCCGTATTTGGGCATCGGAGTACCCCGTTTTGCCGCTCAGAAAGCGAATGTCATTCTGGTCGCGAGATTCATCCAATTCGGTAATTTTCAAATCGTCTAATAAAGGCGATATAGTATTGAGTATCAGGTCAAACTCCGATGCAGGAGCTACCTGATTCGCTCCAATTTGAAAATCAATCGTGACTTTGGAAAATGCCTTGAATACAATATCGGACATCCCCACTTGGCGTTTTTTAGCCCCTAATATCTTAATAAAAACATCTGTTCTTACTATGCCTTTTGCAGGGGCGGAGTCGGGAGCATAGTCAATCGTATAATTGCCCGATTCATCGGTTTTATCTTCGCCCAACAACTCCTCCGACCTTAAACCTTTGCGATATGCCTGCACCAAATAACCTGCGGCAGTTTGTCCGTTCTGAAGCCGGATAGTTCCTGATATGACCAACACCGTTTTTTTATTACCTCCGGGTAGAGGAATTTCGATGTCAGGTAGCACAGGACGTATCGGGTCAGGTAATTCAATAGGTGGAATGGTGGGTGTTTTAATACCTAGCTTGTCACTTGCGGAACTAAGTAGTTGCGTAAGCCTCTCAGCCGTCGCTTTATCAACTTCACCGGTAACAGGCAGCCCTGCCTGCTCTTGAAATTGCTCGACTGCCTCGCGGGTATTTGCCCCGAAGTATTTTTTAGTTATATCAGTGCCTGCTACCTGAATACCTACAAGCTGTAAGGCAGCATGGAGGGCAGCGACCTTATCGCCGCTCATGCGGATGCGGAGTGGATGTGTGACTTGGTTCATAGGTGTATTTTTTAATTTTTAAATTTTAAATTGTTGTTGTCGGTTTTAAATCTATATACTTTTCCAAGTTAGAAATGACAGCACTCCACCCGTAACACTATCTCGTTTTGCGTATCTTCTAATGTTGATAGCTGTGGATTTATCGAACTCCCATTTCCATTAATACCCGCAATAAAGCCGGTTTGGCATAAGCCCAATTATGACATTTGAAACTTCTCAAAAAATCTATCTCTGCATTACACTTAAAACATTTTACATCCTGAATGACACGGGGAGCTTCAATATTGACAAATTTACGTTTGCCTAAAATTACTGTAGCTATCATAGCTTTACCATGCACGGTATCCAATGCAGAGGCTACAATATCCAACCAATTGGCTTCTCTTTTGCATTTTCTGCAGGTTTTGCGTTTTCCGCTTAACCATAAAGGAGCACCTATAGTTTTTGGTGACATACCTAATATTTTTTCTATTTCCCGTACATCTTCATCTGTTGTTACCCATTTGAATCGTCCGGGTAAAGAAGAGGGAGCATCATAAACAGCTTGAAATAACTCGTCGGATACAGCCTTAGTATTTTGGTGCATTTTTTTCTGTGTTGACTTTTTATTTTTCATATATTAGCTGTTTTATAGTTTTTTGATTTAAAATCCTTTATATTTATTTTTAATATTTAATATGTTCGCTAAATAGAAATTTAAACATTAAATCAAAATAATTTACATTGAATTAATTTTGTAACTAATTGAAATTATTTTAATTATAAATTATGTCCGGGAACTAATTATCAATTCTTCATTATCAATTTTCAATTTAGTGAATACATTAAATATTTTTCTATGTTTAATAAACTTTATTAGGGATTTTTGAAATACATTTATATTATTTTATTCAATGTTATACTTTTTTATTTCCAGACGATGGAGAACTACTGCTGTATGTTTTAAAGCAATGTCATTAAGTTAAGCAATTCCACTATATAATTTATTAAAATAAAAATATTTAATTTGATGACATTGCGTTTTAAAGAAGTCATATTATATTTCTGCAAAATATAGAGATGAACCTAAAAATCTCTTCTAAAATAAACTCCAAATCCAAAGCTTTTTAAATTATTTGTCATTGCTCCGGCTGAAAAGTGAGTCAGTCCACGACGACTACCATATCTCGTATAAGAATACCCTAATGTTAAACCACTTGGGGCATTGGATGCTGCGGGCAAATTCAGAATTGTTCTGGCTGCTGGTGGTAATGGCGATGGGTCTTCAATCTCAATTCCCGGTGTATAGGTCAATCCAAATACACTTCCTGAAACATCAATACCTTCGGACGAATTTAAGGTAAGGTTGCCTCCAGCTACATAAGAGAGTGGAGGAACATATCCAGAAAAAGATCCGGAGAAATTGTACCCTTCTGTAGATGCGCTTCCTGTTCCACTAAGTGAAAGAGAGGGTATTCCAAAAAGGCGTAACCTTGCATTTCCTGTGAAATCTACACCGCCGGTCTCATTTGATGTTCCATTGACATTAGCATCCAAACGTAGTAAGCCGGGAAGCCTTACTCGACCTGTTCCTGATATGGTAGATAAAGATAGGCTACCATTTTCTCCTATTGTTCCGCTTGCACTCAAATCAAGTCTTGCTATATCTGCAAAGGATCTGACTCGTAGTTGAGCATCAAATTGTCCGGCATTTAAGGTCGCACCGCCCCGAAAAGTTCCTAACTGAAAAGCTCCTGCTCTTAGCGATCCGTGTAAAGATAGTTCTCCTTGTGCTTGGGGTAGTCCATTCAAAAAAGTATCGTTTATTTGGCTTAGTACCAACTGATTTGGTATGGGTACTTGAAAAGAACCTTCGGCTACTGTTACCAAATTAAGCCCCGAACCTATATTGCCTAAAACTAAGCCGCCCTGTAATTGAACTTGACTGGTTCCTGCTGCTGTATCAGCATTTGCGCTTGCGGTTCCCATTGCTATTCCAGTTGTATTAAGATTCAAAGCTGGAACTTGGAGACCAAAGCTAGAGCGTAGTCCGGTACTGAGTGATAGATTTCCAGAAGCCGACCTGTTTTCTGAAAATAGATTTTGAAATTGCACATTTCCTGATAAGCTTAAAGGGCTGATTTGTGTAAAATATGGTGTTACAGTTATCGGGGAATCATCATCCGGTGGGTCTGTGCCATTTGGGTCGTTGAATTTCAGTGGATTATTCCTACTGTATTTGTAAAGATTTTCACCATCAACCAACCCTTCAGGGTCAGGTTTCAACCACCTTCCTAACCAACTCAAGTAGTACCTCGCTGAATGGTACTCCAAACCAGTCTCCTCATCCCGTTCCATACCCGTATAACGATAGCGTTTAGCGGCAGCTTTAATATCCTTATTCACCGCCTGATACGCCGT